>JACCED010746968.1_pt1 | contig 17027 bp, 20 predicted proteins | sample 7455021 | NCBI WGS metagenome assembly JACCED01 (sample SAMN15323456, study PRJNA562643) | freshwater metagenome | isolation source: river surface water | place: USA:Blue River Watershed | collected 2017-08-19 | reverse complement strand
TCAACAATGGATCGACGGTGCGGCGTCTTTCAGCGTTGAGAGCTTACATTTCAGCTGCGAGCCAGACACCAAAGCGATATGGGCACCAGCCATAATACATGATGACTATCTCGTCGTGCCGCAAAAGCTGGGATGGACTAGTTATCTGGGATTGCGCAACCATGAAGCTGAAGATCCGGGCGCCGGTTACGCGCATGGCTGGCGCACAGAAGGCTTTGCAATCAGCATCTATGTCTATTCATTCGATGGCGCGGTGAGACGCAGCACACAGGCAAAGAAAGCCGGTGTGAGCGAGCAAATCAAATTGGCTGTGGAGGGGCTCCCACCAGCTGAGCGCAAGGTGACGGAAATTGAAGGGCCGAGCTGGATGCCCGATCACGCGCAAACGGTGGAATTCAACCGGGACGGGATAGATGGTCACGCCTACGGAATTGTTTCTGTGTCCTACAAGCACGGTCTCTTCTTCAAGGTTCGCGTCACTATGGCCGGAAACCTTCCGCGTGCCGTCATCAATGACAGCATGGGTTCGATTAAACATGTTTTTGAAAGGCTTTATCGCGAAGGACCGGACCCAAGCTTTGACCCGCAGGGCTGGCTGAGGTCGCTCACGGGAAAACAAAACTAGCACCATGCGCGCGGCCAAGAATCGGGTCTGACCGTCACAACCCCACCCAATGATCAAAAGTCGCCGCCTGTCCGTGCTTCTCGCCTTGCGCATCGAGCAGGTTCCACACCACGGCCTGTTCAATCCTGAAGCGACGGCCGGTTGCTGAGATGCGCACACCCGCATAATTGGCGATGAAATTGTTGCGCATCACCTCATTGAGCAGGCGCTGGCGTTCTTCGCGGTTGACGGCTTCTGCTGACAGGCGCGAGGGCAGCTTGATGAAATCCTCCGCGCTCATCTCAAAAAGCTCCAGCGCCATTTTATTGCCGAAGAAGAAAATAGGATCAGGCTCGGTCCCATGTGCCACGATCACGCGCGGCGCGTGCCACAAGCTTTCAGCGATATCGTCCACATGCGCCACCAGCGGCGCGCCAATGAGGCGCTGGAAACTCTCCGCGATGAGCGCAAGGCGCGTTCCTGCATGGGCGCGCAGCAGGTCGGGACAAGATGTCATGGCTAAACCTGAAGCCTCCGAGATCGCGCATCAGTTCGGCTGGTGCGTGAATGAAAAACCCCGATGCTTGCAGCACCGGGGTTCCATGTATCAAACAACGGCATTGGTGCCTTCAGCAAGGCCGGAGCCGCCATAAAGCCATTGCATACGATCGTAATATTGTTCTGTCGTCAGGCCGCGCATCATGGCATTGCGCAGCGCTGCATGGCCGCCATCAGGATGATAGATGTGATCGCCCATCAGGCGAGACTGGATCTGGATGCGCGCGGTACGGTTGACGCGCTTCTTACGATATTCCTCGAATGCAACTTCGACATTGCCCTGACTGATTTCAAGCTCATGGGCGAGGCAGACGGCGTCTTCCATCGCCATGCAAGCGCCTTGCGCCATGTATTGCAGCGTGGGATGTGCGGCATCGCCCAGCAAGGTCACATTGCCATTGGTCCAGTTGAGGATCGGGTCACGATCACACAAAACCCACAGCTTCCAGTCGGTGCCATGTTCGATGATCTTTTGCGCCAGCGGTGCCACATGACGGAAGCCTTGCATGACTTCTTCATGGCTGACGGGCTTGCCTGACACAGGCTCTGGCGCATTGTTGTGATAGGTCACGACGAGGTTGAACAGCTTCCAGTCCGACAGCGGATAATGGACGATATGGCATTTCGGGCCGGCCCAGAGCGTTGCCGCATTCCAGCGCAATTCTTCCGGCATCTTCTCGGTCGGAATGACAGAGCGATAGGTCGTGTGGCCCGTGACGCGCGGCGCACCATCGCCCACGAGTTGCTTGCGAACTTTGGAATAAAGACCATCAGCACCGACCAGCGCCCGCCCTTCCACCTTATTGCCATTGGCCAGCTCAACGACCACCTTGTCGCCCTTCTGGTCATAGCCCACGACTTCGGACGAGGTGCGCAGCTCGATGAGCGGATTGGCCTGACAGGCTTTCAGAAACACGCCATGCAAATCACCGCGATGGATCACGGCATAAGGATTGCCAAAGCGTTTGCGGAAGGGCTCATCCAGAGGAATGGTGACAATCGGCTCGGCAGTAATCGCGTCCATCAGGCGCAGGGCTTCAACATAAACCGCCATTTTGCGTGCTGCATCACCGACGCCCAGATAATCGAAAGCGTGAAACGCATTGGGGCCGAGCTGAATACCGGCGCCAATTTCGCCAAGCTGCGCGGCGCGTTCGAGCACGATGCTGCGGAAACCCTTTTGCGCAAGCCCCATCGCCGTTGCCACGCCACCGATGCCACCGCCCGCGATGATGATCGGGAGATCCTTGGACATGTTCCATCTCCTATCCATTGTAACGCACAGGCTAGATATGATAAGTATGCTTGTCAATCGTGTACATATGATATGTACACTTGCTTTTTGACCGGGGCTTGCTATCCTCTGCACCGCAAAGAGCTGCAGGGATGAACATGGCGCAACAAGCGACCCGGCAAAGGCGCATGGCAAAGGGAGAGGATCTGTCCCGCTTCAGCGGCGAGATGCTCACAATGCCCGGCCATCTCATCCGGCGGATGCACCAATCTTCGCAAGTGATCTTTGACAGCCATGTCGCAGCCGCAGGCTTTGAGCTGACCTCCGTGCAATTTGCCGCGCTCACGGTCATTGCTGCCCAGCCGGGGCTTGATCAGGCCACACTTGCGCGCGAAATTTCCTTTGATCGCGCCACCACGGGTGGCGTCATCGACCGTCTGGAGACAAAGGGTTTCATTCGTCGTGAAATCTCCAGTCAGGACCGCCGGGCGCGCCAGCTTTATCTTGAACGCGCTGGTGAGGAGATACTTGAAAAAGTCATGCCTTTGGCACGCGAGGCACAGCGTGCCATGCTATCGGGCCTGACCGCCAGCGAGCGCACGAATTTGCTGCAACTGCTCAGCAAGGCGCTCACCCATATTGGGGATGCATCGCGTCCGGGGCGAACGCAGTAACGTTACTTGCCCCTCCCCCAAGCTGCTACTAACCTTCATCCTTGGATAGGCGCGGAAAAAAGCTGCCGTCCCAAGGGAGGATGAGATGGCATCTGTTGCATGGCGTTCCTTGCGCGGGGGTCTGGGCGCGGCTGTCGCGCTCGTGATGGGTGTAACGACCAGCGCATGGGCATCGGACTATTATCAGGGCAAGCAGATTACCGTGATTGTGGGCGTGGATGCTGGCAGCGGCTATGACATTTACGCGCGCTTGCTGACACGCCACATGGGCAAACATATTCCGGGCAATCCCAACTTTGTTGTTCAGAACATGCCCGGCGCTGGCAGCGTCACAGCCTCACAATATCTTGCCAATATCGCGGCCAAAGACGGCACGGCGATTGGCAGTGTATTCCCCGGCGCCCTTGTGGAGCCGATGACGGGTGAAGCTTCGAAATATCGCTATCAACCCACCAAATTCGAATATCTTGGCACCATGGATAGCGGTACGCGGCTCTGCTTCTCACTGACCGACTCCGGCATCCGCAGCATTGAAGATCTGCGTCAGCGCAAGGCCATTACAGCAGGTACGGCCGCAGGCAGTTCAACCACCGACTACGCCTGGTTCATGAATGCACTCGCTGGCACCAAATTCGAAGTCGTAACCGGCTATAAGGGGCCGGGTGATGTTTTCCTCGCGCTTGAGCGCGGCGAGGCCACCGCCGTCTGCTCACTTGATTCAGCAACGATCAACTCGCTGCGCCCGGACTGGATCAGCACCGGCAGGATCACGCTTTTAATGCAGGCGGGGCTTGAACCCTCTCCGCGCATCAAGGCACCCTCCGTGTGGAATTTCATCAAGCCGGAAGACAAGCCTGTCGTGGAGCTGATTGTCGGGCAGCAATTCTTTGGCCGCCCCTTCCTCGCCCCGCCCGGCACGCCGCCGCAGGCAGTGCAGATCTTGCGCAAAGCCTTCATGGATACGCTGCAAGACAAGGCGCTGTTGGCGGAAGCAGAAAAGATGAAGCTGGATATCAATCCCAAGAGTGGTGAAGAGGTCGCAGCCCTTATCAACAAAATGTATGCATCACCCCCCGACATCATCGAGCGCATGAAGAAAGCCGTCAGGCCCTAAAAGAAAACGGCCCCCGAAGGGGCCGTCCTCATTTCCTCAATGCGAGGCTCATTCAAAGGTGAGCTTCGCGTCCTTCACGATCTTCGAATAGACTTCGATATCGTCGTCGATCAGCTTGCGGAAATCCGCAGACGGACCGCCACCGGGATTGACCGCCATGCCGCGCAGCTTGGCGCTGACATCCGGATCGCGGATGGCTCTGGAAAGCGCTTCTTCGAGTTTTGCAGCAATGGCTGGCGGCGTGCCCGCAGCCGCAAAGAAGCCGGACCAGATGCGCGAATTGACTTCAGGGAAGCCTGCTTCCGCCATGCTGGGCACATCAGGCAATTCGGGCGAGCGAACCGAACCCGTCACAGCAAGGCCGCGCAGCTTGCCTTCCTTGATCTGCGGAATGGCTGGTGGGCCATCGGTCACGGTGAAGAGGCAGTTATCCTGCAACACGCATTGCACCATTTCCATGCTGCTCTTCACCGGCAGATTGACGGCCGGCATACCCGTCCTGAGCTTCAGCAATTCGGTGGGAATCGTGAAGGCAGGCGACGAGCTACCATAGGTCGATTTGGCCGGATTGGCCTTGGCATAGTCCACCAATTCACGGATCGACTTTGGCGGCGCTGACGCATTGCTCGCGATGATCAGCGGGAAGCTGGCAATCATGCTGAGCGGGATGAAGTTCTTTGTCGGATGATAAGGCAGCTTGGGATAGATGGCTGATGCAATCGACATCACGCCACTGGCACCCACGAAGAGCGTGTAACCATCGGCAGGCTGCTGCGTGACATATTCAGCCGCAGGACGACCACCTGCTGCAGGACGATTTTCGATGATGAGCTGCTGGCCGAGAATTTCGCTGGCCTTCTGGCCGACAAGGCGGGCGAAAATGTCATTACCACCACCAGCCGCGAAAGGCACGATCACGCGGATCGGCTTGTTGGGGTAGTTTGCCGCATCCTGTGCCTGTGCGGGCAAGCCCATGCCGGCCACGACGGCCAGCGCAAGGCCGCCCAGCGCCACGCGCCGCGACTGCGTCCAAATTGTCATTCGATCCTCCTGCTATCAACTGCGACTTTGAGACCGCTGAGTTCTTGATGCAAAGACTAGCAGGGATTTTTCCGCCACGCCCGCAAATCTTTGATATCGGCAGGTGAAGTGCGTATCGAAAATTTATGCCTTATTTTTCATGTGCTTAGCAATCGTCCTGGGCTTTGCGAAGTGCTTGCGTCGAAATCTCTTCCAGCCATCCGAGGTCAAGTTCGCGATGCGCTTCGCAAATGAACCAGGGCTCGCGAGAATCAGGTTCCAGCATCAGGCCCAGTTCGATCAGGTTCCAGGCAAAGCGCGTATAGAGCGCGCTATCTGTCTTGCGCCAGTCGCGATAGTTACCGGGTACGGTCGCAGAAAAATGGACGCCGAACATGGCGGGCGGACCGGCAAAGCGATGTTCGACGCCTGCTGCCGTGAAGACGCGACCAAGCACAGCCTGAATGCGCTCGCCCATCGCATCGACCGTTTGCAGCGCATCTGTCTCCGCAAGGATTTTGAGCGTGGCATGAGCTGCGCTCAATGCGACCAGATTGGCTGTGTAAGTACCGCCATGCACGACGCCACCTTTATAGGAGCCCACCACATCCATGACATCTGCGCGGCCGCCAAAGCCTGCCACGGGATAGCCATTGCCCATGGCTTTTGCATAGGTCGTCAGATCAGCATGAATGCCGTAAAGCGATTGCGCCCCGCCTTTGGCCACACGAAAGCCCGTCTTGACTTCATCAAGGATGAGCAATGTGCCATGTCTTGTGCATTGATCTCGTAAATATTGCAGCCAGTCTTGCGTGGCTGCAATGCTGCCCGCATTGCCGATGATGGGCTCCAGCACGATGCAGGCGAGCTGATCACCTTTGGTGCGGAAAAGCTGATCGAGCAGCTCGTAATTATTGAGCTGCAGAAAATCGACAAGCTCCCGCGTATTGTCCGAGATGCCCGCGCCAAAGGGAATGATCTGCGGCTCTGACTTGCTGCCGGGCTCCCAAGCATCAATGTCAGATTTCCACATCATCTCATCATAAAGGCCGTGAAAGCTGCCCTCCACAATCGCCACACGCTCGCGCCTTGTGAAGCCGCGCGCGGTGCGCACCGCACCCATCACAGCTTCTGTCCCGGAATTGGCAAAGCGCATTTTCTCGATATTGGGGCAAAGCGCCTTGACCTGTTTCACGACCTCAAGATCAAGCGGCGTGGAGAAGCCCGACAATGTGCCACGCTGCGTGATTTGTTCAACCACCGCCTGATCCACACGCTGATCGCGGTAGCCCAAAATGATGGGACCATAACCGAGACGAAAATCGACATAGGATTTTCCGTCGCAATCAGTGAGGCGACAGCCTTGCGCAGTCGTCACAAAGACGGTGCGGTCATCGCCCCAATAGCGATAATTCTCCGCAACACCCTGCGGCATGTGGCGATGAGCTTCTGCCATGAGGCTCTGTTGAATCTTGCCTGCCATGTTCAGCCCTTTGCTTGGCCATGGGGAGGACGCAGGAAGAGGCCCACACGCTCCTCAAGCAGCCGAGTGACATGTAACTCTGCCGCCTCTCCCCCATAACGCGCACGCGCCTCTTCAAACAGAGCCTGTGCATGGGAGCCCATGGTGAGCTGAAATCCTTGGGCTTCAGCAATTTCATTCACAAGTCGCAAATCCTTGCAGCACAAATCGAGAGAGAAGCTTGGATCATAATGGCCTGCAAAGATCGAGGGCACGTCATGTTCTGCAACCCAGCTATTGCCAGCGCTTGCCTTGATTGCCTCCCACACGGTGTTGAGCGGGATGCCGGCTTTCGCGCCCAGCATCAAGCCTTCGCCAATCGCAGCTGCACTCACGAACCATAACAGATTGGTCATGAGCTTGATGACGGCGCCATTACCTGCTGGTCCGACGTGGAAAATCTTTGTTGCAAGCACATCAAAGATGGCGCGATGCTGATTGAAGAGAGCTTCATCACCCCCGACAAAGATCGACAACCGCCCTTCGGCGGCGGCATCAATGGCATTGGTGACGGGGGCTTCGAGATAATGCAGGCCAAGGTCGCGCGCATATGCATCAATGCGCTGCGACAATCTCTGGTCACTTGTGGAGGTGTCGATGACGGTTGCACCTCTTTTCAGATGCGCGAGCACACCTTGATCCGCGAGCAAAACCTGCTCAACCTGCACGGGGCCGGGTAGCGAGCAAAGTACAACATCAACATTACGCACAGCTTCAGCACAGTTTGCTGCCCAATGAGCCCCAAGCGCAATCAGATTTTGCGCCTTGGCTTGATCAATATCATGCACGCGCATCTGATATCCCGCGCGCAGCAAATTCGCGGCCATGGGATTGCCCATATTGCCGGTGCCGATGAAACACAAAGATGGCTTTGTCATCAGTTCAGCGATCCCGGGTGAAGGCGAGGAATTTTTTCGGAGAAGCAATGGGCGCAAAAGTAAAGCCAGCTTCTTTGAACATGGCCTTGGTCTGCGCAAAGTCATAGGTGCGATAGTCGATGGTTTGTTCCATCACAATTCGACCGGCATCCGCAAGGTAATAATGTTTGATGAAGCCATGGGGGCTTGGCTCGATCTTCTGCGAATAGGTCATGCCATTCGAGATTTTGTTCTCATAATCAAAATGCGGCCCCTGGATGCCCAATAGCAAGCTGCCGCCCGGCTCGATGGACTGCGCGAGTTTGCGAAGGCCTGCAACATTAGCATCATGATCGGCAATATGGCTCACGAGGAAAGGCTCCTTGTCGCCATCCACCACGAAATACCAGACGCCGCCATAAGAGAAGGCTGCAGCGAATTTGCGCGCAAGCTGCATCTCGACGACATTTTGCTGCTCAACCCTGATTTGCGGAAAAGGTCTCAGGCGGTCTTGCGCAATTGCAAGCATGGCCTGCGTGAGATCAATACCGAGGATTGGCGTTGCTGGTTGTCGCTTGCCAATCTCTTCGAGGATCAGACCCGTTCCGCATCCCACTTCAAGAATACTGGTGAAAGGTCCGTGGCGTTCGAGTTCATCAACGATCTGCGCATAGTTGTAATAACCCGACGTCATGATGACATCGTAATAGGCAGACATATTCGTATAATCGCCCATCCCCCGCCTCTCCCCGCAGATGGCTTTGCACGCCAATATCAGCTGCATCTTGGCTATGGGAACGTTGAACGGATGCGATGATGAGTCAAGCGAGAGACAAGGCTGCAAGATGCCTGATGCGCTTATGGTTTTGATGCTGGGCTCTGAACGAAAGCGTGCCGCCTGACCGGCCATCCCACATTTGTGGGCAGCAATAGGCGGAGTGGTCGATCAGCCACTTCTGGACATATCGTCCGCTTCTGTCGAATGCTAAGAATGTTTGCTATTTGGTGCTTTTATGCCATAAATATCGCCGGAATTGTCTAGCAATCGCCGGTCGCCATGACGCTGCAAAATCAACGTTCTACAAAGCCGAACAAGGTACGTGATCCGCTTGCCCGTGGGCTTCAGCTGTTACGATGGGCAGTGCAGACCGAAAGGCGGGAGATTGGGGTGCGCGAGGCCGCGGCTGCATTGCAGATCGCGCCCAGTACGGCCCACCAGCTGATGACATCACTGGTACATGAGGGCTTCTTGCGCCGGCAGGAGAACGGCGGCGGCTATGGGCTCGGCCACGAGTTGATGATGCTGGCCCACAAGGCCGCACAACGCCTGCCCATTCGTGACATTGCGCTGCCGCATATGCGCAGTCTGGTCGCGGAATGCAATGAGGCGACATTCCTCAATGTCTATGACCGCAATCGGCAGGAATTTTTCGCCGTGGCGAGTGTCGATGCGGACCACGAGCTGCGCTACGTCATCGAAATGTACAAGTGGAAGCCGGTCCATCTCAGCTCAGCCGGCTGGGCGATCATGGCGCATTTGCCCGAAGGAGAGCGTCGCGAGATTATCAACCGCACCAAGCTGGCGCCCATGACAGCCAATAGTGTGACCGATCCGCAGGAGCTGGAAACCGCGCTGGCTGATGTGCGGGCCAAGGGCTATGCCATCACGCGCGGCCAGCGGATTCTGGGTGCCATCGGCATGTGCGCGCCCATTTTCGGCCCCGATGGCGGGGTGATTGGCGGGATCGGGATCACCTTCCCCGAACAACGCTGGAAACCTGAAATCGAAGCCCGTTTGGCCGGACCGCTGATGGCCTGCGCCAAGGCGGTGACAAATGAGCTGGCCACCCGCTAAGCATCTGCCAGCGTTACCTTAGTAAGTTTTTTGCAGCAGCTTGAGCCGAACACTGCTGCAAGTTTTCAACAAAGTGATGAGATTTCGACAGATCCATTCTTCCCTGCCGAACAGCTTCGCCCTATCTAGGCTGAAGGTCTAGCCCGAAGGGGCAGCCGCATAGCCAGTCGCGGAGGCGACTAGGGAGGGTGGAAAATGGCGTCTCTCAACGTCAATGGAAAAGTGTATCAGGCTGATGTCGATCCCAAGACGCCCCTGCTGTGGGCGCTGCGCGACACACTGGGTCTCACAGGCACAAAATACGGATGCGGTGTTGCGCAATGCGGCGCTTGCACTGTCCATGTCGATGGCGTGCCGCAGCGGTCATGCCAGCTGACGGTGGGTTCCGTTGGTGCCAAGAAGATCACAACGATCGAAGGCATTGCACAAAACGGTGTGCTGAACCGCGTGCAGAAGGCGTGGCTCGACAATGAAGTGCCGCAATGCGGCTATTGCCAGAGCGGCATGATCATGGCCGTCACCGCGCTTTTGAAGTCGAACCCCAAGCCAACGGACGACGATATTGACGCAGCTGTCACGAATATCTGCCGCTGCGGCACCTATCAGCAAATCCGTCAGGCAGTGCACGCTGCCGCGAAAATGAAGGCGTGAGGGAGGGCACCATGAATCATATGCCTCGTATCAATCGTCGCGCCTTTGTTGTCGGCACTGCGGCTGCCAGCGGCGGCTTCGCGCTCGGCTTCCACACACCCGATGGCGCACTCGCCCAGGGCAAGACACCCGAAATCAATGCATGGGTTGTCGTGAAACCTGATGACACTGTCGTGCTGCGCATTCCGCGCGCCGAAATGGGTCAGGGCACATTGACAGGCCTTGCGCAAATGATTGCGGAAGAACTGGAATGCGACTGGAACAAGGTGACGACCGAAATTCCCTCACCGGCAGAGAATGTCGCGCGCAAGCGTGTGTGGGGCAATTTCAACGCCACCGGCAGCCGCGGCATTCGTGAGTCCGAAAACTATGTTCGCAAGGGCGGCGCCACGGCCCGCCAAATGCTGCTGCAAGCGGCTGCGAATGAGTGGAAGGTCCCCGTTGGTGAAGTCACTGTCGCCAACGGCGTCATCTCGCACAAGAGCGGCAAGAAGACGACCTATGGCAAGGTGGCCGAAGCTGCTGCCAAGCTCGAACCGCCGAAGGATGTGCCCCTGAAGGACCCGAAGTCCTGGCGGCTCATCGGCAAGTCGGTGAAGCGTCTCGACACGGTCGACAAGCTGACGGGCAAATACCAGTATGGCATCGACTTCAAGCTGCCGAACATGCTCTATGCTGCGATCCGCGATTGCCCCGTTAATGGCGGCAAGGTCGAGAGCGTTGATTCAGCGCGTGCGGAGCGGATGCCGGGCGTCAAGAAGATCGTCCGGGTTGGCAATTCGGCAGTGGCTGCAGTTGCTGACTCCTGGTGGCAAGCACGTAACGCCATCGCGGCAGTGAACATTGTGTGGGACGAAGGCCCCGGCGCGAAAGTGTCGAGCGCCAGCATCGCTGACATGATGAAGGAAGGCCTGACCGCTGAGCAGGCTTTCGTTGGCAATCGGGCCGGGGATGCAAAGGCAACACTGGCATCATCCTCCAAGAAGGTTGAGGCGGTTTATTCCTATCCCTATCAGAACCACGCGCCGCTTGAGCCGATGAACGCCACCGCCGTGTGGACGCCTGATCGCTGCGATGTCTATTGCGGAACGCAAAATGCCGAAGCTGCTCTTGCAGCTGTCGTGCAGGCTGCCGAACTGCCTGTGACCAAGTGCGATGTTCATCGTCTGGGTCTTGGTGGCGGCTTTGGCCGTCGTGCCCGCAATGATTACATCATTCAAGCCGTGCGCATCGCCAAGCAAATGCCGGGCACGCCTGTGAAGCTGTTGTGGACGCGCGAAGAGGACATGACTCATTGCGCATACCATCCAGCAACCCAGTGCAAGCTCACCGCCTCGGTCGATGACAAGGGCAATCTGACTGGAATGCATATGCGCATTTCCGGCCATTCGATCATTGCGTCTCTGGCGCCTGATCGTCTGGAAAACGGCATGGATCCGGCCGTGTTCCAGGGCCTCACGGCCAATAGCCCGGAAGGCATGTTCGGTTACAAGGTTCCCAACCTTCTCATTGACCATGCCATGCGCAACAGCCATCTGACGGCTGGTTTCTGGCGTGGCGTGAATGCAAACCACAACGCCATCTATGTGGAATGCTTCATGGACGAAGTGGCAAAGGCGGCCGGCATTGATCCGCTGGAATTCCGTCGTCGCCACCTGCGCGAGAAGCACCTGGCTGTGCTCAATGCAGCAGCAGCCAAGGCCAATTATGGCAAGGCCCCGAAGGGCATTTTCCAAGGCGTGTCGCAGATGCATTCCTTCGGCAGCTACACGGCTGCAGTTGCGGATGTGTCGGTGACGGACGGCCGCGTGAAGGTGCATCGCATTGTGGCTGCAACCAATCCCGGCCATGCCGTCAATCCTGCGCAGATCGAGCGCCAGATTGCGGGCTCCTTCGTCTATGGTCTCACCGCCCTCTTCTATGGCGAGATCACCGTGAAGGATGGCGCCGTCGAGCAGACGAATTTCGACACTTATCCGATGCTGCGCATTGATGAGATGCCGAAGATCGAATGCGTGATTGTGCCTACCAATGACTTCTGGGGCGGCGTGGGTGAACCCACCATCGCGGTGGCTGCGCCTGCAGTCCTCAATGCCATTGCCGCAGCAACCGGGAAGCGTGTGCGCAACTTCCCGATCGCCAATGTCGATCTGCGCAAGGCCTAAAAAGATCGGCGGCGGCTTGCGGGCCGCCGCCTCTCTCCCCCTGATGTCATGTCTCACTGGGCAAAAAATGCGTGCAGCTTTTCTTGCTGGCATGATTGTTCATCTCGCTGCACTGCCTGCTGCGGCAGGAGATGCACCAGCGGGTGCGTCTGCCTGTTCAGGCTGCCATGCAACGTCCTCCAAGGTTGAAACACCCGCACCGCGCCTGATCGGTTTGAAAGCAGCCGATATTGAGAATGCGATGCGTGCCTATCGCTCAGGCGAACGCCCTGCGACTGTCATGGACCGCATCGCCAAGGGCTTCAGCGATGACGAAGTGAAGGCCATCGCGAAATGGTATGCGGATCAGAAGGAGTGAGCCTGTGAAACACATGCTCTCCCGCCGCTCATTCATCGCCACGAGTGCGGCCCTTGCCCTCCCCGCCCATGCGCAGAGCGTTGCGCGGATTGTGGTGATCGGCGGTGGCTTTGGTGGAGCGAGTGCTGCGCGCTGGCTGAAGCGCCTGTCTCCTTCACTCGCCGTCACGCTTGTTGAACCCAATCGTATCTTCACCGCCTGCCCGTTCAGCAATGAAGTCCTTGCCGGTTTGCGCGAGCTTGATGCACAACGCTTCTCCTATGACGCTCTCACGCGCGAAGGGATCGAGATCGTCCATGCAAGCGCCTCGCGGGTTGATGCGCAGACGCGGCGCGTGACCTTGTCGGATGGTCATGTGCTTGCCTATGACCGGCTTGTTCTCAGCCCCGGCATCGACATCAATTGGACTGCCTTGCCCGGCTATGATGAAGCGGCCAGCTTGAAGATGCCCCATGCCTGGAAGGCTGGTGAACAGACATTGCTATTGCGCCGGCAACTCGACGCTATGGAGGATGGCGGGCTTGTCGTGATGAGCGCGCCTGAAAATCCATTTCGCTGTCCGCCCGGTCCCTATGAACGCGCCAGTCTGATTGCGTGGTATCTCAAACATAAGAAACCGAAGTCCAAACTGATCCTGCTCGACGCAAAAGATACCTTCTCGAAGCAGCGCCTTTTCCAGCAGGCATGGAGCAGGCTCTATCCCAATCTCGAATGGGTTGGGCTCTCGCAAGGCGGCAAGGTCTCGCGCGTGGATGCAACGAGCCTGAGTCTGACGACAGATTTTCAGACCTACAAGGCGCAAGTCGTCAATATCATCCCACCCCAGCGTGCGGGTGCAATAGCGCAGCTTGCCGGTGTGACGGATCGAAGTGGCTGGTGCCCGATTGATCCGGTGACATTTGAATCGCAACTGCAAAAAAACATCCATGTCATCGGTGACGCGGCGATTGCCGGGGCCATGCCGAAGTCGGCCTTCTCCGCCAATGCCCAAGCGAAAGTCTGCGCAAGCGCCATCATTGATCTGCTGGCGGGTCGGCAGCCCGCCGAGCCGCGCCTGATCAATACCTGCTACAGCATTGTCGCACCGGATTATGGCATCTCGATTGCGGGCGTTTACAAGCCAGGTAAGGGGCTGCTGGTTGATATAGAAGGCGCCGGCGGCACGAGTCCGCTCAATGCTCCACAAGCCACGCGCAAGATGGAGGCTGATCTCGCTTTGGGCTGGTACAAGACAATCGCCGCTGAGGTCTTTGGCTGACGATGCGCGTTGCCCTGCTCCTATTGCTGTTGATTGCGACGCCTGCAGCAGCGCAGGACATGACCTCGCTCACTGGCAAGCCGGGCGATCCCGCGCGCGGACGCGAGATTGTGAAGAACCGGCAAGTCGGTTTATGCCTGCTATGCCACACCGGCCCCTTTCCCGAAGAGCGCTTCATGGGCAATCTTGGCCCCGACATGACGGGTGCAGGAACGCGCTGGAGCGAAGGCCAATTGCGTGCACGCATTGTTGATGCGCGGCAATTCAATCCAGACACGATCATGCCACCGTATCATTCGATGCAGGGCATCACGCATGTCGCCCCCAGCTTTCGGGGCAAGACTTTGCTGAGCGCTGAACAGGTCGAAGATGTGGTTGCGTTCTTGATGAGCCTGCGATGAGGAGACCATGACCCATTTGATCCCTACAAGACGCAGCCTGATCACGGGCGGCGCATCACTGGCCGCAAGTGCCGGCTTCCTGAAGTTGAGCCTTGTACCGGCGCAAGCAACGCCTGCCAGCATGGCAGTCGCTATTGAAAAGATTTTGCAGGGCGCCAAGCCCAAACCCGGACGCATCACCATTGATCTGCCGCCGCTGGTTGAGAATGGCGGCACCGTGCCAATGGGGATCAGCGTTGAAAGCCCGATGACCGCAGCTGATCATGTGAAGGCGATCCATGTCTTCAATGAAAAGAATCCGCAGCCGCAAGTCATCAGTGCGAATTTCTCACCCCGCTCAGGTCGCGCCGAAATCAAGACACGCGTGCGGCTTGCCGATACGCAAAACATTGTGGCCCTTGCGCAGATGAGTGATGGTTCGTGGTTCACGGCTGATGCGCATGTCATCGTCACCATTGCCGCCTGTCTGGAGGATCTTCCCTGATGGCCCGCGCACTCATCAATGTCCCGCCCAAGGCAAAGAAGGGCGAAATCATCGAAATCAAGACGCTGATCTCGCATCCAATGGAGACAGGTTTCCGTGTCACCTATAACGGAGCCTTGATCCCGCGCGACATCATCAACGCCTTCCGCGTCACCTATAATGGCGAAGAGATCTTTTCTGCCGACCTCTCTTCCGCCATTGCTGCCAATCCATTTGTGAGCTTCACCACGGTCGCAACCGAAAGCGGCACGCTTGAGTTTCGATGGAGTGGCGATAACGGCTTTTCCATCACGGAAACGGCCTCCATCACGGTGGACTGATGTTTGTGAGGGCTCGGCTTCTGGCACTTGCTGTGGCGCTCACAAGCGCCTCTTCGCTGCAAGCTGACATTGCGCAAAGCGAGCGCAAGTCGAGCTATGACATGATGGCTCCGCAAACCCGCGCGATGCAGGATGATGACACCACCAATCCTGCCATGCTCAGCGTGCTCGATGGGGAGGCTTTGTGGAACAAAAAGGCAGGAGAGACCGACAAGGCCTGTGCCGATTGCCATGGCGATGCGCGCAACTCCATGCGCGGCATGGCGGCCCGTTATCCTGCGCATGATGCGGCGACGCGCCGCGTGGTTGATCTGGAAGAGCGCATCGGGCTCTGTCAGGCGCGCGAACAGAAGTCCTCCCCCTTCGCCCGCGAGACACGCGACATGCTGGCCATCAGCAGCTTTCTGGCCTTGCAATCGCGCGGCCTGCCCATCTCCCCCTCACGCGATGAAAATTTGCAACGCGCGATTGATCGCGGTCGCGCGCTTTACTTTAAGCGACAAGGGCAACTCAATCTGTCTTGCGCCAACTGCCATGATGATCACTGGGGCGGCAGGCTTGCCGGTGCCATCATCCCGCAGGGCCATCCGACCGGCTATCCGCTCTATCGTCTGGAGTGGCATTCCGTTGGCTCGCTGCAAAGGCGCTTACGTAATTGCCTGACCGGTATGCGCGCAGAAGTTTATGGTTTGGGCGCGCCTGAGCTGACGGATCTCGAAGCTTATCTCATGTGGCGTGCCCGTGGCATGATCATGGATGCGCCGGGCGTGCGTCCCTAATCCTCGCGGCGCTGCGCAACATTGCCCATCCCATCCTCATCATCATCGTGATCTTGCACGGGAATGGCGTAACTGCCGGATAACCAGCGACCCAAATCAATGTCCTGACAGCGTGGCGAGCAAAAGGGTTCATGACCCTTCACCTGCGGCTTGCCGCAGATCACGCAGGCACGGTCAAGCTTGGCGCCCTGATTGTCATTTGCAGGTCCCTTCATGGCTCACCCTTCGATGTTCCATGACTGCAAGGTGGGGAAGCCCTCCCCCATCAGCAAGGCAGCTGTTTCATAAAGGGGCAAACCCACAACGCTGGAATAAGAGCCAACAAGCTTCACCACGAAAGAGCCTGCGAGGCCCTGGATGGCATAGCCACCCGCCTTGCCACGCCATTCACCCGAAGAGATGTAAGCAGCCATGTCTCGCGAGGTCAGACGCTTGAAGCGCACGCGCGTTTCAACAAGCTTGCGACGCTCCGCGCCCTTGGGAGTAATGAGGCTGACGCCTGTATAGACACGATGGGCGCGGCCTGAGAGCAGGCGCAAACAATCTTCCGCTTCTTCGGCAATCTCGCATTTGGGGAGAATGCGGCGGCCAACACTCACCACCGTATCCGCAGCGATCAGATAGGCACCCTCAATATTGCCGCGCGTTTCAGCGATGCGATGAGCAGCTTGTGCCTTTTCGCTGGCCAAACGTGCAGCCAATGTGCGCGGCAACTCTGCGCGGCGCGGTGTCTCGTCTACATCGGCGGGAATGAGAGCATCTGGCTCAAGCCCCATCTGCTGCATGAGGGCAAGCCTGCGCGGCGAGCTTGAAGCCAGAACCAGTTTCGGGCGTTGCGTCTTGGCTTCCATATTTCGGTCAGCCCTCCACCGCCCGCGGGGTTACTTGAAGCGATAGGTGATGCGGCCCTTGGTCAGATCATAGGGCGTCATTTCCACCAGCACGCGATCGCCTGTCAGCACGCGGATGCGGTTCTTGCGCATCTTGCCAGCGGTATGGGCGATGATTTCGTGCTCGTTCTCCAGCTTCACGCGGAAGGTCGCGTTGGGCAGCAGTTCAGTCACGATGCCCGGAAATTCGAGCAGTTCTTCCTTCGACATTTGATCTCGTCAGGTTGATTGAGCCAGAGCCTCAAGGCGAGCCCGGAACGCGGCGGACCCTAGTGCAGAAACG
>JACCED010615468.1_pt1 | contig 17037 bp, 21 predicted proteins | sample 7455021 | NCBI WGS metagenome assembly JACCED01 (sample SAMN15323456, study PRJNA562643) | freshwater metagenome | isolation source: river surface water | place: USA:Blue River Watershed | collected 2017-08-19 | reverse complement strand
TGGAGCCCCTGGCCGATGGTTTTCGCAACTGGCAAAAGAAGCACTATGTCGTCAAGCCTGAGGAGTTGCTGTTGGACCGCGCCCAGCTGATGGGGCTGACGGCCGCCGAGATGACGGTGTTGGTGGGCGGCATGCGTGTGCTGGGCACTAACCACGGTGGCACGAAGCATGGCGTCTTCACCGACCGTCCGGGCGCACTGACCAACGACTTCTTCGTCAACCTGACGGACATGTCCTACAGCTGGAAGCCCACCGGTCGCAACAGCTACGCCATCGTTGACCGCACGAGCGGGTCCACAAAATTCACTGCTACCCGTGTGGACTTGGTGTTTGGCTCCAACTCCATCCTGCGCGCATATGCTGAGGTTTACGCGCAGGACGATAATCGCGAGAAGTTTGTCAAAGACTTCGTGGCCGCTTGGGTCAAGGTCATGAACGCAGACCGTTTCGACCTTTGATCGCGACGCCCTGAGCCATTGGCTCAGGGCGCTTTCACCAAGAGCATTTCAATCCAATCACATCATTGGGAGCGCATATGACGAGCAAAAAACAAAGCATGGAAATAAACATTGGCATCTCGAATACAGACCGCAAAAAAATTGCCTCTGGACTTTCGGATCTTTTGGCGGACAGCTATACGCTGTACTTGATGACACACAATTTTCATTGGAACGTCACTGGGCCCATGTTCAATACGCTCCACACTATGTTCATGGCGCAGTACACAGAGCAGTGGGCGGCGCTAGACATCATTGCGGAGAGAATTCGTGCACTGGGATATCCTGCGCCTGGCACTTATAAAGAATTCGTCAAGCGCGCATCTATTTCTGAGATCGACGGAGTCCCTAAGGCCACGGAGATGATCAAGCATTTGGTTAAAGCCCAAGAGGCGACAGCACGCACTGCACGCAATCTATTTCCCATCGTAGACAAGGCTAACGATCAGCCTACAGCAGATGTACTGACGCAACGAATCGATGTTCACGAGAAGACGGCTTGGATGCTGCGCAGTTTGCTTGAAGAGTAAATTTCGACGTTAGTGGTTCGCTTGTGGTCAAAGGTGTGAAATGATGTATCCAGGATTTTTACCATTTCTGTTTTTGTTGATTTCGCTATTTTTGTTCTTTCGAGCAAAAAAAAGTTATTACTTATTTTTTTGGATCACCGTTACGCTTACTGTCGTCAGCACGGTTTATTACAGCTCGGCAGACTTGCCTTTACTTCGAACATACCACTGGTGAGCGTATGAAGATAATCTGCAAGAACCTTGCTGTGATTAATGCGCTAGGGTTATTCGGCGTGTCGCTATTAGTTTTTAGCGCACTGTTCATACAACTCATCTTTTGGGAACTACCCTGTGCATTGTGTAATTTGCAGCGGTTGGAATTTTTGTTATTCGGTAGTGGCCTTTTAATTGTGCTCCTTCAACCAGAAAGATATCGATGGGGCTATTTACTGAGTGGAATCAGTGCGATTGTTGGTGCGTGTACCTCCATCACGCAGGTTTTTATTCACATATTGCCGACAGATGAAGGTGGTGTTGGTTTTCCGATTTTTGGATTTCATCTTTATGCCTGGTGCTTTGTCCTTTTTATGCTGGCAGCGATGTATGTTTTTTTAGCTCAGACTGTTCATGATTCTGCGAAAGATGTGAATAAGGGCGCTGATACCACTTTAAACCTATTTAAAAAACAAAACGCTTTTACAAGAGGTACGATTGTTTTTTTTGTCTTGATATCAATTCTCGCGACGACGTCAGTTTTTGTAGCGAACGGATTCGGGCCGCTCTTAGAAGGAGGGCAGCAAAAATACTGGCTAATTGAATCGATTAAGAGCCCGGGAACGACCATCACAAAAGAAGTCTTGATGCAAAAATAAACTGTTTAGTAGAAGTGTATGTTTCATTCGGGATGGGCAACGTAACTATTCGTGCGAGCTTTTGTGAGGCACTCTAAGCGGAGTTGCGGCTAAGATTCAAGCACAATGTCTGTTGATCAATTCCTGCGCCATCACCAGTTTGAGTTTCCGCGCTTCACACATGAGGCAGCGTATACGTGTGCGCAATTTGATGCTTTGGATCTGAATCTGAGTGGTGTTAGAAATAAGAATCTGTTTCTGCAGGATAAAAAGGGGCGACGCCACTTCTTGGTGCTCACCCCGCCGGACCATCAGGTGGATCTGAGTGCGTTGAGCTCAAAGCTGGGTGTCAAAAAGCTGGGTCTAGCCTCACAAGACAGGCTTGGAAGATATCTAGGCGTTGAGTCTGGTTCGGTCAGTATTTTGGCCTTGGTCAATGATTCTGAGCTAAAAGTTGAATTAGTGGTTGATAGAACGATCTGGCATGCTGATGCTATCCAGGCGCACCCTTTAATCAATACCGAGACCGTCATCATTGAGTCGCAAGGGCTCCAGCGTTTTTTATCACTGACCGGCCATAAGCCGACAGTGATTGAGGTTCCGCGTCTTTAGGCAGCTTGGCCCTGCCTTTACGCGAAGCAGTTGTGCAATTCCAGTTAAGATTGGCATGTCAGACCAACTTAACCATCTGTGGTGCACAACATGTCAGAAAAAAAACAAAGCGGGCTAGATCCAAGGATCACTAACCGTGAATTTAAACTGTTGCTAAATCCCGATGGACTAGATCGTCGAATAAAGATTGCTCAGCTGCAAAGTCTTATTGTGAGTTTTTGTCAGAAGAACAAAGTTAACTTTTTTCACTTAGATAACGCCAACACTGGGCTGCGAAACGTCTATTTTTTTGATACGCCCGGCGAACATTTAAGGCGCAACAATTTGATCTTACGTGTACGCGAATCTCGTCAAAATGTATGGGTAGACGACTGGTGCGAGGTGACACTCAAGTGTCGAACGCCCAAACTGAAAACCTCGCTCAAGTTTGACCCCAAGCCCAACTCTACACACAAGCACCGATTGCGCTTAAAAGAGGAAATCTTGCGGGCGGATCAGTTGGGCTCGTCGCGAAGGATCTATTCCAACAATTCGATCATGGATGCGGTTCCTATCGACAAGGTGTTTGAACGAAAGATTCAGGGCATTACGGGATACTTTCCCGATCTAACGCGCTTGGGTCTGGAGGATGACTTGCCGGTGCGCGTTGTCGGTGGCAAGGCAAATAAGGTGCTTGAAGCGTGTTTGCCGATTGGCAATTTGTCTTTTGGCGATGGTGTGCAGGCGCATTGCGATATCGGCATTTGGATGCGTAGTGTCGGTGACCCGATCATTGGTGAGTTGGCTTATTCTTATCGCGTCACGGATGCGAATCGCGCCGACTCCAAAGCGCACAAGCGAGCAGACAAGTTTTTTGAGAAACTCCAGCTCGCGATTCCCGACTGGCTTGCCACCGGCACCACCAAGACTGCTTTGATTTACGGAAAGCCCGAATGAGTCATGAACCGCCAGACGCTGCGAATAGCGATGCTCAGACACAACCGACAGAAAAGGTGAGTTTGATCGCGCTCTTCGTCGAGTTTCTGTTAATCGGTGCAGTCAGCTTTGGTGGTGGCATCGTTGCCTATGAAAAAATCCTGCTGACAGAAAAAAAGAGGTGGTTAAGCCAAGACGAATTCATGGCGGCGTTGGCGATTAGTCAGACGATGCCAGGTTTAAATTCAGTCAATCTAGCGATACTTGCTGGCGATAAGTTACGAGGCACGCTAGGTGCTTGTTTTGCGATGCTCGGCTTGATCCTGCCTGGCGCACTGTTCGTCATGATTGCAGGGTATGCATATAGAGAAGGGCAAGATCATCCGATCGTTAATCTCCTTTTGGCGGGCATTGCCGCGTGCGCCACGGGACTGTTGGCTGCGATCACGTATAAGCTTGGAGCTGATCTGTTCAAACAGATTAGGCCTTTACTGATAGTCGTCACGACGTTTGTCTTGATGAGCATCCTTCACTTGTCTCTAATTTGGGTCCTGCTAATTATGGTGCCCGTTGCCCTCGCAGTCTATAGACCAAGGGGGAGTAGATGAGTGTTCTACTCCATCTCTGCCTCACGTTTGGAATGCTGTCGCTGTTGGCCGTTGGGGGTGGTACCGCAGTTATTCCAGAAATGCAGACGGTGTTGAAATCGAGTTTCAATATTGATCACACGACGTTTGTGCATGTATACAGCTTGGGCCAATTGGCGCCAGGTCCTAACATGTTGATGGTATTGATCTTTGGCTTGCAAATCGCAGGGATGTTAGGCGCGGGGACGGTACTGGTTTCATTTTTTTTACCCTCTAGCATCTTATGTCTGATGGTTGGTCGACTTTGGACGAAGGTGGGCGAAAGCCCTTGGCGCCGAGCCGTTCAGAATGCACTTGAACCGATTTCAATTGGTTTGATGTGCTCGGGTGTATGGTCAGTCGCGAAGGCTTCAATCAATGGACCGCTCTCAGCGGGGCTTGCCGCAGTTGCGCTCGTGGTGATTCTGTTTAGTCGCCTAAATCCGGTCTATATGATTCTTGGCGCAGGGGGTGCTGGGGCTTACTTGATGCACGCTACTGGAATTGCGTAGCGTGTCTGGTGCAATTCGCTTTATACAAGCTTGTCCAGAGACTTGGCCCGTACCACTTCACCTGCGTTGAATTTCTCGTGGTTCTCTTCAACCTCGTCGAGGTCATAGAGATAGTTGACCATCAGACCGGCCGACTCCCTTAAGCCCTTTTTTGATACGTCCGCGTTCCAGTTAAGCCGGTAAAGTCTGGCGCCATTCCCAAGGTGGAATTTCGCGACTGGATTACCTGAGCGATGCGTAGAGAAATACATCAAATATATCGCACAGAGAGTCTGTAGCGCATCCTTTTCGATTTCGGCTGCGCTGGCAGGCATCCAACCCTCGGCCACACGCTGGGCAACGGTTTTACCTTTGAGGCTAATTTGCCGAAGCGCTTTGTCGAATTTACCAGCTATGACGGCGTCTTTCTCTAGAACGGCTAGATCTACTGGTTTAGAAATCCAGTCAACAAACCCAGGAATAGGCGATAAGGTGACGAAGGTTTTTAAGCTTGGAAATTCTGCCTTCAGCTGATCGGCGACACGTTTGATAAGAAAGTTACCGAGCGAGACCCCACGCAGACCAGGCTCGCAGTTACTGATGGAGTAAAAAACAGCAGCCTTGAACTTTGATGACTCACTTGGCGTTGACTTCTTGTCGACGAGTGGTCCGATGGCATCTGGGATCTCAGACACTAAAGCGACTTCGACAAAAATTAGAGGCTCGTCTGGTAGCTGGGGATGAAAAAACGCAAAGCACCGACGATCGGGTTGCAGTCTGCGTCTTAAGTCATCCCAGCCATCAATGGCATGCACCGCCTCGTGGTGAATAATCTTTTCCAGCACCAAGGCTGGAGAATTCCAGTCAACGCGATGCATCTTAAGAAACCCGGGATTAAACCAAGAGGACAATAAATGTCTGATGTCGTAATCTAAAGCTGCTAAATCGCGACGCTTGTCCAGTAGCTTTAATATCTCTCGTCGCATTCCAAGGATGGTTTTTGTTCCCTCTGGGGCACGGTTAAGGCGTCGCAACAACTCCTGTCGTGGTGATTCGGTCGCGCGCGTTAACTTGATTAGGTTCTGCGCGTTTGATTCACCAGCATACGCAGCCGCTGCTTCAAGTACCGCTTTTGGATTTGGGTTAAATTTTTCGGCAAGTAAGTTGTAAAACTCTACACGCCCTTCTTGATCGAGCGTCGCGTAGTGACGAATGACATCATGCGCCATGCTGGAGCTGTTTGCTTCACCAGGACCGGACATGAGGCGCCTGACCGCCTGCGTCATTTTCGTTAGGTTACGCGCGCGGACAATATTCTCTAATAGCGTCATGATGAGCCTTTATACCGTTGGTGTCTGGCCGTCAAAGGCCAGACGTCGCCATTGCTAACCTGCTGCGGACTCAATTCTTAAAAAATGAAAAGAGCTCTTGATATGTCTCTTCTGGTGCTTGCTCAGTCGGATAGTGCCCGCACGGTAACTCAACCATCCGAACAACATTTTCGCAATACTTTGGCCACTCGATCCGCGGATCATGGTGGTGAGAAGTATGGCTCTTGGCACCCCACAGCACTAGGGCGGGTGACTTCACCTTCCGACCTGAATCAAAATCTGCCGTGTCCATTGGCAAGTCGATTTTGAAAGCCGCACGATAGTCTTCGCAGACGCCATGAATATTTTCTGGTGTGCAGACGCGGATGTATTCAAGGATTTCGGCTTCCGTGAACCCCCCTTTGCCAGGGCCTTGCTTCATGAGTTTGTCCCGGATGTAGAACTCTTCGTGACCCTTCAAGAGGCGCTCTGGAAACCCCTTTGGTTGGGCCATAAACCACCAGTGATACAGATCCATTGCCATCTGCGCTTGAATGTCTTTAAAGACACAGTGTGTGGGCAGGATGTCCAGAAACGCGACCCGCGTGACTTTTTCGGGATGATCCATCGCAAGACGAAATGCCGTACGCGCACCGCGATCGTGTCCCGCTAAGGCAAAGCGTGTGAACCCGAGTTGCAACATAACCTCTACTTGATCTTGTGCCATGCGTCTAAAAGAATAGTTGCTGCTGTCGGGTAGCCCCTCAGGTTTACTGCTATCTCCGTATCCTCGCAGGTCGGTTGTGACGACTGTGAAATGTTCAGCCAGGCGAGGCGCAATACGATCCCAACTCATCTGGGTGAGCGGGTTGCCGTGCAGCAATAAGAGAGGTGGGCCAGAGCCGCGTTTGCGGCCCACAATGCTGACACCTACGTCAGAGGTTGGAAGCTTGAATGATTCAATGGCAGTAGACATTAGGCTTAGATTTGGATGGTGAGATTAAAAACAATATATCTGCATCTGCGTTTTAACAACAAGTATTAGTTACATCACTACTTCTAATCTAAAGGGAGTAAATTAAGATTGCTGTAAACTCTTAGTACTTTTTCAATTCGGATCGGGTCGGCTCGTCAAGTTCACTTGCCTACAAACAAAAATAACTATGAATTTTGAACTGTTGTTTTCGGATCAGCCACATCGAAAAGTGCGTTACGCGCTGACTGGAGCAAATGGAGGTTTTGCTCGAACCTTACTGGCCCAGACTCGTTTAATGCCGCGTTTAGTACCTGCCGCTCTGTGCGATTTGGACATAGTAGGCTTGCGCACCCTTTGCATCGAACTAGGATTTTCTAACTTGTACGAGTGTGACTCGGTGGAGTCCATGACGCACGTTCCTGCCGATGGTGTAATTTTGGTTGCCGACGTAGCGCTTCTTAAGTATGTGCCGCACGATATTCTTGTGGAAGCCACTGGCAACCCTAGCGTTGGATACCGCGCCGCGTGCGAAGCGCTTGAGGCTGACCGCCATGTTGCGATGGTAAGCAAAGAGGTTGATACCGTTGTCGGGGTCAGCCTTTCGCGAAAGGCTCGGGACAAAGGGCTGGTCTACACCACCGCAGACGGAGATCAGCCTGCGAATCTTATCGGGCTTGTGAGTTGGGCTCGGACACTCGGCCTTGAAATTATCGCTGCAGGCAAGTCGAGCGAGTACGATCTTGTGTTTGATCCCGCATCAGGCATGTTGTCTCAGCTGGAACAAAGGATATCTGCCCCTGGGCTGGCCGATCTATTGCGTTTAAGTGATGACATACCTACAACGCTAAAAGCGCGACGCGATACTTTAGGTAATTTAAAGACAAGTGCGACCGCCGACTACTGTGAAATGAACGTCGTTGCAACAAACACAGGGTTGGTGGCTGACATTGAATCCATGCATTACCCCATCGCAAGGGTTAGTGAACTTGCGGACATCTATGCGATGCGCGAGGACGGTGGAATTGTTCAACGCGCTGGAGTAGTGGATGTCTTTAATATGCTTCGCCTTCCAGACGAAGTGAGTTTTGCTGGCGGGGTGTTTGTCGTTGTGAGGGCGGGAGATCAACCTACCTGGCAGATGCTTGCGCAAAAGGGGCATATCGTTAGCCGAAACGGTCGATATGCTTGCATGTATCTTCCTTACCATTTCATGGGTGTCGAAACGCCAATTTGTCTGCTTAACGCAGTCTTACATCGTCGCGCATCGGGGAGCGTTCAACCTACGGCGTGTTCTGTTTTGGCTGGAAGGGCGATTGATAGAATCGCTGCCGGCACTGTACTAAAGATGGGCGGACACCATCACGATGTCAATGGCGTAAGACCTGTTTTGCTTGCTCTTGATAACGTACCCCGGAGTATCGCACCGTTGTATTTGGCCGCAAATGCACGTGCGGCGGTAGATATTCATCCTGGTGAGCTCATTTTGTTAGAAGACATTGTCGACTACGATGTATCGCTGCGCGATGCATGGTTAGGTGGTCTAAATTAATTCATTTTTGGGGGAAACATGCCATTAGTCAAAAATATTCGTTTCTTGGTGTTCATGGTGTTGTGTGTCCTACCGTTTTCCGGAATGGCACAATCTTGGCCCGCTAGACCCATCACCATCATCGTGACGTATCCCGCAGGCGGTGCGGCCGACATGCTCGGGCGATTGGTTGCTCCTAGAATGTCAGCTGCGCTAGGACAGCCAGTTGTGATTGAAAATCGTGGTGGTGGTGCGGGCCAGGTTGGTGCTGCGGTCGTGGCCAATAGCAAGCCTGACGGATACACGGTTATGGTAGATGGCGGTGGTTTTGCGATCAATCCATCATTATTTCCAAAGCTCCCATACGACACTGCCAAGGCATTTACACCGATTGGTATTCTTGGGTTGTTTCCACTTGTGCTGGTTGTGAATCCGAGTTACGAGGTGAAGTCTGTCGCTGCGCTAATTGAGAAAGCCCGTTCGGCACCCGATTCAATTTCATACGCATCGCCCGGCACGGGCTCGACCCAACATCTTGCCGCAGAGCAGTTTTTGCAGCAAATCAAAGCGAAGATGACCCACATCCCGTATAAGGGTGGTAGTCCTGCTATGGCAGACGTGATGGGAGGGCACGTCCCAGTATTTTTTGCGAATATTGGCTCGTCACTTTCCAATATCAAAGCAAATAAATTGCGCCCGCTTGCCATCATGTCTGATAGCCGCTCTCCGTCCTTGCCAGAAGTTCCAACGTTGTCGGAGTTAGGTGTCAAAAACGCCGAAGCGTATGAGTGGAATGGAATGTTTGTACCCTCTGGCGTGCCTGCAGAGATCGTTGCAAAGTTAACAGATGCACTGAAATCGGCGCTGGAAGCGCCCGAGGTCAAAGAGCGTATTGCCAGCGCGGGTGGTGAGCTTTTTAAGGGTGACCGTTCTGCCGTGTCAACCTTCATTCAGCAACAAACCCAACGTATGGGAAAAGTAATTAAAGATGGCAATATCAGGCCAGAATAGGACGAGCATACTAAAAGCTGACATTTTGCTGGGCGAGTTGCGTTTGTTGACGGGCTTCGTCGTCATTAAACTCGCGATCATTGATATCGCAAGTATGGCTCCGACAACACCCAATGAGATACCGACCGGAACTTGACCCAGTCAACGATTAGTATCTTGGTACCAACGAACACCAGGATCACACCGAGGCCGTAAGTGAGTAGATGGAAGCGATCTTTCAGGTCTGCTAGTAAGAAATACATCGCTCTCAGGCCGAGGATCGCAAATATGTTGGAAGTCATGACAATGAAAGGATCTTCTGTGATGGCGAAAATCGCAGGGATTCTCTGTCCACCGCGAACACCACATCGGTAATGCCAATCAAGAACATGATCGCGCGCAGGACGAAAGATTAGCACGCAACCAAAAAGTTGCAACTAAACCATCGCAACTTAGTGGGATATTTATCGATTAACTCAAATCTTCTACTAACGACGCGAGCGTCTCGGCAGGTAGGGTCTCGACGTGAGAAGGGTACTCTTTATGATCGCAGCCGACTTTCATTTGAGCACCAACTTTCAGCGCCTTCTTCATCGGATCTGTCAATTCAAACCTTAAGAAATGTACCGAAGATGTTTTCTCTGCAGTTGTTCGATCCAAATCTTCGTTGGCAATCGCATATACCCGTGGTTGACCTTCCACTTCAATGAACACACGATGTTCAACACCAATTAGTTTGGCCAAGGCCACTTTCCTATCCACTTCATTGGTGTACTCAAGCTTCATTGTTACTTTGAAGTTGCTGCCGTCCGGTACGAGCGCGTTGTAGGTCTCCATCTCTTCTTGGATACTTTCATCTTCGAAGATTTTTTCTACGCGGAGCATCTCTTGTATTTGATATTGCATCAAATACTTGTTTTCAAAAATTAGATTGAGATGTTCGCCCAGAATGACTGTTCTCTTCTTGCGTTCCGCAATGGCGCGCTGGCGCATTTCCGGTCTAGCTTTGTAATAAGCTTCCAGACTCAGTAGTTCTTCGCGCTGAATTTTTCCCATGATGATCTCTAGCAAATTTCTTTATGATTAAATTAAAGGTTGTACGCTTTGGCCAACAGTGAAATTGGATGTACCATTTGCGCCTTTTTCAAACCACCTTCTTCCATGCCTTGCTCGATATGGTGTCCTGCTAGCTGACAGTCTGAGCTGATGTAGTCAGGCTCCGTACTGGCCATATTCTTGAACACAGGTTTTCCAATTTTCATGGCAGTTTCATGAAATTCTTTTTTCACGCCCCAGGTGCCCGCATGTCCTGAGCAGCGCTCCACGACATGTACCTCTGTTCCGGGAATCATTTGAAGGGTTTCTGCGGTTTTCTTGCCTACGTTTTGAACGCGAAGGTGACAAGGAACGTGGTAACTGACTTTGCCTAATTCGGATTGGAAGTCAGTTTTCAATAAGCCATCCTTGTTGCGAGCGATGAAATACTCAAAAGGATCCCACATTGCCTCTTTAACGAGTTGCACATCCTCTTCGTTAGGGAACATCAGTGGTAGCTCTTGTTTAAACATCAAGGTACAGGACGGAATCGGTGTCACGATTGCGTAGCCTTGCTTCGCCAGTTTCACTAGTTGGGGAATGTTGATGTCCTTATTTTTTGCTACGGACTCTAAGTCACCCAGTTCAAGCTTTGGCATGCCGCAACAGGCTTCCTTGTCAACCAGCGTGTAGGGAATTTCGTTGTGGGCGAGCAGCTTTAAAAGGTCTTGCCCAATGCCAGGCTCGTTGTAATTAATAAAACAGGTGGCGTAGACAGCGACTTTACCGGGAGTTTTTACTCCGTCCTTCACTGGCCAATCGGAAGATGCTTTGGCAATTTGCTTGAATTTTTTCGGTGCATATTCAGGAATCCACGCGTTTTCGTCTACACCGAGCGTCTTCTCCATGACGGAGCGCATAGCTTTCGTTCGATTCACCGCGTTCACGGCTTCGGTGACAATTGGGATCCCAGCAAACATCCCCATCTTGTCTGTGGATGACAAAAGGTTATCGCGGAACGTTGTTTCACCTTTCTTGTGCTTGATCGCTTTAGCACGCAGCATGAGGTGGGGGAAGTCAAGATTCCATTCATGGGGTGGGGTGTACGGACACTTTGTCATGTAACAAAGGTCGCAGAGGTAGCACTGATCAACGACTTTGTCGTAGTCTTTCTTGTCGACGCCGTGCACTTCACCGTCTTCAGTGGCGTCGACCAAGTCGAATAGGGTTGGGAATGATCCGCACAAGCTCACACAGCGGCGGCAGCCGTGACAGATATCAAAAACGCGCTCGAGCTCTTTGTTGAGCGAGTCCTCGTTGTAGAAGTCTGGATTTGTCCAGTCAAGGGGATGTCTTGTTGGAGCTTCTAGGTTACCTTCACGCTGGCTCATGGCAATCAACCTCTTTGATGATATCTGCTTAATTTATGTTTATATAAAGTGGAAATCCCGCGGCGTGAAAGCCGCGGGAAATCTTATTGCTCTACCGAATACTAGGTAGATTAGGCTTCCAGTGCTGCGAGAGCCTTGGTGTAGCGGTTAGCGTGTGAGCGCTCAGCCTTCGCCAGTGTTTCGAACCAGTCGGCAATCTCGTCAAAGCCTTCTTCACGGGCAATCTTTGCCATGCCTGGATACATATCGGTGTACTCATGTGTTTCACCGTGGATTGCAGCTTCCAGAGCTTCTTTAGGAGTACGGCCGGGCATGCCGGTGCCTGGCTCACCTGCGCCACCGTTGATCAGGAACTCCATGTGGCCGTGTGCATGGCCAGTTTCGCCCTCTGCTGTTGAGCGAAACAGTGCAGCCGTGTCGTTCTCACCAGCGATGTCGCACATGTTTGCGAAGTACAAATAACGGCGGTTCGCCTGCGATTCTCCCGCAAATGCGTCTTTAAGGCTCTGTTCGGTTTTGCTACCTTTTAATGTGGCCATTTTTCGATCCTTTCAATGAGTTGAACTTCTTGGTCGGTTGTGATCGTCAGCTCTACGTTATGGACATCAAGTTTCGCTGACTATCAAACAAGACCAGAGTAATGTAGCGTGACAGTGCCGCTATAGATAAATTGTATTTATCAATTTTAATGATAGCTTTTTGCTATAAGCAGGGCCTTCAAGACTTCTTTTCGCTGCTGACAGTTCACATCTCGGGGTCAAGCTTAAATATCCGGATCGCATTTTTGTACGCCACTTGTTCGATCACGTCGGATCGCAAGTAGGGTAGAAAGTTTGTGCGTATCTCTGTAATTGCCTCGTCGTAATGGGCATCCCACCCGCAGCAGGTGTCCGATCCAAGCATGACGCGATCTGGAAACGCTTCGATTAACGCTTTCCACCTTGGGCGCAGCCCACTTGCACTGTAAGCTCGGCCCGGACGATTCACGCGGGCAAGGCGGTTATGCAATTCTCCAGTCGCCGACATCTCACACACGATATTTTTGCGTTGCTTAAACAAATAAGCTAGATCTTCAGGTTGCGCCAGCGGCAAGCAGTGTGACAGGATTGTTGTCGTGTTTGGGAAGTCCGCAGACAGGCGCAGAATGTCTTCTGTGAACTCTGCATTATGTTGTGTGTGGAGCTGCACGAACCCGCCAAACTCATTGGCAATCCCGTAAAACTTTCTTATGACGGGGTTATCAGTTTTGATAGTGCGACGAAAAGCTGGAGGGCCGCTTGGATTATTGTTTGTGTGCAGTTCACCGAACCCCTTAATGATTCCTTTTGCAAACATATCATGCGCATCGCGAAAGAGGTCGCGGAAATAAACGTTTTCAGTCTGAACGAGAGCGCTTGGTCCCTGACGAATAAAGGTCTCAGCGAATTCGCGTTGCCCTGCGGCCGGTATGTGTCGGCCTTTGAGTGCATCAGCAATATCACCCCGAAGATCACCGACCCCGCCGGCCCAGCGGACGTTGTTTGTACCCATTCGTTTAACGACGTCTGCACTAGCGGGCCCATTCAGTATGTAGGTGTGCGAATGAATGTCGGCGATAGGGACAGTCTTAGCGAGTTCGACCGATTTAGGGTCAAGTGTTTGGGCAAGTCCGCAAGAGCAAATCGCAAATGCTAACCCTGCCAAGACGATTTTTACTGATCGTGTTTTCATTTTTGTTCTTTTACCTAGATTAAGGCAGAAGGCTGTATGTGAGCTTTCGGTTGGCTGTGCATCGCTGTACTATGGAATATATCGATGTTTAGTTTATCTTTCAATCGAGACGCCAATGAAGATTTCCTGCCCCCATTGCCAAAAAGTTAATCAACTTCCGATCGATCGGTTAGCAAACGGTCCAATCTGTGGTGCCTGCAAACGAGATCTTTTGGCGGGACCCATTGATGTGGATGACCAAACCTTTAGTGAACTCGTGACCCAGTCCCCCATGCCTGTCATTGCTGACTTTTGGGCATCCTGGTGTGGTCCCTGCAAAATGTTTGCGCCGACATTTCAGGCAAGCGCAGCAAAGCACGCCAATCTGGTATTGCATATAAAAATTAATACAGAGGAAAACCAAGGCTTATCGCAACGACTCAATATCCGTTCGATTCCAACGCTGGCAGCGTATGTCAAGGGAAAGGAGGTCAATCGTGTGAGTGGCGCGTTGCCACCACCTTCCCTCGAGCAGTTTGTGCGGCAGGCGATAGCTTCGTAGTTCATTGTGATGTCGGATTCGTTAGACAAAGAATTTTTATTTGATGCGCAAGGTTTGCTCCATGCAGTGACGTTGATGGGGCAGAATTTTCCGCTGGATGCCGGCGACATTTCGATCCCCGCAAAGCTCCCAGAGCAGGGCGTAGGTTCATTGGGTACTTTAGACCGACTGGCTCCGTCCGTACTGGGCGGTGCGACCCATCTTGGCGATGCGACAGCGTTCGCGCACAAGGATCCGCCGACTCCTTGGGTAACGTGGGCGACGACTTTGTGGAACGCTTCGCTTAATCAGAATCTGCTGCATCCCGAGACAGCGCCGGTTGCACGACAAATCGAAGAAAGAGTTCTTGCCTGGATGTGCCCGTATTTCGGCATGCAGGGCGGGCATATGACGCCCGGTTCGTCCGCCGCAAACTTGACTGCTTTATGGGCTGCGCGCGAATGTGCAGGTGTTCGGCAGATTGTTGCTTCGGAGGCCGCACATCTTTCTATAAAAAAGGCAGCGCACATACTAGGCTTGGCATTTAGGTCGGTCAGCGTTGATTCGACTGGCGCCTTATGCCCCGCCCATTTGCCCACGGATTTAAGCCGCTCTGCCTTGGTGCTTACGTCGGGTACAACGAGTGTTGGCGCATTGGATTCGCTCGGTCTTGCTGGCCGTGCCGCGTGGACTCATGTGGATGCAGCCTGGGGTGGACCTTTGCGGTTAACCTGTTATGCGGATCGCTTATCGGGGATCGAGTCCGCAGACTCTGTTGCAGTCTCGTCCCACAAGTGGTTGTTTCAGCCCAAGGAGTCTGCGCTGATCATGTTTCGGAACGTAGCGACAGCACATGACGCGATCAGCTTCGGAGGCTCTTATCTCAGCGAACCCAATGTCGGGTTGCTTGGCTCGCACGGTGCAACCGCAATCCCCTTATTGGCGATGCTTTGGAGTTGGGGCAGGTTGGGCCTTGCAAAACGTATCGAGCATTGTGTGCAAATGGCAGATACCTTGGCGCAGCATTTGTCCAAGGATTCTCGAGTCGAGTTGCTTGGGCAACCTCAAACCGCGATCGTAGTCTGGAGACCACGTCAGGTACATTTGGTTGAGCAAATCTTCAAACAATTACCTGTTGGTATTGCTTCGACAATCGTGATTGGTAATGAAAAATGGATCCGGCACACGGCAGCGAATCCAAATGCAGATATCGCTCAGATCATCGAGGAGATCAATCTTGTACTGGATCGCACTTAATCATCACGGAGTAGTAGGTGGATAGTAATAAGCAAACGATTGTCTTCGCACCGGGATTTATGACGGACCATGACTTGTGGCGTGACGTCGTACCGCATTTCTCAGACTACAACGTTATTTATGCGGACTTTCGAGAGGGATCAACCCTACAAGAACTGGCTGCCAGTAACTTAAAGCGCTGTCCGGAACGTTTTACGCTCATGGGATTTTCGCTCGGTGGATATATCGCCCGCCATATGCTGTATCAAGCGCCTGAGCGCGTTCAAGCATTAATTCTTGTTGGTACATCCACACGACCTAGTGGGCCTTCTGTGTCTGGTCTAACGACAAACAAAATGTTTCGTGGAATGAGTCGGGCAGCTTTAGTGCGTGCTGTGCATACTAGCCGTGCCGAAGACGAATCGTTAATACAGAGAATGAAGGATATGGGTACGCGACTTGGTGCTGAGGTATTTGCTCGCCTATCAGCGCTAGACCGTAAATCTGATCTTGAGGATATGCGAGGTATCCAATGCCCAGTGCTGGTCGTCACAGCGGACCAGGATCGCTTGAGGTCTTGGGATGAATCCAAAGAAATGGCCGAGGCCGCCCAGGCTAAGTTAGTCGTGCTTGAGCACTGCGGCCACATGATGCCGATGGAGGAGCCCGATCAATTGGGGCGCCTGACATCTAGTTGGCTTAAAGACACCGCTAATTAAAGTCCATCCACCAGAACGATCTGCCCGATAGAGTTGTCGGTGCGCAGAGGCAATATCGCCTGATATTCAGGGCTGTCATACCAAGTGTCGAGCGCTTGCCTACTTGGAAATTCAACGATTACATGTCTGTCACGCAGCGCCTCGCCTTCTCGCTGGCTGCTTGCGCCACCGCGGACAAGATACTTGCCACCGTGCTTTTCAATCGTAGCAGGGACGGCTGCAGAGTATTTTTTGTACTCCTCAGGATTCGTTACAGTAATATGTCCCATCAAATAAGCTTTAGCCATACGTGTCTCCTCGGGTGAATACATGAAACTTTACATCGCCAACAAAAACTATTCGTCGTGGTCCTTGCGTCCTTGGGTGTTGATGCATGAAAAAGGAATCGCATTCGAGGAGATTATCACTCCGTTTGCTGACAATAGCGACGTATCTCCATTCAAGAAGTTTTCACCGACGGGTAAGGTACCTTGTCTCGATGACAGCGGGACATGGATATGGGATTCGCTGGCAATTTGTGAGTATCTCGCTGAAAAAGAGCCTGCTTGTTGGCCCGCTGATCGGGTCGCACGGGCGTGGGCACGCAGTGCTTCAGCAGAGATGCATTCTAGTTTTCAGACCCTACGCACGCAATGTCAGATGAATTGTGGGGTCCGCGTCACGCTCAATAACATAGACGATACTTTACGTGCAGATATTGAGCGGATCAGCGCGTTGTTCTGTGAGGGCTTGCAGCGATTTGGCGGCCCGTACCTGGCTGGCCAGACTTACACAATTGTTGATGCGTTTTTTGCGCCGGTGATTTTTCGGATCCAAAGTTACGGGCTTTCACTCGCCGCACCAGCTCAACTGTATGTCAAGCACGTTCTCGGTCTACCAAGCATGCGGCAATGGTACGACGAAGCCATGCGAGAAGTTTGGCGTAAAGACGTTTATGAAAAAAGCGTTGCCTCTTACGGTTTAATTACCTCAGACGAACGCGTTAAAGCCTAAGGAATGATCATGAAAAAATTATTACTGTCACTCGGTCTTCTGCTGAGTATTGTGCTGCAAACGGCTAGTGCACAGAGCTATCCAAGTAAGCCTATTCGCTTAGTCATTCCGTTTCCTCCGGGCGGCGG
>JACCED011012641.1_pt1 | contig 17039 bp, 16 predicted proteins | sample 7455021 | NCBI WGS metagenome assembly JACCED01 (sample SAMN15323456, study PRJNA562643) | freshwater metagenome | isolation source: river surface water | place: USA:Blue River Watershed | collected 2017-08-19 | reverse complement strand
TATATAATCGGAAATCATAGGATCTAAATACATTGACGGAAATAATCCACATGAATCAATAACTTCTTTGAGTTTATTTAAATCTTTCTCTTTGACGGCTTTCACTTGCTCAATCATGGTAACTCTAATTATTTTTTTTATTATGAAATTTCAAAAAAAAAGCCCCACGTTTCCGTAAGGCTTTGGCTCCCCCTGCTGGACTTGAACCAGCGACCCTCTGATTAACAGTCAGATGGCTAGGAACTAAAAGCCAATATAATTAAGGTTTTTAAGCTATTTACTCAGCTAAATTTGCAAGTTTTTGCAAGTTTAGATACCTGATTAAACATTTTTTATTTATATAAAATTACCTTTTTTTTAAATTAAACTTTTAAAATTTATCTTTTTTCTAAAATAGGAATATGTGGTTAATGGGTTAAAAATACCCCACTCCTGAATAAAGAAGTGGGGTGTAGGCTACGTTGTTATTAACCCATCATCTGCAAAACTGAAATAAGTACCAAGAGGAGAAACAATTAAGTGATCTAATAACTTAATATCAAATAGTTTGCATGCTTCCTCTAGTTGTTTAGTAAGTAATTTGTCATTTGTAGAAGGAACTAATTTTCCGGAAGGATGATTGTGTGCAAGAATTATTGCAGTTGAAAGAGTTTTTAACGCAGTGCCTAGAATTATTCTTATATCTACAATGGTAGAATTAATACCTCCCTTACTAAGTTTTTGAATCCCAAGTACGGTACAATTATTCCTAAGATACATTACTACACATTCTTCTTGGTAAAATATGGAATTGGCATCAAAAGATTCTAGTAGTAACCTATGCGCAATTTTAGAACTTGAAATAGGTATATCATTGTAGGTAATCTTCCCGGGTTGGTATACAATTTCTAGTTCAGTTAGGGTTATTTGGTTTGAATTCATAAGATATTTTACATAGACTTTTAAAGTTGTTTATTAACAATATTATAAGTTAGCTATATAATGCAATAGTTTAAGTGTTAATAACTAATATGTTGATATTCATAATATAATACATATCTTTGTACTAGATATTGGTCGGGAAAAGATAACGGCAGCAATATCTCTCAGGTAACTGAGTTGGGCTACTGTGGGATATGTGCAAAGCCCAGGAATGGCACAAAGGAGAGAGTTCCAAGCACATCGGATGCTTAAACATTTGATAGTTGTCTCCAAGCTAAGTGGCTTTAAGGTACCAACTTAGCCAACCAAGGGGGGAAGCAAGCAAAATGATCTAATAACATTTGCTTTTTCTTGAGCCAGAAGGTTGAGTGATCCCAAGAGTAGAAATACCCTTGTTAGGATTACTCACTCCTGTTCTCAAAAAGAAGCAAGCAAAAACCATTAAATTTTAATATACTAAGTACAGTATTTCCCCAGTATATATCTTACCTAAATAGTAATTTAGTTATATTCTAATATTTTCTAATTCTACACATTTTTGTTAGTTTTATATTTAATAACTTAGTTAAATATGAAAGTCTTAATTATTTTTCCAATCCTACTTTTATTATTTCAGTCCTGTTCACAACCTGAAAAGTTTGAGTGTCCATGTGGTGGATATGGTGTTGTGGCACATGGAACTATTATTACAATAGATGAAAAAAATGAGGGAGATACAGAAGCAATATTAGATGCCGTTGAATCTAGATTAGGAGGTGAATGTTGCCAAAAAGAAGATTATTAAGAAATGATAACAGGAGAGATAAAATCACAAGTAGATAAAATATGGGAGTCCTTCTGGACAGGTGGTGTTTCCAACCCATTAACAGTAATTGAACAGTTTACATACCTGTTATTTATCAGAAGGTTGGATGAACTACAAACACTGGAAGAGAAAAAAGCAGTGATGATAAAAAAGCCTGTTGAACAGGTGTTTTTTACTTCTGAGCAACAGGAACTAAGGTGGAGTGTGTTCAAGAATAAGGATCCTGAATCTATGTTTGACATTTTTAATAAACCTGTAGTGGGTGGATTAAGTGTGTTTGAACACATGAAACAGGTAGGTTCATCTGCCGGTGTATTTGCAGAATACATGAAGGGTGCTACGTTCATGATACCAACTCCCAGACTTTTGGATCAGTTGGTGCAGATGATTGATAAAATCAGAATGGAGGATAGAGATACTAAAGGTGATGTCTATGAATACCTACTTTCTAAAATTGCCACAGCAGGAACCAATGGTCAGTTTAGAACTCCAAGACACATCATTAGAATGATGGTGGATATGGTTCAGCCTACAAAAGAAGATACAATCTGTGATCCTTCTTCCGGAACAGCAGGTTTCTTGGTTTCGGCAGGAGAATACTTGCATGAAAACCACCCAGATTGGTTCCATGAAAAAACATTCAGAGAGCACTTTAACAATGAGATGTTTTCAGGTGTAGAGTTTGATAACACCATGTTAAGGATTGGTGCTATGAACTTACAACTACATGGTATAGAGAAACCCAACCTGATTGGCAAAGATGCACTCAGTGAAGCAAATGCAGATATCAGAGAGCAATTTAGTTTGATTCTTGCAAACCCACCTTTCAAAGGTAGCTTGGATTATGATGCAGTAGAAGGTAGCTTGTTGAAAACTGTCTCCACCAAAAAAACTGAACTTCTTTTTCTAGCACTCATGTTAAGGATGCTAAAAACAGGGGGGCGGTGTGCTGTAATAATACCTGATGGGGTACTCTTTGGTAGTAGTAACGCACACAAGCAAATACGGAAGGAAATTATTGCCAATAATAAGTTGGATGCTGTAGTATCTATGCCTAGTGGGGTATTTAAACCTTATGCAGGGGTTAGTACTGCTGTGTTGTTTTTTACTAAAACAGGAACTGGAGGAACAGATAAGGTGTGGTTTTATGATATGCAGGCAGATGGCTTTACCTTAGATGACAAAAGAGCAGAAACCAAGGACAATGACATACCTGACATTGTTGCAAGATACCACAACTTAGGTGCTGAAACTGATAGAAAAAGAACAGATAAAAGTTTCTTGGTGCCTTTCTCAGAAATTGAAACCAATGAGTGGGATTTATCCATTAACAGGTATAAGGAAATAGAGTATGAGGAAGTAAACTATGCTGCTCCTACAGATATTATAGCTGAGATAGAACAATTGGATAAAGAGAGAACGGATGCATTAACTACTTTAAAAGGGTTATTGGGATGATGTCTAACAAAAATTGGAGAGAAGTTTTTATACCTGAAGAATTATTTTTCCAAGAAGGTCCGGGAGTAAGAAATACTCAATTCAGAGATACTGGTGTTAAGCTACTAAATGTTGGCAATATAAATAATGGTGTAATTAATTTAGCATCTACAAAAACCCATCTTTCTGAGGAGGAGGCATTTGGAAAATATTCTCATTTTCTTGTTGATGATGGAGATTTATTGATTGCTTGCTCTGGAATTATTGTAGATAATTTCCATAATAAAATAGCATTTGCCAATAGTACACACCTGCCTCTCTGTCTAAATACTAGCACAATGAGGTTTAAACCTTTAAATGTTGATAGTTTAAACATTATATTCTTTAAATATTACTTACAATCAGAATATTTTAAAAGTCAATTAGTTAAATTAATAACTGGTTCTGCACAGTTGAACTTTGGTCCTAGTCACATCAAAAAGATTAAAATTAAAATACCACCCCTAGAACAGCAAAAAAAGATTGCTGCAATTTTAGATGCGGCAGATGCATACAGGCAAAAAACCAAAGCACTAATTGCCAAGTATGATGAACTTACACAAAGTTTGTTCTTGGATATGTTTGGTAATAATTTTAACACTGATTTAAAACCATTAGGAGAGGTTGTTAAATTTTCTCAAGGTCAGCAATTTGGATTAGAGCTGCAGTCGTTTACACCAAAAGAAGGTTATGCAAGATTTTTAAGGATAATTGATTTTACCCAAGGAGATGAATTAAGATATGTTCCAAATGAAAGTAACAAATATTTTGTGTTTAAAGATGATATTGTTATAGTAAGATATGGAGCATCTGCAGGTTTTGTTGGAACTAATAAGGAAGGAGTTTTAGCAAATAATCTATTTAAAGTCAACTATGATAGAAAAGTATTTCATCAATACTACCTTTATTATATTTTCCAGAATGAGAGATTTAAATCATTTGTTGAAAAGGAAGCATTTGGAGCGGCAATGCCTGCCTTGAGTTTTAAGGTGATGGAAAGATTTGAAATACCCGTGCCACCAATACCTCTCCAAAACCAATTTGCAGAACGCGTGCAAGCCATAGAAGAACAAAAAGCACAGGCATTAGCTAGTTTAGAAAAAGCAGAAGAATTGTTTGCTTCTTTATTACAAAAATCTTTTAAAGGGGAGTTGGTATGAGAAAATTAAGTTCCAAAGCTAGAATAGAATATTCTATTGATCTTATTAATCAAAGTACATACCTTAAATTCAAGTTTATTGAATTTGTTCTTGAAAAAACTAAAGGAAATAAAATTGAAAACTTAAACATAACATTGTCGGGAATTTTATTAGAATTTATTTGTGTAAACAAAAGTGTTTCCCAGCAATATAATCTACTAAAGAATGCAGAACAAAATCTTGGCATTTTAAAAGGAAAAAAATTTCCTTTGTTCAATGAATTTGTTGAATGTTTGAAAGAATTAAATAAAAACAATTTAACCTATAACATTCCAGATGTTATTGAAATACTTGAATACTATGGTGTTCATAAAGAATGGGGAATTACACAACAAGATTCAGATGTATTAATTTCTGTGACAAAGTCTGCAAAAGAAAGAGCCCTTATACAATCTAAAAATCAAACTAAAAAAGATAATAATGGATTGCTAGGAGTATCAAACTTAGCTAAGAAAAATGTTAAGAAAAAACCTAAACATCAACCACAATCAATATGGACAGTAAAGAAGTAAACCAGTATTTAAAATTAAAAATATGAGTAATAATGATTCAAATTTTACTGGTTATGCTGTGGTTGTTTTAATAGTAGGTGTAATATTGTACTTTTGGAAGGAAGTACTATGGTTTATTCTTGATTCTATTTTAGGAATTTTCTTATTGATAAAACACATTATTACGGAGTTAATCTATATAGGTATATTTTTTGGGGTCATATATGTCATTGGTAAAATTTACCAGTCATTTAAAAATAACTAAAGCTCATGAAAATTTTAAAACACTGCCTTGTAATTCTTATTCTGCTATTAATTTCATGTGGAGGAGAACAACATGATAAGTTAAAATCTAAAGAATTTTCTTTTGAAGGTCAATCTGAGAATGGTTTTGAAGAAGGTAAATATTGTGCAAAGGTTGATTATTACAATCCTAAAACAGGTACAAGCAATTCCTACAAGTTAAATGTTGATGTAAGAGACAATAAGGTGGTGAAAATTTATTTTGGAAATGGTGGTTACTTGGATAGTGATCACATGACACCCAAAACTTTAGATGAAAATGGGAAATGTAAAATCTATTCAGACAAAAATTATGAATACAGCATAGAAATTACAGGTTCAGAATGTTCTTTCACCGACAACGTATCTTCAGAAATAGATGGAGACACTCCTATCTTTACTTTTTTACAATGCGCAAATACCATAGGTATGTCACAAAAGGAAATAGACTTTTGCTTAAAAAACTCATACACTGAAGATCAAATGCTCAGTGAAAAAGATTGTAATAGATTATTAGATTTCATCTTTGAAATTAGAAAAGAAGAAGCCCGGTATCAACAGGAATTGGATGAGATTAGAGATAAACAAAATGACTTAGAAAATGAAATAAATAATGGTTATATCCAACGAATGAAGAGTTTTACTATTGCTGGAAACCTTTGTCAGATGCTTATAATTTCAAAAAAGAAAAAAAATTACCTGCTTTTAGTTAGGGGTAATCAAGAATGCACAATGGGTACAGCAATTTTTAATGAAAACAATTATGATTGGCAGTTAGTTAAAATTAAAGAAGATCCAAGGATTTTACATTATTCAGGTCATTACATGAAAATTGTAAGAAGTGGTGGAAGCATCTCTTCACTAGAAGGTGAAATGAGCTTATATTGTGGATTTTAGTATTTTAATAATTGATATAAATTAAATTAGAGAAATGAAGGAAATAGTAGTATTAATGACGGCCTTAGTTTTATTTTCTTGTGGGAATAATGCACCAAATAGTTATGTAGAAAAACCAAATAGTAAATCCAAAATTGAAAAGGGTCCTAGATTTAATTTGACAGAACTATTAACCATTAAGGACAAAAGTGCTAGCCAATTTGAGAATTATGTAATGGAAAAAGGTTATAAATTACATCATACAGAAGAAAAAGGTGATACACTTATCCATCACTACAAGTATTTGGCTGACGAGAAAATTAATGGAACAAGATATAACTTAAGTTTAACCTTTCCAAAACCAGGAAAAAATTTTACAAAAAGTATAGATTGGTTTTTTATTAATAATAGGCAGGAAAATTCAATTGATACAATTTATTTAAATATAAAAAAGGAAACTGAAAACGCAGGTTTTAAATGTTGGAATTTAACGTCATTCAAAGAAATTACTAACTATTCATATGTTAAAGGTACAACATTTGTTGATTTTAATGTTGGTAAATTAAGTGGTACTGATATACCTATGTATGGTGTTTCCATTCGTGATTTACCTGAATTGAAATAAGTATTTTGTTTTGAGAAAAAAAATGATTCAAACTTAGAATTTTGTAAAATTATTAATGAGCAACTTCCAATTTCTTCAAGATGAATGGTCTTCCCTCTACAGCAAGGTGAAAATTGCTGAGGAAAGGGTATTTACAGAACCTGTCTCCAGTGCAGGTTATTGCCGCATGGTCTTGGAAGAAAGTATCCACAAGCTCTATGCTCTAGAACATTTGGAGAAACCATTCAATACAGAATTGGTCAATCTGCTACAAGATGAGCAAGTAAAAAACATCATTCCCTACCAATTGCGTGAGGGTTTAATATATGTGAGAAAAACAGGTAATAATGCTGTTCATTATGGTAATAGAATTACAGGTCAGGATGCATTAATTAGTATCAAATACTTGTATTCCTACCTAAAATGGTTTGCTACAGCATATAGTTCTACGGTAATTAAAACTCCTGGTTTGTTTGATGAAGCTCTCATACCTAAAGTAGGAGAAGCAGGTAGAAAAATTAAAACCATACAGGAGGAGAATGAACGAATACATCAAGAGTTACTTGCACAGGTTCAACAACTTAAAGCTGAGAAAGATGCTATCCTTGCCAAAGCTCAAGAAAGTGATGCTACATTAGAGCTATACAAGCAACAACAAGCTGAGGCAGTAGCACAATTACAAGAACAGAAACAACAGCGCACACTACCTGTTGCACTAGAGTTTTCAGAAGCACAAACTAGAAAACACCTGATAGATATAGATTTACAAGAAGCAGGTTGGTTTAATTTAACAGAGGGTAGAGAGTTAGAATTTCCTGTAAAAGGAATGCCAATTACAACAGATAACCCAAATGGAAATGGTTTTGTAGATTATGTTTTATGGGATGATAACGGTAAACCACTTGCCCTTATTGAAGCCAAGAGAACTACTAAAGATATAGAAGTTGGTAAACATCAAGCATTCTTGTATGCCAACTGTTTGGAGGCTATGTTTAATCAACGTCCTATTATCTTCTATACCAATGGCTATGAAACCAAAATTTGGGAAGATGTATTATACAACACACCTAGAAGAGTTTATGGTTTTTACACCAAAGATGAATTAAGGTGGTTAATACAGAAAAGGTCCAATGTCAAGGATTTAAGAACAGCCAAAGTAAATACCAGTATTGCGGGTAGAGTTTATCAGTTAGAGGCAATTAAAAGGGTGGCAGAATCTTTTGTAGCTGATAGAGAGGGAAGAATCTGCGGGAACAAAAGAAGGTCTTTACTTGTAATGGCAACAGGTTCAGGAAAAACTAGAACTGCTGCTGCATTAGTAGATGTATTATTTAAAAACAACTGGGTAAAAAGGGTGCTTTTTCTTGCTGATAGGAATGCATTAGTAACACAGGCTAAGAACAACTTTTCAGAATACCTTGAGAATTTATCTTCTGTAGATATTACCCATGAGAAAGAAAAAACAGAAACTAGATTGGTTTTCAGCACCTATCCATCTATGATGAACAAGATTGATAACTTGAGGGGTGCTGAGGAACGGTTTTATGGGGTTGGTCATTTTGATTTAATTATAGTAGATGAAGCTCACAGGTCTATCTACAATAGGTATAAAGCCATCTTTGACTACTTTGATGCTATGGTGGTGGGCTTAACTGCAACACCAAAAGATGCTATAGACTTCAATACCTTTGAGTTGTTTGGTTGCTCCAATGATGATCCAACATTTATGTATGAGTTGGCAGAGGCTGTAGACTCTAAATTCTTAGTTCCATATAAAACCGTTAGTTTATCTACTAATTTCTTGAAGTCTGGCATAAAATATAAAGACTTGTCTGATAAAGATAAGGAACGGTATGAACAAACCTTTGAGGACAGAACTACAGGTTTATTCCCTGAGGAGATTAGCAGAAATGCTCTCAACAAATGGTTGTTTAACAAGGATACTGTAAACAAAGTTTTGGATGCTTTAATGCAACAAGGATTGAAGATTGAAGGTGGGGATAAAATAGGTAGAACAATTATATTTGCCACTAATCAAGATCATGCAAAGTTTATAGTTGATTGTTTTACAGAGAGGTATCCACAGTATCCAGCAGGTTTTATCAATATGATACACAATGATGTTTCTCATGCACAAAGTTTAATTGATAGTTTCTGTGATAAGTACAAGGAGAACAACCCACAGATAGCTGTTTCAGTAGACATGATGGATACTGGTATAGATGCAGTTAGGGTGTTAAACTTGGTTTTCTTTAAATCTGTTAAGTCTTATTCCAAGTTTTGGCAGATGATAGGCAGAGGCACAAGGTTGTGTCCAAACTTATTTGGTGTAGGTCAGGACAAAGAACATTTCTTAATTTTTGATACCTGTGCTAATTTTGAATTCTTTGAAGTAAATTCCAATGGTACTGACTCAGCTGCAATTAAACCTATAACCCAGCAGATATTTGAGAGCAGGGTGCATTTAAGTAGGTTGTTAAAGGAAGATAAGTCTGAAGAAAACATAGAATTAGCAGATAAACTACTGGATATTGTTCATAAGGATATAGGACACTTGGATAAGAATAGGTATCAGGTAAAAATGCAATTAAGGTATGTAGATGAGTTTAGCAACAGAACGCGTTGGAACAACCTTAGTAGTTCAGATATGCATATTATAGAGGAATATCTCTCAGATTTACCTGTTCCAGAAGTAGTGAATGAAATGGCTAGGAGGTTTGATTTAATGATGCTAAAAATGCAGATAGCAACCATCATGATGAAATCTAGCCAGAAAAAATATGAGAACAACTTAATAGATATTGCAGAGGGTCTTAGTACTAAGTATTCCATCCCTGCAGTAAACAGATCAAGAGGTACAATTGAGAATTTAAGAAACCCTGATTTTTACAAGGGAATATCACAGAAAAAGTTGGATGAAATCAGAGAAGAGTTAAGGGATTTGATACAGTATTTAGATGTAAAAAGTAAACCTAAGGTTTATACAGATATTAAAGACAGTGAAATTTCTTTTGTATTGAATGAGCCCACATTTGAAACTAGTTATGGCGTTCCTTACAGAAAAAGAGTGGAGAGTTTTATTTTAGAAAATAGGCATCACATTACTATTTCCAAGCTTTCAAATAATCTTCCTATAACAGTAGAAGAACTCACTGCTCTAGAAAATATGTTATTTGATGGAGTAGAGAGAGGTACTAAAGAATCATTTGTAAAAGAATATGGTGAACAACCTTTAGGTCTATTTATTAGAAGTATAATTGGATTAGATATTTCAGCAGCACAAGAGGCTTTTGCTGAATTTTTAAACAATGGTAACTTAAGAGCAGATCAAATTACCTTTATACAGAACATCATCAATTACCTTAATAAGAATGGAACTATAGAACCAAGTATGCTGTTTGAACCACCTTTTACAGACATTAATGATTATGGCTTAAATGGTGTCTTTGATGATACTGCTGCCTACAAGATAATTAGTATTGTAGAGCATGTGAATGAAAATGCTAATGTGGGGTAGCATTTATATTTATTACTAAACATGTGATTAAAAATCAGTCAAAAATTTGGCTGTTTAATAATAATCTATAACTTTGCAGCACTACTCAAGAATCTCTCAAAAATTCACTCAAAGTTCATACTCAACACATAAACCCACTCAATCTATTGATTTTGTTGAACTTAGTGCTTTTTAAAGGGTGTTGTGGATACCCTTGAAGGGTACTACAAATACCCCAAAAACATGGGTAAGATTAATGTAAAATGGAGAATTTTTGTAAATCAAGGAGGAACATTACTTCCAAAGTATGTAACTAAAGGTTATACAACCAATGGCTACATGTTCTATGAAAATGTCAGTCACAAATTAGCTAAATTGAACAAATCTGAAATTTTGTTTTTTCACTTTGTCTGTGAGGAAATGGATGAAAGCAATAACATCATCCATTCCAAAGTTTTAAGATTAAAATTTATTGCTCACGCTAGCAAAAATTTTAACTTAAAGTATAAGGATGAAACAATTAAAAAAGCTTTTGCTAAACTAGTTAAAGTGGGATTAATAATTAATTATGATGTTAAATCTGATTGCACTGTCAACCCTAGACATGTCTTTAAAGGCAGCCAAACTAAAAGAAAAGGTATAATTCAAGTTATTATAAATCAACTATATAAGTTGAATTATACAAAGTCAAATTTTAAAATGGCACTTGGGTTAAAATAAAAAAACGGGAAGCTCCACACTTCCCGTTAATATTACACCATATACCAAGACCTTTTTTCACCAGTTTTATGCTGAGCTATCTCTAAAACCAATTCCTGAGCATTGATTGCCCTGTCCAGAAACTGGTCTATATAAGTACTCTTATTTACTCCGGTAAGTAAGTTATACAATCTCCACAGATTTAGTGCACAGTTGAAACCAATTCTACTGAAATTCTCATCCGAGAAATAGTCTTTAGTTACTGCACCCATTTGTTGGTCTCCAAAGTAGATAGGAGTTATGTCTAACTTTTCTTTTTCAGGTAGATACTTGTATAACCTACATTTACCAATAAACTGTGCAAATTCATTCTGATTTATTTCTATTGCAGTTAATTTTCTCATAGCCTCAATATGTGCTAATGAATTGTACTGGCTAAGTAAGGCATACACTTGTTGTTCAAGTTGTGCTAAATCCAGAACTCTTAAATCTAGTTTAACTCCATCGGTGCTTACACACATATTACAACATACCTTGTTTCTGAATCCAATAAATAGGTGAAACTGCTGCTCTCCTGATGGTCTTTTGCTATAGAGATTATCCTCAGAATAAGACTTTACTGCACCAATAGTAAGAGACAGTAAATTACCCCCAACCATTTCTGCAATACTAGGAACCTCAATACAGAACATCATTCTTTCATAGAACAAGGTTTGCTCCCAAGATTCAAGTTCTGAGGCTTTTTTATACTTAGCTTCAGGAATTCTTCCCTTAATAGGATGTGATACCCTTATACTAGGTGGTAAAATCACTTCATCTTGAAACCATTTTTTTGTAGCACTATACACACAATCCACTAATTCTTGGTGGGATATAAGGGGTTCATTGGTAGCAGAGAATACAGGAATAATATGCTCTTCTGTAAGTTCTCGGTAGCAAACTTCTGTTGTGTTAGCTTCAATAAACACTTTACCTGTTGATTTAGGTAATACAGGATTGGTACTTGCCCCCTCAATTGCAGAGGGAACAAGCATAGTGTTAATGTTGGTAGTGTCCATTTTGTCTAAATTTTTCTTGGTTAATTAATAAAAGATCTTGTTGCTTACTTGCTAATTCTTCCCGGAATAAATCTCTGAATTCAGGATTTTCAGCATAGATTTCATTCAGTACAGAAAGGCTATCACACTTCATAATCCTTTCCTTTACATCATCTTTGCTATGAATACTATCCTCTGTGTTACACCACTCCATAATTCTCTTGCCAACTTGCTCATTGATAACAAGTTCAGGTTGAGTTTTAAATAATCCTGTCCTGTCTTTGGATACAGTAGACATAAAGTTCTTATTTAACTCAAATGATATAGTAAGCTCATATTCAGTATCATCTCTCTGAACACTTTTAAGTCCTACCTTTTCAGGAATGTTCTTTCCGTTAACTTGTTGGATAACATACTCTGTCTTACTTCTAAGGGTAGCAAGGATATGGATATCAGAACTTACCACAGTTTCAATCAGCGCATTGTGTCTTGGGGTTAACTTACTCCAATTGGTAAAAGAATTGCCCTGCATGTTACTATGGATTTCCAATATACCTCCAGTTCCAAACCACTCATGGCTGAGGGAATCAATAATCACACACTCAAAACCTTCCTGTATGGCACATTGTATGGCTTCAATGTATTTTTCAGGTGTAAATGGTGCTTCTAATTTCAATACAGAATAAGTACCCAACTTGGCATAGAGGTGGCTACTACCATTTTCAGTGTCAATAACGGCAACCTTAGATAAATCTCCGGTCATACCTTTGGCTAATAATAGTGCAGAGTATGTTTTACCACTTCCGGAAGGTCCCTGTAAGGATAACTTCATCTTGCACTTCTTTCTTGTTGCTTTTGCAAACTTCATAATACATTAATTTAAAGGGTTAATAAATAGATTTGGAATGAGATTAAAGTTGTTTCTAAAACCAATTTAGTTCCTTATAAAGTTGTTGTATTGGAATAGTTAGCTATATAAAATAGTATTAAATGAAGCCACAGAAAGTTTAGTATTTAGTATGGCTTCATTAGCAGTTTAGGAGTAAACTACTTATTTAAATTTATGCACATATAAACTTAAGGGGTAAAAAGAAATTCCAATGAATAGGGGAGTGGATGTTTAATTAGTTAATGATTCACTGTTTTTTAAAGTTTCAATTAAATTTAAAATTCAATAATTATTTTATTGAAATGTACAAAACATAAAAAACAATTATAATACCCAAAATAATTAATGAAGTGAATAATACATTATCACTATTGCTCGCTTCACCTATTTTATCACTCTTGCTCGCTTCACCTACCTTTTTATTGTTTTCAGCATCAGACATAAAATCAGTATTTTTAATACTAGGCGTAAATGGCCCGTCAGCAATAGATTTAGTAAACTCTGCCAATTCCTTATCAGCAGGATCATCGGGTTCTTTGTATACATTGTGAGGATTATAAACAGGCAATGTTTTTATAAGATCTACATCTACTGGAGTATTTTCAGAATTTTCTTCTTGATTAATATCTACATTTTCATATTGACTATCAGGTAAATAAGAAACATTAAAAGTGCTATGATATTGACAATGTGAGTAATTTATACATAAAAGAATACTCAAAATAACAAAAAATTTCATGGATAATTTTTAGATGAATTTTAATATGTTAAACACATACCATTTATCAAATATAAGATTATTCAAAAAAATCAATGGTATTAATCTTTTAAAATAGATGAACCTTATATTTGATTCTTATTTTTAGAATAGCTGTAGGTTGAGCTGCTTTTAAAAACCTTCTTTTTTTTTAGTAAAATGGAAAAACAATACAAGTGTTAAAGTCAAGATAAAAGAAATTACAAACACGGAGCTTTTAAGGATTTAACAGGATTAAGATAGAGAACATTAGTTATTTTAATTCTTACATAAAGGATTAACTATTATTTTTCTTTACGTTTTACAAAAAGTTAAAAATTTCTATACTTAACATTAATTTCATAGTAATTGTAATCCTCATCATCTTTACCTATATATATTTCTAGTTCAAATTTATCATTTGAATATGACTTTACAACAGCCCCATCATATGAATTTGTATTTATTAATTTAAATTTTTGAATTTCAAGCTGATTTTTTATTGAAAGGTATTCAGAGGAGGAGCCCGTTTGAAAAGTTAAAGTTTTACCTTGGTCATAGAATCTAGAATACAATGTTAAATATTTAGTATTAACTCCGGTCCCTTTTCCATAACTAATACCAAATTGACTCTCATCATCATCAACTTGATGAAATTTATAACCATTATTGATACAGTAAGTTTCAAACATGGACTGGTCCATTTTTAAAATAGATTGCAGTCCAGATAATGTCATTTGAGAAAATGAGAAATTACACAAACAAACCACAAGAAAAACAAAAATATATTTCATCCTAATTTTTTAAACAAATAAAGCAAAATAATTTCAAATCAAAAAAAAGAAATTACAGTCTTTTGTAAAACAAATAGAGAGGAGATCTAAATTCAGAGAATGGTAGGAGGTGTTTTGCTAAGAATTGAAAATTAGCTAATTTGTATTAATTCTTCAAGCACCTTATTGAATGAGCTGCATTGAAGAAATTTCTACTTATCTCAGTTTTAGAAATATCAGAATTTAACTTAAAAACATTTGCAAAAAGAAGTAACATATTATTGTATTCATTTCTTTCTTCAATCAATTCATCTGTCCAAAATCCGGTTTCTTCATTTTTTCCATCAAATTCCCCTGAGCCAACTCTATAACCCATAGGTAGAGCATTAAACCCAGACAAATTTGTTCCAACAATTTTCCAAACAGTTGTTGACTTTAGTTTAATACTTGCTTTTTCATAGCCACCTAAAAAATCAATTAATTCATTAAACTCTGTTGTTGAAGGGACATGCCAACCTGAAGGGCAAACACCTCTTTCATCTATAACAACATACCAATTGTATAGTGCATTGTTTTTTTGCTTTTCATTACCATAAAAGGACATTATTGGCCATATTTCTTCTAGGGTAGTATCATTCATTGCAAAAACACTAACTTCTTGCCAAAACCTATTTGATGTAATTTGCTCAATAGGGTCTCCATTGTTAAATTTTTCTGTTCTCAAATTTTCAGCCATCCAAATCTGAGAACCAATTTTTACTGTCTTATAAATGTTTCCATTAACATCTGTCACGGTAGTTTGAGAATTAAGACTTGTGCTCAAGAGAGCATAAACAAACAGTAAATAAAATCTTAAGAACTTCATTTAAAAAAAATTAAACAAAAGTAAAAAATTAATTTTCTTTTTGTGATACAGTAGCAATAATATTCTCATTCATTCCATCCACAACTTCTAAATCAAACTGCTCTAGGTATATTCCTGTAACACTATTTCCGTACTCATGTCCTAATGCTTCTGCTATAAGGTCTTTTGAATACCCAAGTTGTTTTGCAACATTGGCATAACTATACCGGAAAACATAAGTAGTTAATTTCTCCTCATAACCTAGAAGAACTCCTAATCTACCCAAATACTTATTAATTATTTTAATACGTTGTGTAAAATGTTCTTTTCTCCTAGTACTGTTAATTTGTTCTTTAGTTATTAAACCCAAGAGAGTGTCATTTGGTGTAAATTTAGCTAGTTCTTCTTCAATTGCTTCAGTAAGTTTAATGCTGTAAATTTTACCAGTCTTAGATCTCTTGTATATTATTCTTCTGTTTTTTATGTTGCTTTTATTGAGCAGTAATAGATCAGTTATATTAATGCCACGCAACATAAATATCAATTTACCAACAGTCCAGTAAACATAACTAGGGTGGGAGGGTGCAAGATTTAATCTGAAGTAGGAAGAGAGCTCATTCTTACTTATTACTCTTGGGGTAGTCTTATCTTTTCTAATCCTGTATTTCCTAAATGGATACCATTCATAAGGAACAACATCTTCCTTTATGGCTTTGTTACAAATTGTGCGGAAACTTCTGAGGTAAACACCCATACCATTAACACTTATTCCTGCCAAATGCATTTGTTGTTCTAGTTTAATTAATTCTCGGTAGGTAAAATGCTGAAAGGATCTATTAAGGTCTAAATATTTTCCTATTGCAGATTTACTTTGTTTGTATACATTAGCTCCACCAAGTCTGCCCATAACAATAAGCTCTTGAATGGTATTGTCCCAAAACTCAGAAATGGTAAGTTCATTAGATGCTTTGTTCTGCAAGAAACATTTTAGGTCATTTGCATTTTTACTGTTAGGATAATGCAGGTTAAACTGTTCAAGTCTTTGTCGGTAAGTTTCTTCCGTTCTAAAGAGTTCTCTGTTCAGAGACATATCACTTTTAATAAAACCATTCTTCCGGTCAAAATCTTCTTCTTTAACAGATATACCAGTGCTGATTTTAACAGGAACTGTTTTTAATACTATCTGAAATACTAATGGATAAGTACCATCTTTTTTCTGTCTACGCTTGTCTAAAACTAAGCTCAATGTTGCCATAGAAATTCATATTATGGCATCTAAAATTTGCAAGTGAATTTGCAAGTAAACAGCTTTTTTAGGTCAATTTTTGGTGTTTTTAGTCTAATTTTCAGAAATATTCCATCAAACTAAAATTCAATAAAAAAACCCAGTAAAGACTTAACTATACTGGGTTTTGGATGCTCCCCCTGCTGGACTTGAACCAGCGACCCTCTGATTAACAGTCAGATGCTCTAACCGACTGAGCTAAGGAGGAATTTTTTACTCAAAATTGAGAGTGCAAATATATGAAATTGTTTCAATTCAAAATATAATTTTGTAAAAAAAATAGCTTAATAGTCGTCGTCGTCTAAATTAAAATCTTCCATAGTTGGTTCAAACGCATCTATTTCAGAATCGATAATGTCCTCGTGTGCTTCATCTCCTTTTGTTGCCGGCCTTAAAATATTTGTCTTTGAAACATTTAATCTAATTTCCGTACGTAAAGTCCCGTCTTCTTGTGTATAGGCCTTGGCAAAAGGAGTTCCTAAAACTTCAACCAGGGTGCCTCGGGTAAGAAAATCGATAATTCTCATATTAGAACCTTCTCGTTTCCAAATAGTACAATTTACCCAAGTGGTTTTCGTCTTAACTTGTCCGGTTTTTTTGTCCTTCCAATTTTTATTGTGAGCGAC
>JACCED010133123.1_pt1 | contig 17048 bp, 13 predicted proteins | sample 7455021 | NCBI WGS metagenome assembly JACCED01 (sample SAMN15323456, study PRJNA562643) | freshwater metagenome | isolation source: river surface water | place: USA:Blue River Watershed | collected 2017-08-19 | reverse complement strand
TGGGCTCTTACACGGCCGGTGCGGTGATCTTGTTGTCCGACGGGCGACGCACCACCGGGCCCGACCCGGTCGAGGTGGCCAAGTGGGCCGCTTCCAAAGGGGTGCGTGTGTACACCGTGGCTTTTGGTACGCCGAATGGTTTCATTCCGGGGTATGAAGGCTTTTCGTTTTTTGCCCGCGTGGACGAAGAAGCTTTGCAAAAAGTGGCCGAGACCACAGGGGCCGAGTTTTTCAGGGCCACCAATGCCAGCGACCTGGCCACGATTTACCAGCACCTGTCGTCCAAGTTCACGCTGGAGCGGCGTGACACCGAAATCACCGCCTTGCTGGTGGCGCTGGCCAGTGTTCTGGTGTTGCTGGCGCTGGGCTTGTCCATGCGCTGGTTCCGCCGCTGAGTCCTCTGGCTTGAGTGGCGCCAGGCGTCACCAGTCGGTGATTGCAGCCGGGGCGCCTCAAGCCAGTCATGTGGGCGACTGTGCGGTACAGGGCTTGTTGTATCTTTGCGCCTTTTGCCTTGCACCCCTCACCGGATTGACTGAACCACCATGACCGAGCGACTCACTCAAATCAATTACGAAGACTTGCCCGCCGAGGTGCGGCCTTTGGCCGATGACATCCTCAAGGTGTCCAGTGCTGCATTGGGCGGCCCCTACAACGCCCTGTTGCGCAGCCCCGACATGGCGCGTCGTGCCTTTGATTTCCTGGACTATTTGCGCTTCAAGACCTCGGTCAACAAGCGGCTGAACGAGTTCGCCATCCTGATTCAGGCGCGCATCTCGAACGCGCAATACGAGTGGTGGGCGCACGAGACCATTGCACGCAAAGCAGGTTTGTCCGATGCGGTCATGCGCGACTTGCAGCAATGCCGTCGCCCGAGCAGCATGCAAGACGACGAGCGCCTGGTGTATGACTTTTGCATTCAACTGTCTTTGAACCACCGTGTGCCCGATGCGCTGTGGCAAGAAGCCGTGACGGCCATGGGCGAGCAGGCCGTGGTGGACCTGACGGTGTTGTCGGGCACCTATGTGATGGTGTCCATGCTGCTGAACGCCACACAGGTGGGCATTCCGGGCGGTGGGGCTGAACCCTTGCAGGTGCTGAGTCCTCTGGAGATTCGCCAGCGTTTGCTGGCCTGATCCGTCACACTGTTGAATTCATAAAAAGGAGACATTCATGGCCATTCGTTTCATCCGTACAGGTCTCGCGTTGTTGCTCGCAGCCGCTGCTTTGCAAGCCCCGGCGCAAGACTTTCCCAACCGCGCCATCACCATGGTCATGCCTTACGCGGCAGGCGGCCCGGGCGACACCATCACGCGGGTTTTTGCGGGCGCGATGCAAAAGCACTTGGGCCAACAAATCGTGGTGGACAACACCGCGGGGGCTTCGGGCTCGATCGGCACGGCCAAGGTGGCCCGTGCCAAGCCCGATGGCTACACCTTGCTGATGATCCACGTCAGCCACGCCACCAACCAGGCCATGTACAAAAGTCTGCCTTACCACCCGGTGGACGATTTCGAGCCGGTGGGCCGCGCCACCAGTGGGCCCATGGTGATCGTGACCCGCAACGATTTTCCAGCCAGGAACCTCAATGAGTTCGTGGCCTACGTCAAGGCCAATGCCGCCAAGGTCAGCCTGGCGCATGCGGGTGTGGGCTCGGCCTCGCACCTGTGCGGTCTGATGATGATGAACGCGCTGAACGTCAAGCTCAATGAAATTCCCTACAAGGGCACGGGCCCCGCCCTGACCGACCTGATGGGGGGGCAGGTTGACATCCTGTGTGACCAGACCTCGGGCACGGTGCCTTCGGTCAAGACCGGCAAGATCAAGGCCTATGCCTCGGCGGGCAAAACCCGACTGCCACAACTGCCCGACGTGCCGGCCATTTCAGAAGCGGGTGTGGAAGGCTTCGACATCAACATTTCATTCGGCTTGTATGCCCCCAAGGGCACGCCCAAACCGGTGCTGGAGCAGTTGACAGCGGCCTTGCAAAAATCGGTGAGCGACCCCGATGTGCGTCAGCGCCTGGAGGCCATGGGCATTTCGGCCGTGAGCCCGGAGCTGGCCCGGCCCGAGGCTTTGCGCGCCCACCTGAAAAACGAAATCGACACCTTGGGTGGCTTGTTGGTCAAAGCCGGTGTGAAAGCCAACTGAGCGGATGCGAAAGTGCTGAGGCCATGAGGTGTCAGTCTCGCCTGTACGGGAGATGAAACGATGAAGAACTGGTGGCCTTTGCTGCTGACCTTGGTGATCCAGGCCATGGTGGCCATGGCGTTGCTCACCTTGCCGGTGATGGCGCCGGTGGTGGCCGAGGCCATGCAGGTCTCACCCGCGTTGGTCGGGCTGTATGTGTCGGTGACCTACGCCGGGGCCATGGTGTCCACCTTGATGGGCGGGGCCACGGTGGCGCGGCTGGGTGCCATCCGCGTGAGCCAATGGGGATTGCTGTTGTGTGCTTTGGGCCTGCTGCTGTGCGCGGTGCCCTGGTTTCCGGCCATGGTGTTGGGCGCGGTGTTGATTGGCCTGGGCTATGGCCCGATCACCCCGGCCAGCTCGCACCTGCTGGCGCGCACCACGCCTGCGCACCAGATGTCGCTGGTGTTTTCACTCAAGCAAACCGGTGTGCCCTTGGGCAGCATGCTGGCCGGTGCCATCGTGCCGCCCTTGTTGCTGGTCATGAGCTGGCATGCCAGCCTGGCCGCCGTGGCGCTGGTGTGTGTGCTGTGTGCCTGGGTGTCACAAGGCCTGCGCAGCGAACTGGACAGCGACCGCCAGCCTGACACGCTGGTGCAATGGCGCAGCCTGATCCAGCCCATCCGCCTGGTGCTGGCGCACCGGGCTTTGCTCACCATGGCGTCTTGCTCGTTCATGTTTTCCATGGTGCAGCTGTCGCTGACCACCTACCTGGTGACGTTTTTGCACGATGACCTGTCGTATGGGCTGGTGGCAGCGGGCCTGGCTTTGTCGGTCACGCAAATGGGGGGCATTGGCGGGCGCATTGCCTGGGGCTATGTGGCCGATCGCTGGCTGGGCGCCCGGCGCATGCTGCTGCTCTTGGCCAGCATGATGGCCTTGGGGGCGCTGGCGTCGGCCTTTTTGACCACCGACACGCCGCAGGCTGCGGTGGTGGCGATTTTGGTGGCCTTTGGTGCTTCGGCCATTGGCTGGAATGGGGTGTACCTGGCCGAAGTGGCGCGTCGCGCCCCAGCGGGCATGGCCAGCATGGCCACGGGGGGCACTTTGGCATTCACGTTTTTGGGGGTGGTCGTGGGGCCACCCATGTTCGGGGCTTTGTCCGGCCTGTTTGGCAGTTACCGGGCCGGCTTTGTCGGCTTGATGGTCATGGCCAGCGTCAGCGGCGCGGTTTTGTATGGGAGCCAGCGGCCATCTCAGGCCCGCTGAGCCCCAAGGCCCGGGGGCCGCTCAGCCTGCCTGCAAAATCCGGTCGATCCAGTTCTGGAGGGCTGGCCCGTCCATGCCATGCGCCAGACCCAGCAGCATGACGATGCGCACTTTGTGGGGCGGCAAAGGGCCCGCGGTCAAAATGCCATGCTGGGCATCGGCGTACACGCTGGCCCGTGTCACGCTGCCCGTGATGAAGCGGGCGCAACGCGCCACCAGCACACCTTGTGCGGGCAAGGACTGGATGAACGCGCGGTAGGCCGTGGGCGTGTTGGCGTTGCCCAAACCGGCATGCACAATGCCCCGCGCGCCGGTGGCCACAAAGGCACGCATGGCGGTCTCGTCCACCCCCGCATAGGCCACGGCAATGTCCACGCGCGGCCACGCCGCAGGGGATTGCCAGGCCAGGGTGGGCGCACGGCCGGCGGCCCGGAACCACTGCACCGCCTGGTCGGCCACTTCGCCCACGGCACCGGCCAGCGGGCTGTCAAAGGCTTCCACGCTGCTCACATGGCGTTTGCCGACCCACAGGCCTGAGTGGATGCGCCCGTTCATGACCACCAAGGTGCCGCGCCCCCGCGCACCGGGGCAGGCGGCCACACTGCAGGCGTCGAGCAAATTGGCCGGGCCATCGGCCGAATAGGCGGTGGCCGGGCGCATGGCGCCCACCACCACGATGGGTTTGTCGGTGTCCACGCTCAGGTGCAAAAACGTTGCGGTTTCTTCCAGCGTGTCGGTGCCGTGGGTGACCACGATGCCCGCCACATCGGGGTGCTTGACCGCTTGCATCACGGCCCGGTGCAGGTCCAGCCAGTGCTCGGGCCGCACGTCGTAGCTGGCCAGTTGCAGGGGTTGCGTGACGTCGATGTCGTAGCGCTGGCGCAGCTCGGGCACGGTGTCGACCACGGCCGACAGGCTCAGGCTGGCGGGTTTGTAATCGGTGCTGACGGAGGCAGCGCTGGCGGCGCCTGCGATCGTGCCACCTGTGCCAATCAAGGCCAAACGGGGTTTTGTCATGGGGTGTTGACTCCGAAGAAATGGGTCCGAATCATTCAGAACGAAAAAGTCATGCTGACACGGCCCAGCAGGCCGTAGTCGGCGCTGGCGCTGTCGCCGGGTTCGAGTTCGAGCGGCACCATGCAGGTGCCGGTGGTGACCACCTGGCCCTTTTGCAAGGGGATGCCAAGACCCGACAGCTGGTTTGCCAGCCAGGTCAGGGCGATGCGCGGGTCGCCCAGCACATTGCCGCCGGTGCCGTCGCGGGTGTATTTCAGCGTGCTGCCGTGGTCCACCCAGGCGTGTACCGGGTAGGTGCTCAAGTCCAGATCGCGCCACAGGTCAGGCGCGGCCGGGCCCAGCACGAAGTGGCGGGCACAGGCGTTGTCGGCCAGCAGTTGCGCTTCGCCCGCGGCGGTGAACGGGTCCAGCCGGGAGTCGGGTACCTCAATGGCCGGGTGCAGGGTGGCCACGACAGCCATGACTTGCTGCTGCGTGTAGGGCGCGCTTTGCGGCAGCAGGTCTTGCGCCATGGCAAAGGCGAATTCGGGTTCGGCCACGCGCATGCGGTTGCCTGCAGACGGGACAGTGGCACCGCTGTCGAACACCTGACCCGACAGCAAGCGCCCGGCCAGCGGCCCACCCACGTTGATGTGGGCTTGTCCATTGGCGCTGGTGGCGGCGATTTTCCAGCCCAGCACGCTGCGCCCGGACACAGCGGGCAATTGCGCTTGCGCGGCATAGCCTTGTGCCGCCGTCAAAGGACGACAGGTTTCGGGCAGGGCCCTCAGCACCTGGCCCGATTGCCAGTGCGACCAGATCACCTGGGCCGTTTGATTGGAGGGGGAGGGTTCAATGGGGGTCGGCTTGGACATCTGTAAATTGTGACGCCAAGTGAATGGAATCAGGCCAAATGTTGTGTATAATTTTTGGCTTGACGGCTTCGGCCAACAAATTCTGGTGATATAGCTCAGTTGGTTAGAGCGCAGCATTCATAATGCTGATGTCGGTGGTTCAAATCCACCTATCACCACCAAGACACGATCCAAGGCCGTTCACTGACATCCAGTGAACGGCCTTTTTCATTGGTAAATCACTGTTTTGTTGTCCAAGTTAGTCCAGCAAGGTTCGTTGACAGCCGGTTGAAATGTGGGGCACATTGTGGGGAACGATCCCACGCCATGTGGGGCACAGAAAAAAGGGACCCCACCATGCTGACCGAAGCCGAATGCAAAAACGCCACTTGCCCACCTGACCGGCCCCGCCTGCGCCTGACCGATGCAAACGGCCTTTACCTGGAAGTCACCCCCAAAGGGTCAAAGCGATGGTTTTGGAAATTCCGCAAGGGGGCCAGCGATTCCCGCCTGGCGCTGGGGGTGTATCCAGCGGTGAGCCTTTCAGCGGCCCGCAAAGCCCGTGACGCTGCACGAACCCAGCGGGCGCAAGGCGAAGACCCAACACAGGCCCGCAAGGCTGAAAAGCTGAAAGCGGCCAATCCAACCGGCGACACCTTCAAAGCGGTGGCCCTGGAGTGGTTCGAGTTGCAGCGCCCCAACTGGAGCGAGTCATACGCTGTCAGGCACAGGCGCAATCTTGAGAAAGACCTTTTCCCCTTTGTTGGTGCCCTGGCCATGACCGAGATTCACCCCATGCAGGTGCTGGCAGCGGTGCAGGCGGTTGAAAAACGCGGTTCACTGGAAGCGGCCCGGCGAGTCCTGGACACGGCAAGCCAAGTTTTCAAACACTGGTTGCCCATGGCCCCGCCTCAGTACCGCAATATCACCGAGGGGCTGCGGGCACGGCTGCAACCCCGCATAGAGGGCCACTTTCCCGCGATCACAGACCCCCGGCGCTTTGGTGACTTGCTGCGGGCGATCTACGCCTATCAGGGCGGGCCTTTGGTCACTGTGGCCCTGCGCCTGGCCCCGCTGCTGTACCAACGCCCTGGCAACCTGCGGGCGATGGAGTGGGCAGAACTTGACCTTGATGCCGCTATGTGGACCATCCCCGGGGCCAAGATGAAACGCACAGTGAAGGACAAGGAAAACGGCCCGCCCCATGTGGTGCCCCTGCCCACGCAAGCGGTGGCCTTGCTGCGTGACCTGCAACCCCTGACGGGGCACGGTAAATACGTGTTCCCGGGGGAGCGAAGCCACGACCGCCCGCTTTCTGACAACTCAGTCAGAAGCGCCTTGTATGCCATGGGCTTCGGGGCTGAACAGTCATGGCACGGGTTCAGGGCCAGTGCCCGGACGATGATGGTTGACGAGCTGGACGCCGACCCCCTGGCCATTGAAGCGAACCTTGCCCATGCCGTGAAGGACAGCAACGGGCGAAGTTACAACCGGACCCAGTACCTGAAAAAACGCTTTGACCAGATTCAGCAATGGGCCGACTACCTGGACAGGCTGCGAGATGGGGCCGATGTGATCGACCTGGCCACACACAGGGCCGCATGATCTGACCCAGCCCGGCCCCGGTGCCCCCCAGCGAAAACCGCCCACCGAGGCGGTTTTTTTGCGCCCGGGCGGTGTGTTTGGCATTTTTTGGCGGCTGCTATTTTCAAAAAGTGCGGGGACAGCGGGGACAAATTCAAAGAATTGAGGATTTATGCGGGTTTGCAGCGATTTGAGGTGCGGGGACAAAACGGGGACAAAGCGGGGACAAAGCGGGGACAGTATCAGTATGTGAAAAAAATTACTCATTCACATACATTCAGACCCTTCAAACGTTCGTTTTTGCCCCATGCCTTGCCCTGTTCTTTGCCCTTTGCCCTGGCTGTTGCTGGTGGACTAACGAAGCCCAGCCCCGGTGCCCTTTGCCTGGTGCCCGGTGTTGCACGGCCCCGGCTTGCAATGGACAAACACGGAAATGACCGCGAAAAGGGTTCTCCCATGGCCCCACCTTCGGCGGCGCTACGGTGTTGACCTGGTGCCGTTCGCTGGTGGCCATGGCCTGCCCGGTGGCGTGATCGAGTGCAGCCGGTGCCCTGCGCCAGCGATGGCCGGGCGGGTTGCTTGCTGGTGCTGGCGCTGCTGTGCGGCGGCAAGGGTACGGCCCCGGCCCGGATCAGGCCCGGATCAGGCGGCGCTGTGTGGTGTTGACCTGGTGCGGCTGCTGGTGGCCATGGCCTGCCCGGTGGCGTGATCGAGTGCAGGCGGTGCCCTGCGCCAGCGATGGCCGGGCGGGTTGCTTGCTGCGATGCCTTCGCCCGCCCTGGTGGCCTTGACGCCCGCGCCCCAGCCCGTGCCATAATCCGCCCAACCCCTGACCGGGGCCGGTGCTTCAAAACACCTTTTTGGTTAGCGGTGCGACGCCCCCGATAGTGGCGTTTTGTCACGTCTGAACATGCCCACGCTACGGCGGCGGGGCTTTGGTTTTCGGGCGGGATGGCCGAAGCGGCAACGCCCGGCGCACGTCTAACTACGTGTTTTGAACATCCCGTCCACCCGCTGCGCTTCAAAACGTGGCGAGTGGTTTTCAAGTCTCAGTTAGGAGCATGAAGCCATGACACCAAACGTCATTCACCTGACCCGCCGACCCAGCACGGCAACACCCACCAACACCCCGCACGACCTGGCCACGATGGCAGCGCACCAAGAGGCAGAAAACGCCCTGGCCATGGCGCTGCACTACCTGCGATCCAGTGCGACCAACATCCCCGGCGCTACCCGCAAAGCGGTGCAGGCATTGGGGGCACTGAACCGCCTGAGCAAGCCCACCAACACGCCCGCACCCGCTGGCGCTGGTGCCCGTGCGTTTGCATCGTTGGAGGGGTGATCCATGCAAACCGTTTTCATGCTTTTGAGCATTTACAACCGCCCACGTCTTGCACTGGATCAGGTTTGCGAGGCCATTGGAATAGCCAAACAAACCGGCTACAACCTGCGAAGCCGGGGCACGTTCCCTGTTCACCTGGCAGGCTATCCGCTGACGGCTGACATTCGCGATGGGGCCGCATTCCTTGACCAGATGCGGGCCGCTGCTGACCATGTCCGTAAAGGCGGTGCAGCATGACCACCAAGACCACCACCAAACGGCGGGCCAGCAAGGCCAGCGAAGGCCCGCCCACGGCCCCGATGGATGCCCTGCAAGCGGTGCCCACGGCAAGCCCACCCAGCCCCCGGCAACGCGCCCCACGCAAAGCCCCCGCCCGGTGCGCTGTGCCCGCCTACCGTGAACCGGCTGGGGTGCTGTCCACCCGCTACACCATGCCCGATCACGAACGCGCTGTGATCGATGCGGCCCTGACCATTTTGGGCGGCTACCTGCGCCAGCCTGGGGCGGCTTTGCATACCCCTGACACGGTTCAAAAGTACCTGCGCCTGCACCTGGCCAATGAACGGCGTGAAGTGTTTGGGGTGCTGTTCCTGGATGGTCAAAACCGGGTGATTGCTTTTGAAGTGATGTTTGTGGGCACGGTGGCACAAACGAGCGTTTACCCCCGTGAAGTGGCTATGGCCGCGCTGCAACACGATGCGGCGGCTGTTGTCCTGGTGCATAACCACCCCAGCGGATCAGTGCAGCCCAGCCGGGCCGATGAACACCTGACCCAAACACTGAAACACGCGCTGGCGCTGGTTGATGTGCGGGTGTTGGATCACATGATTGTGGGCGGTGCTGCTGTGCTGTCCATGGCTTCACAGGGGATGATGTGATGACCAAAAAGACCACCAAAACCGGCCCCCAAAGTCGCCCTAACCCTTATGCACTGGATCGAGTCCCAAAGCCTGATTTTGTGCATTTGTGCATGGAGAACCAGACCTTTTACAGGGTGCCCGGTGTGATCCCTGCGGCTGACCGACAAGCCCTCATTGACGCATTGCCAAAGCGACTGAACGATGCCATGAAAGCCCCGTTTGTGGATGCTGTGCTGTTGGATGCTGAATTTTGCTTGGCAGCACGACCGAATCAATCCGGGCAAAGCTACGTGACGCAATTGAGAGAGATTAAGGACAAAGCCCGGGCTTTGTTGGTGGCCCTTGCCCGCATAGAACCCGATGCGATGGGGATTTTTGCAGCTTATGGCCACGATGTTGGAGCCAATTCCAATGATCCCAAAATAGGGCGAACTTCACCATTCACACAGACGCTGTTTGCGCCCACTTTGGTTGCGCCCCCCGGCTATGAATTGGACCAAATCTGGGATGTGGTGCAGGACGTTGAGCTTATCGCCCACATTGCAGCGGGGCGCCTTCACCTTCAAAAAGGCAAACGACCTGATGAGTTTTTGTCAAAGGCGATTGCTTGGATGGCGGCACGGCATTTCAAGGACATGTTTTCCAAGGCCCCGCCCTTGACGGAGATGGGCTGGTTTGCGGTGTGGTTGAGTGACCTGGGTGGGAAACTGCGACACCCGTTCAGTGCCAAACAGGCGGCAACGGGCCTGAAGCGATGGCAGGCCAATCAAGCCCCAACGGGCAAGGTGCCCAGCTAAGTCCAAAACATCCCCGCAAATGCCCGCAAATCATTTATTTGCGGGTATGGCTTGTTTTTTTGTGTTCACCGACATTGCACAGGCCGCACCGTGCGGGGCTTGATGAAGTCCATTGGGAGCAAAAAAGTGCCAAACCTTCCTTAGTTTTGGCACAGGCGTTCCAAGAGACTGCAAACGCCCTGCACCTGCGGGCCATTGCAACCGTGAAGGAACCACCTTGAACACAAACCCACCCACAACAACCCCCAGCCCGGGGCGACTGCTGCGCCTGCCCGGCACTGAAGCCCTGACCGGCTTGAAGAAGTCAACCATTTACACCCACATGGCGAACAAGGACGACCCTTTCCCCGCGCCTGTTCGCATTGGTGCCCGCGCTGTGGCCTGGCGTGAATCTGATGTGCTGGCATGGATTGCAGCCCGCACAGAGGCTAGACCGCAAGGGGGCAAGTAATGAGCGCCAGCGCCAGCAAACAGGCAAACCAAGAGCGTGAACGCGCTTTGAAGTTGCTTGAACAAGCAAGCCGTTTGATTGATGCCAAAAAAGGCAGCGTCGTGTTTTCTTTCAAACACGGCCAATGGATTTTTTCATGGTGCGCCAATGGCAGTGTGAAAGTGACAGAAGCCAAGACGGGTACGGTTTACGCCGTATCAAAGCCTGGCGAACCCTTGACGCTTTCAGGCGACTTCAAGCCCGTTTCACTGGCTACGCCATGAAAAGCAACAACCCCAGCAACCCCAAAGACCTGCAAGCCCAGCGCCTGCGCTTGCATGGCCTGGATGTGATCGAGGGCAGACAGGGCGGCACGGCCTTTAAAAAGCTGGTGCTGACCCGCCTATATTCAAACCCCAGCGCCAGCGCCCGGCGCTTACCGATGCGGCGGTGATGCGATGGACAAGCCCACCAACACCCAGCCCCGTTACAACGGCATTGAAGGCCAGCGCCTAGCGATCCTGCACAGGCTGGCCAGCGGCCCGGCTACGGTGGAACAACTGTCCACCGACTGCAACGCGCCCGATCCCCGCAAACGTGTTTCTGAGTTACGGAAACACGGACACCCGATCAAAACCAACAAGACCGACCGCACAAACCCCGATGGTTCCGTGAACCGTGTGGGTGTTTACGTGTTGGACGTTACGGACAACCGGCAATGTGAATTGAACTTCAACCAATGATCCACCACACACACGAAACAACCCGGCAAGCCCTGGCGCACATTCCGGCAAACCTGCCCCGCGATGAGTGGGCACGGGTAGGCATGGCGATCAAGTCAGAATTCCCCGATGAAGGCGGTTATGACCTGTTCGCCCAATGGTCTGAAACCGCCCCGGGCTTCAAGGCCAGCGATTGCCGGACGGCCTGGCGATCCTTCAAGGCGGGCGGGTCTGTGACCATGGGTTCATTGATCCACCTGGCCAAACAACACGGCTACGTGATCCCCAAAGACGGGCAGGCAGCGGTCAAGCCTTCGCCCGAAGTGCTGGCCCAGCGGCAACGCGATCAGGCCGAAGCACAGGCCAAAGAGGCCGAAGCCCAGCGCCAGCGGCACGAAGCGGCGGCGGCGGCTGCTGTGCAGGCATGGGAGGCGGGCAGCGATCAAGGCGAATCCGCATACCTGGCACGAAAAGGCGTGAAGGCCCACGGCCTGCGCTTTGGTGCATTGGATGGCGCTTTGATGATTCCATTGTTTGACGGTGTAGGCAAGCTGTGGAACCTGCAAGGGGTGACGCCTGAAGGCACAAAACGATTTTTGAAGGATGGCCGCAAATCGGGCCTGTGGCACATGCTGGGGGCGGTGCCCCCGGCTGCTGTGGCTGGTGCCCGTGATGGCGACCAGACGGGCGAGCATGGCGGCGATCAGGCGGCGGCTGTCCGGGTGATCCTGCTTGCTGAAGGTTACGCCACGGCGGCAAGCCTGCACGAGGCCACGGGCTACCCCTGCGCTGTGGCCTTCGATGCGGGCAACCTGGACAAAGTGGCCCGCGCCCTGCGCCAGCATTACCCTGCTGCGCTGCTGGTGCTGTGTGGTGACGATGACCAAGCCACGTTCACCAAGACGGGCAGCAACCCCGGCAAGATCAAGGCCACGGCGGCGGCTGTGGCTGTGCAGGGTTTGGCCGTGTTTCCCGCTGGCCTGGCCCCGGATCAAAGCGACTTCAACGACATGCACCAAGCCCACGGCCTTGACGCTGTGCGTGACTGTGTGTTGTCTGCGATTGCCGATCACGAACTGGCAGCATTGGCCGCACAGGATGACGCGCCCGATGATGCACATGCCGCACCAGACGGAGCCACGCGCCCCGCAAATGCGCCCGGCAAGGCAAAGCCCCCAGCACGAAAGAAAAAGCCTTCAAGCGGGGCCGGTGCTGGCGCTGCTGGGGGCGATGGTGGCAACGATGACCACGGCGGCGGCGGTGCCCACACGGGCGGCAAACCTGCGAACGAGTGGGACCGTTTCAGTGTGACCGATGACGGGGTGTTTTATGCCGGTGTGGACAAGGACGGCGAACCCACAAAGGCCGAATGGCTGTGCAGCCGTCTGGACGTGCTGGCCTTGACCCGCGATCATGACGGCGGCGGCTGGGGCTATCACCTGCGCTTTGCCGATCCATTGGGGCACATCAAAACATGGGCCATGCCCGCCCGTATGCTGTCCGGTGACGGGGCCGAATACCGCGCTTACCTGATGGGGCAGGGCTTGAGAATCGGCACATCACCCCGCGCCCGTAATCTGCTGACCCAATACATCCAGACTCGCCAGCCCGAGGATTTCACCACCTGCACCGACCGCATTGGATGGCACGGCCTGGCCTTTGTCCTGCCCCGTGAAACCATTGGGGATGAAGCCGAACGGATCGTTTTTCAAAGTGATCAGGCGATGGAAAACACATTCACAGTCAAAGGCACGGCTGACCTGTGGCGTGAGCGTGTGGGGTCGCTGTGTGCGGGTAATTCCCGCCTGGTGTTCGCTGTGGCCTGTGCCTTCGCTGGCCCCTTGCTACGCCCTGCTGGTGTGGAATCGGGCGGGTTTCACTTTCGGGGCGGTTCTTCAAGCGGCAAGACCACGGCCCTGAAAGTGGCAGCCAGCGTGAACGGTGGCCCCAACTACCTGCAACGCTGGCGCACCACCGACAACGCCCTTGAAGCGATTGCAGCCCAGCACTGCGACTCGCTGCTGGTGCTGGATGAACTGGCACAGGTGGACCCCAAAACGGCGGGCGAGTGCGCCTACATGCTGGCCAACGAATCGAGCAAGGCCCGGGCAACCCGTAACGGCGCACCACGGCCCCGGCTGTCATGGCGGCTGCTGTTCCTGTCTGCTGGTGAATTGGGTTTGGCCGATCACATGGCCGAAGGCATGAAGCGGGCACGGACCGGGCAAGAAGTGCGAATGGCCGATATTCCCGCCGATGCTGGCGCTGGCTGTGGCATGTTGGAGGACCTGCACGGCATGGACGGCGGCGGGTCTGCGTTTTCACGCCACATCGTTGAACAGGCAGGCCGCTGCTACGGTGGCCCGGGCCGCGCCTGGTTGCAATGGTTGACCGAGAACGCTCACACATTGAAGGCAGAACTTCGCCAGCGAATGCAGGAGATCGAGTACCGCATGATCCCCGAAGCCGGGGGCGGGCAGGTGCAACGTGTGGGCCTGCGCTTTGCCTTGGTGGGTGCAGCGGGTGAGATGGCCACAAAGGCGGGTCTGACCGGCTGGGAGCCGGGCGAGAGTGAGCGGGCGGCAAAGGTCTGCTTTGATGCCTGGCTGGCTTCACGGGGGGGCACGGGTGACGGTGAAGTAACCGCCATGCTGCGACAGGTTCGGGCATTCCTTGAAGCGCACGGCGAGGGCCGGTTTACCTGGTGGCACAGGGCAGGCGATGACCATGCAGCCAAGACGCTGCACAGGGCCGGTTTCCGGCGCATGGTGAGCGAGGACGGCAAGCCGATCAAGAGCGATGCCGAACACCAGAGGGTATATGGTGAGCGCATGGCGTCAACCATGGCTGAATCAGTCAGCACCGAATATTTCATTCACGCTGAGGTGTTCAAGGCCGAGGTCTGCCGGGGCTTTGACGCTGGCGCTGTGGCCCGGGTGCTGGTTGAACATGGTTGCCTGTTGCCCGAAGCCAAAGGCCGCTATGACTGCAAACCCCGTTTACCTGGCATTGGCCCGTCACGCTGCTACCGGATCACCCCGGCAATCTTTGCCCTTGACCTGTGAGGCAGTTTGCAGCGCCCACGGTGCCCGGCCTTCGCTGGCCTGTGCTGGCGCTGCTGTCCGGGCCGGTGGCGTGATCCAGTGCCCACGGTGCCCGGCCCTTCGCCTGTGCTGTTGCAAGCCGGGGCTTGGCTGCACTGGTGGCCCGCCGATAAGGGGGCGGGTAGGAACACCCTTCGCGCTGCAAAACTGAGGGCACGGCCCCTGCACCAAGCAAGGCAGATACCGAAGCCCACCATTGGCCACGCCTGCACGATCAAACCCAGACCTATGCCCTGCGCCAGCCATGGCCGGGCGGGTTGCTTGCTGGCGCTGCTGTCCGGCCTGTGGCTGGGGTAGGCGGGGCAAGGCAGGCACGGTGTTGACCTGGTGCGGCTGCTGGTGGCCACGGCCTGCCCGGTGTGGCGATCCAGTGCCCACGGCGGCAAGCCTTCAACCGGACGGCAACGGGCTTGAATTCAAATCCAGTTTTACCCGGTGCCCGCTGCTGCTGCGACCGTGCTGGATTGCCTGTTTATTAAGCAAAATCAGGGGATAACAAATTTCCTGCTGTGGATAACCCCTGTTTTGTCCCCGCTGTCCCCGCTGCTCAAAAAGTGCGGGGACAGCCGCAAGCCCCTGTTTATGCGGTGTCCCCGCTGTCCCCGCTGTCCCCGCACAAAAAAACGAGGGGGGAAGCAAAACGACACAGAACCCGGTGATTCTGTTCCCCACATTGCCTGCTCCTGCGCCCATGGCCCGGCCCCACCCCCCCCCGTCGCGGGTCCTCCCTGGGGTGTTCTCATGCGGGTAATTCGAGCCGCATGGTCCGACTGTTTCACAGGGTGCCCTAGGGGGGTTTACTTGACCGGCCAAGGGTAAGGGGGGAGGGGGGATTAAAAAGTTTGAGCCGTTGAAATCCTAGACCGCTGCTTTCCTTTGTGCGCTTACCCGCGATATGGCGGGGGGGGAGGGGGTGCCAGTGCAAGTGACCCAGCGGCCCGGGCAAGTGGCCTGCCTGCCTGGTGCTGAAATGAGACAGCGGCAAATTTTCCGAGGCCATTCCGGGCAGGTGGCCAAACCCCCCGATCAAGCCAAAAAAGGGGGGTAGCAAAACGGTTTGTGGGGCACAAAGTGGGGAACAAATCGAGTCTTTGAAAAACGAAACCCAATATTCATGCGGGTTTCAAGGGTTCATTCAATGGAACCTATCAATTCAAAGCCCACAGTTTTGCAACTGTGGGCTTTTTGGTTTGTGCGCTGGCCTGGTGCGTTGGTGCAAGTCCTTGTCTGCGCCAGACCTCTGGCTCTGCGGTATGGTCAAGCCATGAACAACCAATCCTGGATGCATGGTTTGAAACTGGGCGCGCGCCAGTTGTGGCGCGATCTGCGGGCGGGAGAATTGCGGCTGTTGATGCTGTCTGTGAGCCTGGCGGTGGCCGCATTGACGGCGGTGGGTTTCCTGGCGGACCGGATGCAGTCCGGCTTGTGGCGCGATGCGCGCCAGTTGCTGGGCGGCGATGCGGTGGTGGTCAGCGATCAGGCCACGCCCCCGGATTTTGTGCAGCAGGCCCGGCAATGGGGTTTGCAGACCAACACCAATGTGAGTTTTCCCACCATGGCCCGGGCCATCGCGTCTGCGGGGCTCGACATGGCGCCATCGTCGGGGGGCATTGTGCTTGCACCACCGCCCAGCCGTCTGGTGGCCCTCAAGGCGGTCGAGCCCGGTTACCCTCTTCGTGGGCGCCTGGAACTTGCAGGCCAGCCATCCGCAGCAGTGACAGGCATCCCCCCCGTGGGCGAGGTGTGGGTGGATGCGGCCTTGCTGGAAGCGTTGAATTTGCAAACGGGTCAGATGCTGGGTTTGGGTGAGCGCAGTTTGCGCATTGGCGCCACCATCAAGCGCGAGCCCGACCGGGGCGCAGGTTTCATGAATTTTGCCCCGCGCGTGATGATGAACGTTGCCGACTTGGCTTCGACTGGCCTGGTGCAGCCGGCCAGTCGGGTCACTTGGCGCATGGCTGTGGCCGGTGATGCTGCGGCCCTGGGGCGGTTTTTGCCCTGGGCGCAGGCCGAAGCAGATAAGCCCGAGGTGCGTGGGGTCAAGATTGAATCGCTCGACAGTGGTCGCCCCGAGATGCGCCAGACGCTGGACCGCGCCTCCCAGTTCTTGAATCTGGTGGCTTTGCTCGCGGCGCTGTTGTGCGCCGTGGCGGTGGCCTTGGCGGCGCGCAGTTTTGCCGAACGCCAATTGGACGCCTGCGCCTTGCTGCGGGTGTTGGGGCAAAGCCAGCGCACGCTGACACTCAGCTATGGCGTGGAGTTTCTGGGCGCGGGCCTGGCGGCCAGTGTGCTGGGGGTGCTGGTCGGCTACGGTGTGCATCTGGGTTTTGTGCATTTGCTGGCCGGTCTGGTCGATGCGAATTTGCCTGGCGCCACCTGGCAACCTGCGCTGATGGGCCTGGCGATGGGCCTGACCTTGCTGGTGGCTTTTGGTCTGCCTCCGGTGCTGCAGTTGGCCAAGGTGCCGCCGCTGCGGGTCATTCGCCGTGATCTGGGTGGCTTGCAGGTGCGCTCGGGTTTGGTGCTGGTGATGGGCCTGCTGGGTTTTGCGGCCACTTTGCTCATGGTCAGCCGCAACCTGACGCTGGGCCTGATCACCGTGGGGGGCTTTGCACTGGCGCTGTTGGTGTTTGCGGGGCTGGCCGCCGCAGCTTTGTCCCTGCTGCGCCGTGCCGTCCCTGATGAGGCGGCACCGCGCTGGCTGCGCCTGGCCACGCGCCAGGTGGCGGCGCGGCCGGTGTTTGCCGTGGTGCAGGTCTGCGCCTTGTCGGTGGGCTTGCTGGCGCTGGCGTTGCTGGTTTTGCTGCGCACCGACCTGATCGCCAGCTGGCGCCAGGCCACGCCAGTGAACGCGCCGGACCGCTTTGTGATCAATGTGCAGCCTGAGCAGGCCGCTGACTTTTTGCAACATCTGCAAAAAGCCGGTGTGCAGTCACCCGACTGGTTTCCCATGATCCGGG
>JACCED011298342.1_pt1 | contig 17055 bp, 13 predicted proteins | sample 7455021 | NCBI WGS metagenome assembly JACCED01 (sample SAMN15323456, study PRJNA562643) | freshwater metagenome | isolation source: river surface water | place: USA:Blue River Watershed | collected 2017-08-19 | reverse complement strand
TCGTTGTCTTCTGCATTCGTGCCGACATTGCCGATATGGGGATAGGTCAGCGTCACAATCTGACGGCTATAACTCGGATCAGTAAGAATTTCCTGATAGCCGGTCATGGAGGTATTAAAAACCACCTCACCGGCTGAAAGGCCTGCGGCACCAATAGACTGGCCGTGAAACAGCGTGCCGTCGGCGAGCGCAAGAAGGGCCTGCGCCACGTTGGAAGACTGGCGAAACAAGAGTTGTACCCCCGGAATTTTGTGAATTATACGGCCGATCCCGACTCAGCCGAAATTCACTGGTGAAGCGGCTTGGCCGCTGCGCTAAGTTGTCCCGGAGGCGAAGACTGTCAGGGTGGTGATAAAGCCCGCAAGCCAGGCCAGGGTTCTAAGCGTGGACTTATCCATGACATAAAAACCGATATACAAAATTCGGCTTGCAATAAAAAACAGGGCAAGAAAATCCAGCTTATTCGGCTCAGCCTGGGTCACCAAGGCGATGGCCATGGCAATGCCCAACCAGGTGACGGCCTCCCAGCTATTGGCCTGCGCGGCATTGGCCCGGCGTCGATAGCCCTCTTGTCGTGCCAGCCATTCGCGAGGCGCGTGATTGTCATAGTCCGACGCGCCCCCTTTTGAGATTCCTGCGCACACAATCGGCAGCAGGCCCGCAATCATCAGACACCACAGCGCAATACTCATAGCTTTCTCCGCTCTCGAACTGCCTGGGCAATCGTGCCCAAGTCAATGTATTCCAACTCTCCGCCAACCGGCACGCCACGCGCCAGACGCGAGACTTTCTTTTGATCGGCTAGGCCCTTGGCTTTGAGCATGCTCTCAATCGCATGGGCCGTCGCCTCGCCTTCCGGAGTGAAGTTGGTGGCAATCACCACTTCTTTTACCTCGTCTGCAGAGATTCGCGCCAGCAGCCGATCCATGTGAATTTCTCTGGGGCCCACGCCCTCGAGTGGCGAGATTCTGCCCATGAGCACGAAATACAGCCCCCGCCAGGCGTGGCTTTGCTCGACTGCCAACAAATCAGAAGGAGACTCCACAACACAAAGCTGACTCCGATCCCGGCTTGCGTGAGTACAGATGCTGCAGATCTCCTCCTCAGTGAAGGTGTTGCATTCGCGGCAATGACGAATCGCACGCACCGCGTTCAGCAGCGACTGGCCCAATAACTCAGCTCCAACACGATCATGCTGCAAGAGATGCAGCGCCATGCGCTGCGCGGTTTTAGGGCCAACTCCGGGAAGCCGCCGAAGGGCCTCGGCGAGCGACTCCAGCGCATGTGGATTGGCAGGCAGGGCACTCACATGCGGCGCTGATTAGAAAAGCTTCATGCCGGGTGGAAGCGGCAGGCCCGCTGTTACAGCGGATAATCGCTGCTGTGAGACTGCCTCGGCCTTGGCCGAGGCATCGTTGATCGCCTCGGCCAGCAGATCCTGAAGAGTCTCGCGATCATCCAGATCGGCAGACATCAGACTCGGATCGATATGTACGGCCTTGACCTCATGCTTGCAGTTCATCGTAACCTTCACCAGGCCCGCACCCGACTGGCCCTCCACCATTTCCTGGCTGAGGCTATCCTGGACCTGCTTCATTTTTTCTTGCATCTGCTGGGCCTGACGCATCAGCCCCGCAATCTGACCTTTCATCATCCTGGATTTCCTTTTCTGGTTGAGCGAATGGAACCCGGCACAATCTTGCCGCCAAAATCATTGAGGATCGATTGCACCATCGGGTCGGCATAAATCTGGGCCTCGGCGCGGGCCTGGGCCTGGGCGGCCGCATCCGCATCCTCAGCCGCTGCAGTCAGTGTCTCGGCCTCGCCGAGCTCGACATCAATCTTGCAGGGCTTTCCAAAGTGTGCCGCCAGCGCCTCCTGAGCTTTACTGACCGCAGAAGACTCCGTGAGCGCAGGAATCGCCACCTGAAACTGCAGCCGCACGCTGCGGCCAAGATCCTCGAAGCCAACAAGTTTTGCCTGCTGAACGAATTGCCGCGCCAGGCCCGAGACCGCGAGCGAACGTGAGACTGCAGGCCACTGCTCTGCGGTTAGCGATGCGGCTGGCAGTGCTGCGGATAATGACGTAGAAGCTACGCTGCCCTGCATGGGTGTGGCCACTGCCCGAGGGGCTGCTGCCGATGCAGCAATTGCCGGTGAGCGCAATGCGCTTCGTGCGGGTGATGCGGACTCGGCAGACGGCGCCATCGCAGCGGGCTGAAAGGCAAAGAGCCGCAGCAGTGTCATCTCCAGCCCAGTGCGCTCATCGGGTGCAAGCGGAAGATCTCGTCTGCCAAGCGTCACAATCTGATAATTCAGCTGCAAGATCTCGGGCGACTGATGCTGCGCGAGCGCTTCAACTGCACCACTGGGATCATCGCGAGATTCAATTTTTAAAGTCGCAAGGGCGCTGGCCTGATGAAAACACCGTGCCATGTCGGCAAGTAAAGCATCAGCGGATGCGCCTGAGGCCTGCAGTTCCTCAAGCGTCGCAAAGGCAGCCTGCGGGTCATTGCGGGCGATGTCATGCATAAAGCGGCCCAGCAACTCGCGCTGCACCAGGCCCAGCATGGCCCGAACCGCAGACTCAGTGACCTGGCCGCCGCCATAAGCAATCGCCTGATCGGTCAGCGAGAGCCCATCACGCACACTGCCCTGTGCTGCAATGGCAAGCCACGTCAGGGCCTGCGGCTCAGCGCTAATTTTCTCTTCATTTAGAACCCAGGCCAGATGCTGCTGCAAAAGTTCGGGCGGTACATTTTTAAGATTGAACTGTAGACAGCGCGAGAGCACGGTGACAGGAATCTTTTGCGGATCGGTCGTGGCCAGCAAAAACTTTACATCCGGTGGCGGCTCTTCGAGTGTCTTTAACATGGCGTTAAAGGCGTGATTCGACAGCATATGAACTTCATCGATCACATAGACCTTAAAGCGGCCTGAAGTCGGTGCAAACTGGGCCTGCTCCAGCAATTGCTGAATCTCACCAACCCCACGATTAGAGGCCGCATCGATCTCGATGTAATCCACGAAACGGCCGCCATCAATCTGGCTACAGGCGCTACAGACGCCGCAAGGATCGGCACTCACACCGGATTCGCAATTCAATGCCTTGGCAATGATTCGGGCCAAGGTGGTCTTACCGGTGCCACGAGTGCCGGTCAGTAGATAAGCATGATGCAGCCGCTTTGCATTCAGCGCATGGGCAAGGGCCTTGACGACATGGTCCTGGCCTACCACCTGTGAAAATGATTTCGGCCGCCACTTACGGGCCAGCACGGCCGATGGCGATTGCAGCCCGAAAGCCGCCGGCTGCGGCAAATCTTCAGAGGAGAACAGGGCGTCAGTCATTCATCAATGTGAGTCAAAGGGGGCGAGCCGGACCCCCGGCACTTGAGAAATTCAGCCTTGGCTGCTTCGTTCCCGACCTGACCAGGTATGCCGACTCCCAATGCGGGGCGGCCCGCCTTAGTCCAAGTGTACCAAGCGGTCCCCCTGCAGATCCCACAGCTGCGCTTGGGCGGTGAGAATCTTGGCGCTGACCCTGGCCTGAGGCCGAATCCTGGCGAATTGATCGCGATATGACGACAGCTGACGGATGTAATCCGCGTGCTCTGAGGGCAGAACATTCCACTTGAAATCGACGATCCACCACTCTTCTGGTGATTCATAAATCCGCACGACGCGGTCGGGACGCATCAGCCCGCCGGATGACAAATCCGACGCGGGCCACTCAGATTCAGAATACGCAAGAACATCTGGATTAAAAATGCGCGCCGCAAACGTGGACCCTGCAATCGCTGCGGCCGATGCAATCACCTCATCTCGGGCAGCGCGAGGCAGGCCAAATTCAGCAATCAATGCGCGGGCCACTACAGGGGCCTGCTGGGGCCCGAATTCCAAAAGCCGGTGCAAGGCTTTGCCCTGCCGCATGGCCAGGGTCTCGGATGTTGGCGAAACTGCCGCAATACCCTTCTTGTCAAAGCGCAATCCGCGCCATGTCACCACAGACGGCGCAGATGAAGCTGCAGCGCCTTGCTGTGCAGCTTGGCCGGGCACCGTGGGCTGAACAAAATCGCGCACCTCGCAGTGATCCTTTAGTTTTTCATACCAAGTGGGCTTGCGAGTGCTGGAAGCTGGCCGCTCCTCTCCGGTGGCGCTTAACAAAAGCACTTGCTTTGCTCGCGTAATGCCAACATACAAAAGATTGAAATCCTCTTCCTCGGTGCGACGGTCCTCTTCCAGTAACGCATGACGAACCAATGGGCCAATCGGATCACCCGCAATCCAGCCCGCATGGCCAAGAATCGCATCACGATTCTCCGACCATTGCGATAGCCAACGGATGCCGCTCTCTGGTCGGCCCTGATCCATTAGGCCCGCAAGCACTACGACTTTGGCCTCAAGGCCCTTGGCTGCATGCAGAGTCGAAAGTGCCACCGCCTGCTGATTAGGCAAGACACCGGGGCCGGGGGACTCCGAATCGGAAATCGCAGCAGCGCGGCTCAGCTCACGAAGAAATCTTGGCAGGCTGGGCAGCCGTCCTGTATCCAGCTCTAGGGCCAGGCCAATGAAGGCTTCGATATTGGCAAGCCGCTGCAGGCTACGAAAATCGGGAGTGCAAGAGGCGATCCGATCAAAAACATCCTGATCGTGCAGGATCTGATCCAGCAGGTCATGGACCGGCAACTGCGTCGACCAATCGATCCAGCGCGTCAGACTTCCAGCAGCGGCCGCGAGAGCGGAATCCGCATCAGGCTTTTCACTGCAGGCGAGTAGCCCCGCATAAAAACTTCCCAAGCCATCGGCGACGCGCTGGGCCGCGATTGCGAGAAGCTGCTGATCCGTAAATCCAAAGATCGGGCTTTTCAAGGCCTGAGCGCAGTCACGGTCCGACCAAGGCGCAGCCAAAAACCGCAGCAGTGCAATTAGATCTGCGATCTCCGGCGAAGACAGCAGGCCACCCGTGCGATCGCTGACAAAGGGAATACCGGCCTCGGTGAGCGCCAGCTCATAGCTCTCAAAATGCGTACGGGCGCGCAGCAAAATCCTGACATCTGACCACTTTAATTGCGGCAGTTCTGTCCGAAGCTGCAATAAGGCTGATGCAATCGCCCTGCCCTCACTCTCCCAATCCGGCGCAGGGGCAAGGCGGGCAACAAAACCGGCTGCATCATGGGCACAAGTTTCGTGATCAGTAAATCGCAACGGCGCGATTTTGCCAAGCGCGGCATTTAAAAACGCTACCACCGCGGGGCCGCAGCGATAGGTGGTGTTGGTGGAGAGCGTATCTGCGCCAAAGTGCTGAGCAAGCCAACGGGATGCTGCATAAAACACCTCCGGGTCAGCACGCCGGAATCGATAAATAGACTGCTTGGGATCGCCCACGATAAACACTCGGGGGGCACTGGCCGCAATGTTGTGGTCATCCTGCTCATACTGTGAAAGCCAGCCCCGCAGCATCGCCCACTGCACTGGATTGGTGTCTTGAAATTCATCGACCAGCAGTTGTGAAATCTGACGATCAAAACGCGCATGGAAATCTGCCGCTAACGCGCCGCCAAGCAGCTCCCAGGCCCTCAGCTCTAACCCGGTGAAATCGATCTCATGGTGTTTGGCCATGACTTCTTCGAGGCATTGGCCAAGCGATGCGGCGCAGGCCCAGAGGGCCTGATTGCGGGCCACGAAAAGACGCTCATCGCAGGCAGTGATCAGCCCGCCGAGCGCAATGCCAAAGGCCTGAATCTCGGCCTTTAATGTGGGGCCCTGGGCACCCCAGACACTGAGGTCTTTGCCCCGACGAACAAAACGATCATTGCCGCCTTTTAAATGAAAGCGCTGGCCATCGGGATCACTGAGTATGTCCTCAGTGCTGCGTTGGGTCAGCATCCGGCTGCGTAACTCCCTGAGTTCGTCGGGATTCCATCTTGCAAATAAACCGGCGAGTTCGGCGCGATCTGCAATCTGTGCATAGGCTTTGGCAAAAATCGCTGCCTGCGACTGTTGCGCCTGGTAAAACGCAGCGACTTCTAATTGATTGGCCGACAGTGCATCCGCAATCAACGATTTGCAGGCCGTTTCACGATTGCCAGCGACAGCGGGATCACTTTGCGCCCCTGATTCCACGCCAAAGGCCTGCCACTCCACACGGGCGGCGAGCCAAGACTGCATCGCTTCGCGGACATGCCATGGGCCCATCAACTCAATTAATTCGGCATAAGGCAGCCGATCCGTGTAGTTTGCGAGAAATAACTCCCATGCCTGGCGATGCAAATCCGATGCACGCTGTGTCAGTGAGAGGCTGGCCATACCGGCTGCGCGTAGCGGTGCCATCGCAAGTAAGCGGGCATACCAGCTGTGAAACGTCCCGATCATAGGGGGCTGGGGATCCGATAAAAATCGCTGTAATGCTTTCGGGGCAGCCAAGAGCGCGGCGTCTAGGGCCTGGCCGGTCAGGCCCCAGCTTGAAAGCATCTCGCGTTGTCGCTGCGCATCGCCCGCTGACAAATCACGCAGCTGGTCAATCACCCGATGCCGCATTTCAGCGGCGGCTTTATTAGTGAAAGTAAGCGCAAGGATCGATCGCGGGGCGACGCCCTCCAGCAGTGCTCGGGCAATTCGCGACGACAAAAGCCATGTTTTCCCGCTTCCCGCGCAGGCCTCCACCACCACACTGCGCTGAGTATCCAAGGCCCTTGCCGCATCAAGCGCCATCAGTAGGCTCCGTACTCTCGTTTATGTCTGTATCTAAGCGTGTGGCATCAAGGCTGTAGTCGTCGCGCCGGCAGACGCCGCGCACCGCACAGTAATCACAGACCTGGGCATCGGCATGGACTCCCCGCGCCAGCACTGGCTCACCACCGGCGATATTTTTGAGTTCGGAGCGCATCGATTCAAGGGCGTCGACCCCGAGCTGAACAATGGAGGTAGCCTCATTTGGGGTAAGGTCGACCTCGCTGACGGCCTCGCGCCGAATCGAAACAAAACGCGCAGCCGAGACCGGCTGAGGAGGCTGCTGTGCCTGTAGCAGCCAGGCATAAAGCTGCAGCTGAAGTTCATTGCCCTGTGGGCTGAGGCGTTTTTTCAAAATTTTGGGATCACTGGTTTTGAAATCCATCACCACGCCGCGCCGAACATCCAGTCGATCCAGCCGGCCTTTTAGCGTAATGCCCGAGTCGGGAATTGCCGCGCGTAGCGGTAATTCAGTCTGAATCACACTGCCCGTATCGCTGCCCACATCTGCGGCTGACTGACTTACGAGCCATCGCGCAAGATTGGGCACGATTGCGAAAGCCTCGGCACGAAGTTGCGCCCACATCGGCCTCGGGAGTGGAAGCTTCAATGCGGCGGCAGGACCACCCCAGCGCCAGGGCTGCTCTAGGCTTTGGTCAATCTGCTGATGTAGCCAGTTCACGCACTGGGCTTCGGAATTAAATCCGGCCTGCGCCGCTTTTAAGACATGGTGCAAAAGCGAACCCAGGTCAGAAGACTGCAGGGTTTCTTGAAGGTCATCGCATTGCGAAAGCGCCATGAGCGAGGCCAGCACATATTGATACGGGCAATCCACCAGATGCTGAGCTTCAGATACCGAGATTGCATCGGGTAAGCCCAGATTCCAGCGCAGCTGAGTTTCCACTTGAAAGTCCTCGGTCAGCGCTGGCAAAAGACTGCAATCGAGCATCAGAGGCGTGATCACCTCGGCAGCTTTTTTCGGTGGCATCGATGTCTGCAGCTCAATCCAAGGGGAGAACTGCACCGCACTATCAGGCTCATCACTGGTCGCAATCATGGTGATGGGAAGATCCGAGCGCCACAGCACTGTAAAAGCAGTGAAGCCCTCGGACTCCTCTTGTATCGGATCGAGTGCAAGCCCCATCTTGGCCAGCTGCGCTGGCTCAAAAAATCGAGGCATCTCGCGCTGAGGCAACCGCTTTGCATCGGCGCCCACCACCAACAGGGCCTGAGGCCTCTGCCACAGTAGCGACGAAGCCGAGACCACACGGACTTTCGCCTGATCGGTGGGCTCGACGAATCGTGAGCGATTAAGCTCTTCAGCGAGTACCGCATTCCAAAGCGTTGCGGAGATCGCCAGCGAATCCCCCATCGATTGCTGCTGCAGGATCTGCAGCATCGACAACACCGCCTCTCCCGCAGGATCCTTGGCCAAGGATGTATCCAGGCCAAGCGCTTCTGCAGCCTGCAAAAGCTGATCGATCCAGCCTGATAGCGGCCGACGGCCACGCCGCCCAGTAATATCGAGAACGTCAGCAGGAAGTGAGAGTAGGTTTTGCTGCGCAAGTGCGCCCAGACTGATCTCAGTAACTCGACCGGCCTCACGTAATGCAGCATCGAGCGCCTGACGTCTTTGCGCGTCAAACCCACAGGTAGACTGAAGGCCCGCAGCAACAAAAGGTGAATGTACCCACTCGAGAATCGTCTGTGTCGTGATCGGCTGGCACAACAGCTGATTCAGACCAGCGACTGCGCTTGCCGCCACCGTCGTATCGAGCGCCCAGCCGGAGCGATCACTAAACCGCTCTCCCGCCCGCTGCAATAAAGCACGCATCCTGCGAACCGCTTTCCGGTCCAGTGCAAGAACACCAATATCTGTAAGGCCACGGGCACGCCACTGCAAGATGGCCTGTACACCCGCCCAGGCGGTCTCCTCCAGGGTGCAGGCGGCAATCAGTTCCCGCTCCTGGGATGCTGGAAGCACCTCGGATGCAGTCAGTGGATCGATGGGCTCAAATTCAAAGACGGACATCTGAGACCCGTTTACGCCAAATAAGATTTCAGCCATCGCCAGCTCGCGCTGGGATGGCGATCGGCCCAGACAAAACCAGACGGCATCCGTGCAAAGCGATGATCGACGCTTGCGTTTTTCTAATCCCTGATAGATCCATGAGGCTTGATCATTGGCAACCGACGTAGCCCGATAGAGTTCACCCAGCACGCGGAGATCACCTGCGATCGGCAAAGCATCAGCCGACGCCAAATCCACCCCGCGTTGTGCAGCACTTAGCCAATCCCAGCCCTCGAAAAGCTCTACCCACTGGCCAGCGAGCAGCAAGGCCGCCCGGGCCGAGCCCGACAGCGCGCGTTTTAGTGCCGAGTGATCAAGTAAGTGTTGTGCCAATTCCACACGCCGCGCGCAGAGCGAGCGCGGCAGTGACACATCATTTAATCCGCCATGGGATGCAATCTGAAAAACCGCCTGCTGGGCTGCCTGCTCAAGACTGCCGCACCAAGGCAGCGGCCTGCCCTGGTCACGGCCCGGCCAGCTGGCCCCAGAGAGCGCTGTCTTCAAGGCCGCTGCTGCTGCCGGCGAATCGGTGACGACGACGGGAGGCTGGTTCCCCTGGGCCTGGTCCATGGCCTGGGCGACGGCCTGCGACAGCGGGGCAGTGCTTGGCAATGCGATTACTTTAGGCATGAGGGAATTTGTGCTATCGTCCACAGCGAAATCACCATAGTAGACAGCCTAGCGGGCTCACGGAGTGATCGACGCTACAAAGCGCCACCCCACCTGCCCAAAATAATAAATTCGGTTGTGTCGCCAAGCCCTAGTCCCGCGGTGCCCCTTCCCTGAATCGAACCTATTTTTATTCATTCCGTTTTACCGACTATGAGCCAACATGTTCTCGCTGTAAGCGATGCCTCATTTGAGGCCGATGTCCTGAAATCGGATCTGCCCGTGCTGGTGGACTTCTGGGCCGAGTGGTGTGGCCCCTGCAAAATGATTGGTCCGATTGTCGAGGAGATTGCCAAAGAATACGAAGGGCGGCTTAAAGTCGCAAAACTTAATGTCGATGAAAACGCTGGGGTGCCGGCCAAGCACTCGATTCGCGGCATTCCCACACTGATTCTTTTTAAAAATGGTGCTGTTGTTTCCCAGAAAGTCGGGGCGGCGGCAAAATCACAACTCACCGCATGGATCGATAGCAGCTTATGATTTCGGTTCAGGCCGCTGCCTTGCACGGCCTGAATTCTATGACCCGACTCCGGGCCTCAGGGCAGGCGCTCTGAACATCTCTCCCGAGTCTTAAATTCACGTTTTTTAACCCCGGCCGTCTCCACGGCGACACTTCGCTAAACGCTTATGCACCTCTCCGAACTAAAAGCCCTTCACGTAACACAACTGGTCGATCTGGCGATGAGCCTTGAGATTGACAACGCCAGCCGGCTACGCAAACAGGAATTGATGTTTGCTGTCCTGAAGAAAAAAGCCAAGCTGGGCGAGCAGATTTTCGGCGATGGCGTGCTGGAAGTCCTGCCCGATGGGTTTGGTTTTCTACGTTCCCCGGAATCCAGCTATCTGGCCAGTACCGATGATATTTATCTCTCACCGTCTCAGATTCGCCGCTTTAATCTGCATACCGGCGACTCAGTAGAGGGCGAGGTCCGTACCCCCAAAGAAGGCGAGCGCTATTTCGCACTGGTCAAGGTCGACAAGATTAACGGCCAGCCGCCTGAGGCCTCTAAAAACAAAATTCTTTTTGAAAACCTGACACCGCTCTTTCCCGATGAGCCGATCGTGCTGGAGCGGGATATGAAAGGTGAAGAGAATATTACCGGCCGTGTCATCGATATGATTGCGCCGATCGGCAAGGGTCAGCGCGGACTGCTTGTTGCGTCTCCGAAGAGTGGTAAGACCGTCATGATGCAGCACATCGCCCATGCGATCACCACCAACTATCCTGAGGTCACACTGATCGTGCTGCTAATCGATGAGCGGCCCGAAGAAGTCACCGAAATGCAGCGCAGTGTGCGCGGTGAGGTCGTCGCATCGACCTTTGATGAACCCGCCACGCGCCATGTTCAGGTCGCCGAAATGGTGATCGAAAAAGCCAAACGCCTGGTCGAACATAAAAAAGATGTGGTGATCCTTCTGGACTCCATCACCCGCTTAGCGCGTGCCTACAACACCGTGGTGCCCACCTCGGGCAAGGTGCTGACGGGCGGCGTGGATGCCAACGCTTTGCATCGTCCGAAGCGGTTTTTTGGTGCGGCCCGAAATATCGAAGAGGGGGGATCGCTCACCATCATCGCGACCGCTTTGATCGATACCGGCTCGCGGATGGACGAAGTGATCTACGAAGAATTTAAGGGCACCGGCAATATGGAAGTCCACCTGGCCCGTCGCCTGGCAGAGAAGCGGGTCTATCCCGCGATCAATATCAACCCCTCGGGCACCCGCCGCGAAGAGCTGCTGATTAAGCCCGATGTGCTGCAAAAGATCTGGATTCTGCGCAAGCTGCTACACGATATGGATGAACTTCAGGCCATGGAGTTCCTGCTCGACAAGATCCGCCAGACCAACAACAATGGCGAGTTTTTCGAGATGATGAAGCGCGGCGGCTAGGGTTTGCGAGACCCCCAATTTTTCTATATAGTTCAAGGACTTAGGCACGTAGCACCCGTTTAGAGGCGGTGCCGGCGACCCCACCTCATAAGGAAAGCAAATGAAACAAGGCATCCATCCCGATTACCGCGAAGTCGTGTTCGTGGACTTATCCAACGACTTCAAATTCATTACCCGCTCCACCGTCCAGACCCGCGAGACCACCAAGTGGACCGACGGCAAGGAATATCCGCTCTACAAGCTCGATACGAGTTCCGAGTCCCATCCGTTTTACACAGGCAAGCAAAAGCTGGTGGACACTGCAGGGCGTGTTGAGAAGTTCCGTCAGAAATTCGGCAGCAAAACCGGTAAAAGCGCGGCCAAAGGTGCGGCCAAGGCCTAAAGCCCCAATCGATTCTGATGACAAAGACTGAAAAAGGCAGCCGCAAGGCTGCCTTTTCATTTCTAGAGGCCAACTCAGGAGCCCCGCTGCCTGGCCTAGCGGCCAGTGCGGCCAATCGCATTCCGCGCTGGCTGCTGATTTTGATTGTGTTGCTCTATATCGGGCACGGGCTTTTTTATCGCGATCCCTGGCGTGGAGATGACATGCTGGGTTTAGCCCTGGCGCGCACGACTGCCGAGGGCCTCATGCGCGGAGATTTTTATCTGCTGCTGCTGCCGCAGCTCGGTGATCTCGCATGGAATCAGCAGGGGCCCTTATGGACAGCATTGCTTGCGATCTTCATGCTGCCCGCGTATTTCTGGGCAGCAATTACTGCGTCACCTGTTCCGATTCATCTGCTGGATGACCTCGCCCGAATCCCTGTCGCGCTTGCGATAGCGCTTGGCTTGATTGCTGTCTGGAAAGCAACTGACCGATTCGCACGGCGTCGCGAGGCCCAGCCCGTCGATCCCTTGGGCCTTGGGCCACGGGCTTCTGCTTTTGGAAAAACACTCGGTGACTGCGCCCTGCTACTGACAATTGCTGCGCTGGGTCTGGTCTACCCCCTTCATCAGCTGGGAACCGCTGCAATTGAGCTGCTGCTACAAGCCCTGCTGCTCTGGGCGCTTGCCACCGCTGCGGAAACGCCGAAACGTTCTGGAATTCAGATCGCTTTTATTGTCTTTGCCAGTTTGCTGACACAGGGTATCGGACTGGCACTGACTCAGATCATCACTCTGGCCTGTGTGCTGCTCTGGGTGCAGCCCTTACGGCGTATTCGACAGGACTTTGTCTCGCGTTGGCTTCCCGTAATGCTGGGGCTGTTGGCGCTATGGACGCTTATGGTATTCCTCGCGCTGCCGGCTACGCGAATCAGTCAGTGGTGGCTCGGCGGTATTTCAGACTGGTGGATCATCGAGAAATCAATTACTCGGCACACCATCGTTGGCAGCATCGAGCCGTGGCTGCGCGAATCCCTATGGCGCTGGTGGCCGATTTGGCCAATCGCAATCTTCGGGCTGCTGTCGATACGGCAGACCCGACTGTCTCGATCGCCGCACTGGTCGGTGCCGATTGCACTCGCCGCTGTTGCAGTAGTGCTCGGACTGCTCGGACCTGCGCATTGGAGGGTTCAGCACATCGTGCCGATTGTTCCGCTGGCAATGATTGCGGCCTTTAGCCTACTCTCGCTACCACGGCCTATCGTGAATCTTGTGGATTGGTTCGCGGTCACGCTTTTTACAACCGCTGGGATTTTTGTCTGGCTGTATTGGACCGCCCTGAATTTCGGAGTGCCTGCTCCACTGGCGGCCAAAGTCCCGCTGCGTGTACCCGGCATTATCGGTACCGCAAATCTTTACGAAATCTTGATCGGCCTGATCGCCACCATCGCGTGGATCGCACTGGTGCTCTGGCGAATACGCCGAGGAACGCCGCAGCTTTGGAGGCCTGTCGCGCTTAGCAGCGGCGGAGTGCTACTGCTGTGGAGTCTGCTCGCCACACTCTGGCTGCCTGCCATCGATCGGCTGCAAGGCCAGCGCCTGCTAGCCGCTTCGCTTGAGCAGGGCTGGCTGCAGTCCGCCTCCGCTCGACTGGGGATCGCGCCTGATCTGCTTGAAAAGCAGATCGAGATGAATCGCGACAGCCTACCCGCTGCGGCATGTGTTGGGCCCTCGCAGCAATCCACTGCGTTTGATGCGATGGCAATTGCAGCCAGTCGGCTTCCAATATCCTCTCGGCCGGAATGTCTGTGGCGACTCGGCATTGTTGGGGGGTCCGACAGAGAAACTGCAAACGCTCCTGCTAGCCAACAGTGGCGCGTAGCCTGGCAGAGCAACGCTGAGGACCGACGCGGCCGTCAGCGTTATCTGCTACTTGAGCGCCTCCAGTGACCCGCGCGCGTGATGTCTTCACGCTCGGCTGGCCAATTTTGGTCGGCCAGATTGCCGTACTGGGCAATGGCGTCATCGATACAGTTATGGCAGGCCAACGATCCGCTGAAGACCTCGCTGTCATCGGGCTTGGTGCAGCGATTTACATCAGCGTGTTCGTAGCGTTTCGCGGCGTGCTGATGGGACTGACGCCAATTGCGGCCGGCCATTTCGGTGCAGGACGCCTATCTGAAATCGGCGACGATGTAGGACAGGCCGCCTGGGTGGCGCTCATTCTGGCCGCAATTGGCATTCCATTGCTGTGGTGGAGCGAACCCTGGCTGGGGCTTACCCAGCCCGATCCCGGTCTGCACGAACCACTGACCGAATATCTGCAAATCATCGCCTTAGCGATGCCCTCAACACTGCTTTACAGCGTATTTTTTACACTCAACAGTGCGACCTCCCGGCCCGCAGTGACGATGACCATCAACCTGGTGATGCTGACCGTGAAGTGGCCTCTGAATCTCGTATTTATGGACGGCGTTGACGGCTTAATCGCGCCAATGGGCGCAGTCGGCTGTGCGGTCTCTACCGCAATTCTGTCGTGGGTCTCGTTGGCAGTCGCATTAATGGTCCTCCTGATGGATCGTCGCTACCGAGACTTTCATGTGCGGCTGCGCCAACCCGTCTTTGGAAAAATTTCGGAGTTGCTGCGTATCGGATTTCCAATTGGGGCGGGCTATCTCATCGAAGTAACGTCTTTTACCTTGATGGCCTTGTTAATTGGGCGCTTTGGCACCATCGCCAGCGCAAGCCATCAGGTTGCAGCAAATCTCGCCACACTAATTTTTATGATGCCACTGGCTTTATCGAATGCCACCAGTATTCTTGCCGCCCAATCCATCGGCGCTGGTGACGAGGCCAAGGCACGGGCCTGGGTCTGGGCCGGCATGCGGCTGGTGATGGGAATCGCCGCGGCAATCGTCTTGGTCATCTTATTGTTACAGGATTCTATAGCGCAGCTTTATGCCGAGGATCGGATGGTGCAGCAATTTGCCCGGGTGCTCATCATCTATGCAGCAGTCTGTCACATGCTTGATGCGTTGCAGTGTCTGCTGTATTCCTCACTGCGTGCTTGGAGAATTACCTTCACACCCATGCTGGTCTATGGCGTCAGCCTCTGGGGATTTGGGGTGGGAGGCGGCTGGTGGTTTGCCCATACGCTTTTCGCGCCCGGGCCCTCGGCGCCAGAAGGATTTTGGATGGGCAATTTCCTCGGCCTTTCGGCCGCATGTATCGGCTTGGGTCTGCTGCTACGCCGACGATTTCTCAATCCAATTGTTGCGATAAAACCTTAACTCCTCAATCGACTCCTGAATATCCGCTAGGGCCGTATGGGCGCCCTGCTTCTCGAAGCCTTTCATTACCGATGGATTCCAGCGACGACAGAGCTCCTTAATTGTGCTGACATCGATGTTACGGTAATGAAAGAATGATTCGAGCTGAGGCATGTATCGCTGCATAAAGCGCCGATCCTGATGCACGGTATTGCCACACATCGGGGACTTGCCCGACGGCACATAGCCTCGAATAAAATCAAGCAAAAGCGCGCTGGCCTCTGACTCTGTCATTGAGGACGTGCGTACCTTGTCAATTAAGCCGGATTTGCCGTGGGTACTTTTATTCCAGGCATCCATGCCCTCCAGGAGGCTATCGGATTGATGAACCACGACCACCGGTGCAATCGCCAGGACCGTAAGCTGCGCATCGGTGACGACCATCGCCACCTCCAGGATGCGATCTACATCGGGGTTTAGGCCGCTCATTTCCATGTCGACCCACACCAGATTCAATTCGTTTGTTATTGACATAGTCGTTAATCATCGCACAGGCTAAGATCCGGGCTATGCGCGATCGCCAGCAACCTCTGCCGTATGCCCCTCCATGCGGGCAAGAATCCTAAGCCACCACGGCCGACAGGCCTGGGTAATCGACCAGCAGGGCCGGCATCATTTATGCGTCTATAAAGGCCGGGATCAGGAACCCATGACGAATGATTGGGTTGAAATTGATCAGTCGCTAAGCCCTGCGGTGATTCTTCGGCAGCTTCCAAGAAAAAATACCCTGCTTCGTAGCGAGGTCCATCGCAGCAAGGCCCTAGCCGCCAATATTGATCAGGCGCTGATCGTGGTTTCAGGTGATCCACTCTTTTCCGATGAACTGCTGGCACGAATGATCTGCGCCTGTGTTGCAGAAGGCATTGCTGGGCTAATCGTGGTCAATAAAATGGATCTGACGCAGCCCACTGAGCGGGCCCGCCAGCAGCTTTCAAGCTTTAAGGGCTGCCTAAGGCAGCTCGATTGGGCCGTGCTAGAGGTTGCCGCTAAACCGAAGACACCGGGATTTATTCAAAGTGAAAACGCCGACTTAGTCCGCAGACTTGCCGGAAAAACAACTGTGGTCTTGGGCCAATCGGGCATGGGAAAAAGCAGTCTCTTAAACTGGCTTGTGCCTGAATTTAATGCCCAGACACAAGAAATTTCTACTGCACTTCAAACCGGCCGTCACACTACAACGGCATCGCGAATGGTCTCTGCGCACGGGGGTTGGCTGATTGATACACCAGGCTTTCAGCTCTTTGGCCTGTATCACCTCTCTGAGTCCCAGCTGGCACTCGGATTTCCAGAGTGGGCGGCTGCGCAAGAAGCACGCGGCCGATGCCGTTTTGCGAACTGCCATCATCTCAACGAGCCCGGCTGCTCGGTAAAGCAGGCGGCCGAGGCAGGCGAGATTGCGGTCCGCCGACTCAGCCTATGGCAGAGCCTACTTAAAGCCAGCTGACGCTTAAGTGCCAGCGCTGAGGCTGGCCAGAGACTATGCAGTTTTGAATGCTGTTTCGGGTGGTTTCAAAATCAGTGATGGTCTGCTGGCCGGGCTTTAGCAGCTGGCAGCCCACGCGAAAATGATCTAGGTTATAAACATCACTGACATTTTTAACCTGAAGCATAAAATTCTCTGAAGACTTCTTTCCGCGGGAAAAATAGCAGTTCGACCAGATCGTGCCCACCTGCATGCGCTCCATCGCGCTGAACTCGAGTCCAATGCCTTGAAAGCCAATATCGAAAATCCGCGGCTCTACCACTGCGCTAAAAGAGCCCGAGATCACTAAATCGAGCGTACGATCCGCGGGAGCCGGCACGCGAAAACTCTCGCGGCGCTGAATGGCGATGACCTCGGTTGGAAAATCCGATGTCACCAGATCATAGGAGCCAAACTTCACATTGGGTGCGATGAACTGCAATTTGTATTGATCGGCAGTGATCACCACCCAAAGATGCTGCGATTCCTTGATGACCTTTGGGACCTCTGTGCCCTCAGGCAGGGAAAACGCTTGGCCCGCT
>JACCED010112817.1_pt1 | contig 17063 bp, 18 predicted proteins | sample 7455021 | NCBI WGS metagenome assembly JACCED01 (sample SAMN15323456, study PRJNA562643) | freshwater metagenome | isolation source: river surface water | place: USA:Blue River Watershed | collected 2017-08-19 | reverse complement strand
CGATATCTCTTTTGTTGGTTTCCATCATTTTTAAAGCAATATTTTGAATGGATTCCGATAAGTTAAATTTTTCTTTAATCAGCACATAAGCATTTTCCTCTAAGCTAGTTACGGTTAAAATATTTTCCACCAAATCGTTTAATCTGTTGGTTTCATCTAAGGATTTTAAAATAATATCGTTTTGTTTTTCTTTATCTAAATCGCGTTTATGTAAGGTTTGTAAGTATAATTTCGTAGCTGCAATTGGTGTTTTTAACTCGTGTGTAATACTTAGTAAAAAGTTGCGTTGCTGGTTAGAGAATTGAATTTCTTTTTTAAAAGATTTGTAGGTGATGTAAAAACCAATGGATAAAATGATTAAAAACACACCGCCTTCGCCCAGTACCATCCACAGTTTTCGGGAAACATCGCTTGGGGTGTTGTGTTCGATAGTTAAATGGTAAATGTTGTATAACCACCATAAAGATTGCGCAAATACGTACAACAATAAAACAATAAAAAGCCAGTAAATTTTACGATTTTGCATCCCCAAAATTTTAGTTGTGCAAATTTACTTTTTTATTTAGCTAAACCAATCAAATTAATCAATTTTATAAAAGTAGGAAAGAAGTTTCACGCAAAGTCCGCAAAGTTTTTCGCAAAGCTGCGCGAAGGATTTTTACTTTGCGTGATTTACTTTGCGAATAATCTTAGCGGTTTTTGCGTGTGATTCTTTTTTGACTCAGTTTATATATCATGTTTGATTACATTTAACAATTGTTCCTCTGTAGGTAAGTAAAGTTCATATTTTGAAGCAAGTATGTTTTTTTGATTTTCGGGCAAACTAAATTTTACAACAGAATCATTTTTATCTGCACAAAGTAAAATGCCTAAAGTTGGGTTTTCAAATGGTAATTTTTCTATTCGGTCAAAATAGTTCACATACATTTGTAATTGCCCTATATCTTGGTGAGTAATTTTGTTAGTTTTAATTTCTACAATCATAAAACATTGTAAAATTCTATTGTAAAAAACTAAATCAACAAAAAACTCATCGTCTTCTAATAAAATTCTTTTTTGTCGGGCAACAAACGAAAAACCATTGCCTAATTCAAGTAAAAAATCTTGTAAATGAGTTATAATAGCAGTTTCAAAATCTCTTTCATAATAAGCACTTTCTCTTTTTAAACCTAAAAATTCCAAGGTCATGGGGTCTTTAATTATTTCTTTAGCATCAGATGGCATTTTTTCACCTCTTGCAATAGCTAAAACTTTTTCTTTATCATTACTTAACAATAGTCGCTCATATAACGAACTATTTATTTGGCGTTCAAGTTGTCGAGATGTCCAATGATTTTTGATGCTTTCTGCGATGTAGAATTCTCTTTTTTCATTGTTTTCTAAAGAAATAAGAAGTTTGTATTGAGTCCAATTTAATTGCGTCCGCACTGCGGACGCAATTGGGAATGTTCGATAAAATTGCCTAAATCGTTCAAGTTGCCTTACAGAATAAGAACTCCCATAAATTGGCTCAATATTTTTTGATAAATATTTAATTAAATACTTACCGTATTCTGCACGATTGTTTCCGTTTTGTTCCTCTTCAAAAATGTATCTTCCGATATACCAATTTAATTGAACTCGATGAAAATCAATAGAGCGAATAGCTTTTTCTTTCGTATCTTCAATTAAAATGATTATTTTATTTAATAACTCCTTACTTTCAATTTCCATAATTTAAATATCTTTACTGCAAATCTAAATATTTTTATTTTAAAATATAATAAAAAAAGTAAATTTAATTCATTGTATTAAATTTGTCAAAAATGTAATTTTTTAGAAAAGACACTCAATGAGATTGTTTTTACTTTGCGTTTAATCTTAGCGGTTTTTGCGTGAGATTAAACTTATTATTGGTTTAAAATTCACAAACTCATTTTGTTAAGGTATTTTAATTATCGGCACAATCAAAATCTTTTATGTTGTATGCAAGGTATTTTGTGGAATATCTAATTATATTTGTTCATCAAAATTTAACAAAACTATGGATATCAATAACTGGAACTATTGCAACGATTTTTTTAATTATAAAAAATTTATTTCGCGTGAGGTAAACATTGGCGATGTGCCTTTGGGTGGTGATAATCCGATTAGGATTCAGAGTATGACTACTACCGATACCATGGATACCATAGGAACTGTGGAGCAAAGTATCCGTATGATTGAGGCGGGTTGTGAATATATACGTATTACTGCGCCCAGTTTAAAAGAAGCCGAAAATTTACGCAATATAAAAGCCGAATTGCGCGCGCGGGGTTACAATACTCCTTTAATTGCTGATATTCATTTTACTCCTAATGCTGCTGAGTTAGCTGCGCGAATAGTGGAAAAAGTGCGAATTAATCCGGGGAATTATGTGGATAAAAAGAAATTTCAGATTATAGAATATACCGATGCACAATATCAAGAGGAGTTGGAACGTATCCGCGAAAAATTTACGCCTTTTGTAAAAATATGTAAGGAATATGGTACTGCTATTCGTATTGGTACCAATCATGGTTCGCTATCGGACAGAATTTTAAGTAGATACGGCGATACGCCTGAGGGAATGGTGGAATCGGCAATGGAATTTTTACGTATTGCCGAGGAAAATAATTACCACAACATTGTACTTTCTATGAAGGCTAGTAACACGCAAGTTATGGTGCAAGCTTATCGTTTGTTGGTAAATCAAATGATGCAGGAAGGTATGAGTTATCCTTTGCATTTAGGGGTTACAGAGGCAGGTGATGGGGAAGATGGGCGAATTAAATCGGCTGTGGGTATTGGTACTTTGTTGGAAGATGGTTTGGGCGATACTATTCGTGTTTCTTTAACGGAAGATCCTGAGAAGGAAGCGCCTGTTGCTTTACATTTGGCTAATCGTTATAAAAATAGGGCAAAACATCAACCAAATAGTTTTAGTGGAAAATCGCATATTTATCCTTTTCAGTATAAAAAACGCGAAAGTATTCATGTAGGAAATGTGGGTGCTACGGAAGTTCCAAGGGTTGTGGCGGATTTAAGTGGGGTGGAGGATATCAAACCGGCTCATTTTTTCCCTTTAGGTTATCAATATTCTGTGCCTTTGGATAAGTGGAATATTACAGATTTAGCGGTGGATTACGTGTTTGTGGGCGATAAAAATATTCAGTTCGAAATTCCGGGAACTTTGCAAATTGTTCAAAATTACACAACTTGGTTGCGTGATAAAAAAGCGCAACATATTCCTTTGTTACAGGTAAACGATTTGGATAACAAGGATTTATCATCGGTTGCCAATTGGGTGTATTTAAATTTGGAGGATTATTCTCTAGAGGTGATTCAAAAAATCGCGAAAATTCCTAATGTGGTTTTAATAGCGGAATCTGGGCGCGAAAATTTTGTGCAACATGTTCGTGGATTTTTTAACGAATTATTGGCGCATCAAATTAAAATTCCAGTAATTGTTAAACAAAATAATGTTTGGGATAATCCAGATCAATATCAATTATATACTAGTACAGATTTTGGTGCTTTGTTTTTGGATGGTTTAGGGGATGGTATTTGGGTAAACAACACTAGTATTGCTTTAAAAAATCAAATTAGTACTGTGTTTGGAATTTTACAAGCCAGCAGAACGCGTATTTCTAAAACCGAATATATTAGCTGTCCGTCGTGTGGAAGAACCTTATTTGATTTGCAAGAAACCACAGCAATGATACGATCTAAAACTTCGCATTTAAAAGGGGTTAAAATTGGTATCATGGGTTGTATTGTAAACGGACCGGGTGAAATGGCAGATGCGGATTATGGTTATGTGGGAAGTGGTGTAGGTAAAATTACTTTGTACAAAGGACAAGAAGTAGTAAAAAAATCTATTCCTAGCGAAAATGCTGTAAATGAGTTGATTCAGTTGATTAAAGATCATGGAGATTGGATAGAAGCGCCTGTTTTGGAGTAGGTTTTTACTATACCAAGAGCTTTAAAAAACATCAATTCATGAATAAAATCTTATTATTACTTTTTGCATTTGTAACAATTTCGTGCTCGCGTGAGATAAATTTTACATCTCAGGAGTTACAAAAATTTACCGCGTATCAAAATGGGGAACGTTTTAAAATGTTAAGTTCCCTCGATAACGATACTTTAGAATTTGAGGTTTTGGGTGTGCGTGTGGACAAAAAAGTAACGGATGCACCTATGAGTCGCCGAACCAATTACGAGGAATTAATTACCGAGTTTACAGTGTTTAAAAATGGGGTGAAAACTGGAAGTGGCTCAACTGTTTTAAGTTCTTTGGATAAAAAATTACTTAAAGTGGATGTAAGGGTAAACAGCACTTGTGCACATTATTATGGTTTCCCAGATTTTTCCCGATTGGAATCGTACACCTTAAATAACGTGGAATATAAGGATGTAGCAGTATATGGTGGCATTTATTACAGTGTTTCCAAAGGCTTTTTAAAAATGCACGCTTGTACTAATGTATCTAGGATTTTTGAGTAAGGGTTTGTATAAATTATTTTTTTAATTAAATTATATTTTTATTTTTAATTATAAAATTTATTTTTATTTTTATTTTTGATTTTAAATATTTATTTTAATGAGAAATAAGATTAATGTAAAAGAGTTTTTAATTACACCGAATTCGTTGTAATTAACAGAGAATCTGGTGTAAATAGATTTATAATGTCCGTTGGTCACTGGATTGAAAGAACAAATGCTATTGGTATGTTTGTAAAAGCAGTACGATATGGTGGGATGTATGCACACAAAGATATTGCTTTTCATTTTGTCGAACGCTTTACTGCCCTAAAAGGTGAATTAGTAGCCCAATTCAAAGAAGAGCTAACTTAAATAAAGTGTTCAAGAAAATTTGATGAAGTTTAAACTATGAGTACATTACAAAATAAGCTCCCAAACCATAGTTTTTGTGTAATTGTGCAAGCGAGCCTGGCACAATTTAGTTCTTATTATCCACTTAAATTAACAGCGAGCAACTTCAGCTTGAGAAAATCAAGTACAGCAACAAATCTTTGAAATAAAATAGTTATATGAAATGAGCCATGACCCGTTTGGACACAAACACCAAAGAATATCGGCGTAACATTGTTCATGAACACAATAAAAAATTAATGCTTTGTGAATAATAGCATATGGCAACTAAAAATTTAAAATTATATTCATATGAAAAACGAAATCATCCTATATCAATCTGGAGAATTGCCTGAACATATTGAGGTTAAGCTTGAAGATGAAACGGTTTGGTTAACACAAGCACAAATGGCAGTTCTTTTTGGACAAACTAAGCAAAATATTAGTTTACACATAAACAACTGTTTCAAAGAAGGTGAACTTGAAAAAAATGCAACCGTCAAGGATTCCTTGACAGTTCAAACCGAAGGAAATAGAAGTGTAAAGCGTAAAATAGAATATTAACCTGAGTTCGATTAAAATTATGCGCTCAGAATTCAAATAGCGTTTCAGCTACAATCTTGAATTTATGAGGGATAGCAAGCTATCACGAATAAATTCAAGGCAGTAGATGGAAGGCTCATTTGAATAGACTGAAGCAATTTCGACAGAAAACACCCATCTTCTGCCTATAAAAAATTCAAAATAGCCCGCTATTTTTTCATTTTTCATAGTTGAATCTGAGTATTTTCAGTCGTTCTGAGCACGCAATTTTAATCGAAATCAGGTTATTACAATCTTGATGTAATTATTTCAGTTGGTTATCGAGTAAAATCTAAACAAGGAACACAATTCCGTATTTGGGCAACCACCATATTAAAAGACTATTTACTAAAAGGCTACGTCATTAATCAGCGGATGGATAAAATAGAAAGTAACTATGCTTTACTATCACAAGAAGTAAAACAAATTACCCTGCAACTAAAAACGCAAGAATTACCCACTCAAGGAATTTTTTATGATGGGCAAATTTTTGATGCTTATGTGTTTGTTGCCGATCTCATTAAAAAAGCAAAAAGCAGCTTAATATTAATTGATAATTATGTGGACGAAACCGTGTTTGTTTTACTGGCAAAACGAAATAAAAAAGTAAAGGCTACCATTTATACCAAAACTATTTCCAAACAACTTCAATTAGACCTCCAAAAACACAACAGCCAATACCCCGAAATAAAGTTGGTAGAGTTTAACCATGCCCACGATCGTTTTTTAATACTCGACGAAAAAACACTCTACCACGTAGGCGCATCACTCAAAGATTTAGGTAAAAAATGGTTTGCGTTTTCCAAAATGGAAATGCCCGTACAAGAAATATTACTTAAACTCCCTAAAATCCAAAAAAAATATGAGTGAGTGGAAGTAATACTTTAAAAAAATAAAGCTAACTTTATCTGAAGATACAATTTCAAAAAATTTTACACTTAAAAGTTTTCACGCGAAGTTCGCAAAGTTTTCACGCAAAGTTCCGCAAAGTATTTTTCTTATTTTCCTTTGCGTAAATCTTAGCGGTTTTTGCGTGAAATATTACTGGGCTTAATTACCATTATTTCTTTTGCTTTATTCCCTTTCTATGTATATATTTGTAGTCCGCTTTTTACAAAGCGTAAAAGTTCTTTGGGGCCGACTGGATTCGACAAGAAGTGCAGTTGGGTAGTAAGCATGTCGAGCTTTGGTTTCTACGCTCGTAAATCTCAGATTCCAAATTATAACTGGCGAAAATAACTACGCTCTTGCTGCTTAATCTAGTCTAAGACTGATTTGCTTTATCCTATCATAGTGGTAGGAGCAGGATGTCTTCGGTACGGGTAAGTTCAACACCATTACCAACGAAGGCACTATCGAGATTGAACTAGTTGCAACTATGTTTGTGTGTTGCAGCGAAACTTAACAAACTAAGTTATATTTTGGGTGTTTATGTCCGGTGTATAACCTACAATCAATCATAAAATAAGCATGTAGAAAGCTATTGAACGCCTTTATTGGACGAGGGTTCGACTCCCTCCGGCTCCACAAAACAGTTTTGAGCAAGAGTACAAAGCATACAGCGAGTACTCTTGCAAAAAAGTGTTTTGTTCCTCAAAACTCACTCTCAAACTCACACTAAAAAAAGTATTGTTCTTAAGTTGCTTTACTCAAATCAAATTTTTAATTAAATGGATATCAAACAAAATATTAAATTAGCTGTGGATGCAATTGTTTTTGGTTACGCCGAAAATCAATTAAATGTACTACTCATAAAACAAAAGTTTGGGCTGTTAAAAAATCAATGGGCTTTGGTAGGAGGATTTGTTAAAGATAATGAAACTTTAAATGAAGCTGTAAATAGAGAACTACAAGAAGAAGCTGGGATAAAAGTAAATTATTTAGAACAGCTTTATACTTTTGGAGATAATATTGAGAGAGATCCAAGATTTAGAGTTGTTTCGGTTGCATATTTTGCTTTGGTAAATTCTACAAAATTAGTTTTAAGTGCTGATAGTGATGCGGAAGATGCTAGGTGGTTTCCGGTTAATGAACTTCCTGATTTAGCTTTTGATCATAATTTGATTGTACAAACTGCACAAAAAAGACTGCAAAGTAAATTAACCTATAAACCTATTGGTTTCGATTTGCTTCCTAAAGAGTTTTTGTTTTCTGAACTGGAAAATCTTTATTGTATCATTTTAGAAAAAGAAATTGACCGAAGAAATTTTCGAAAAAAAATATTAAGTTTTGGAATTGTTGAAGAAACAGAAAAGTTTGGAACTAAAATTAAAGGTCGCCCTGCTAAATTATATAAATTTAATAAATTAAAATACAGTAAGTTAGCGAAAGAAGGGTTTTTGTTTGAAATTAATTTTGCGTAATTTTTACACAAATTATTTGGTAGTTAATTTATTTAGACTAACTTTGCGTAATAATTACACAAAATAAAAATTTATGATACTTAATTTAGACAAAAATTTTAAGCCATTAAATGGGAAAGAAATAGAGTTTGAAAGTTTTACTTTTTCTGGAGGTGAGCCTCACATCAAAATAAATTCAAATTTTGATAAATCGCTATGCATAACGGTTACACATAGAATACATTCATTTAACGATTTAGGTTTATTATGCCTAGCGGTAGATGCATTACAAAGGATGGGTGGAAAATTAGAAACTTTAATAATTCCTTATTTCCCTGCAGCTCGCCAGGATAGGGTTATGGTAAAAGGGGAACCGCTTTCTGTAAAGGTTTATGCTAACATTGTTAATTCATTAAACTTCGATAAAGTTATTGTATTTGATGCACACTCGGAAGTAACACCTGCTGTTTTAAACAATTGTGAAGTAATTCCCAATCATGTATTTATACAAAAAGTAATTCAAGAAATCGGAAAAGATGTTTTGCTAATTTCACCTGATGGTGGGGCATTAAAAAAAATATATAAAGTATCGGAGTTTTTAGGAGGTATTGAGGTGATAGAATGTAGTAAAAATAGAGATGTGAAAACAGGAAAATTAACTGGATTTAAAGTTTACGCTGATGATTTACGAAATAAAGATTGCTTAATTGTTGATGATATTTGCGATGGTGGAGGAACTTTTATTGGATTAGCAGAAGAACTTAAAAACAAAAATGCAGGAAAATTATACCTAGCTGTTAGTCACGGAATTTTTAGTAAAGGATTTGAAAATTTGAAATGTTTTGAAAAGATTTTTACTACCGATTCGTTTCAAAATTTAGAAAACGGTTATTTAACTCAAATAAAATTAAATGATCTTTTATGAAAATAGAATTAATAAAAGCAGATATCACTGAAATTACTGTTGATGCTATTGTAAATGCTGCTAATTCTTCTTTGTTAGGTGGTGGCGGTGTTGATGGTGCTATTCATAGAAAAGGAGGGAAGGAAATATTGGATGAATGCATTTTGATTAGAAACAGACAAGGAGGTTGCAATGTTGGTAATGCTGTGATTACATCTGCTGGAAAATTACCTTCAAAATATGTGATTCATACAGTAGGTCCAGTTTGGAATGGTGATAAAACAGAAAAAGAGAAACTTTTAAAAAATTGTTATATCAGCTGTTTAGAATTAGCAATAGAAAACAAAATAAAAACCATTGCATTTCCCAATATTAGTACAGGTATTTATCATTTCCCTAAAGATAAAGCGGCAATAATTGCAACGAATACGATTCTGAATTTTAAATCGAATGATATAATTGAAAAAATATTATTTGTTTGTTTTGATGAAGAAAACTTTAACATTTATAATAACATATTAAATAATAATTTATGAATCCTTTATTATTAACAGATGGTTACAAGGTAGACCATAGAAGACAATATCCAGATGGAACAACTTTAGTATATTCTAATTGGACGCCCAGAAAAAGTAGAATTGAAGGAGTTGATGAAGTAGTGTTTTTCGGACTTCAGTACTTTATTAAAAAATATATTTTAGAAGATTTTGAAACTTATTTTTTCTCGCAACCAAAAGAAAAAATTGTGGCTGAGTATAGTCGAAGAATAAATAATTATTTAGGCGAAAATCAAGTTGGAACAAAACATATTGAAGATTTACACGATTTGGGATATATACCTATGGTAATTAAAGCTCTTCCAGAAGGTGCTAACGTACCAATTCGTGTACCAATGTTTACCATGTATAATACTTTGCCAGAGTTTTTTTGGCTTACTAATTATTTCGAAACTTTAGTATCAGCTGTAGTTTGGATGCCTTGTACCTCGGCTACTATAGCAAAACAATATAGAAAAGTGTTAGATGAATTTTCGTTAGAAACATCTTCGATTCCTGAATTTGTAGATTGGCAAGGACACGATTTTTCTATGCGAGGAATGGCGGGTATTGAAGCTGGTTTAATTTCAGCTTGTGGACACTTATTGTGTTTTAACGGAACGGATACTGTTCCAGCAATTTCTTTTTTAGAAAAATATTATAATGCTAATTCGGATAACGAGCTAATTGGTGGTTCGGTTTCGGCTACCGAACATAGTGTAATGTGTATGGGAACAATTGAAGATGAGATTGGAACATTCCGAAGATTAATTTGTGAAATATATCCAAAAGGAATTGTGTCGATTGTATCGGATACTTGGGATTTATGGAAAGTATTAACCGAATATTTACCGAAATTGAAAGAGGAGGTTTTAAATAGGGATGGAAAGGTAGTTATTAGACCAGATAGTGGGAACCCTGTAGATATTATTTGTGGTAATCCTAACGGAAAAAATAGTAACGAAATTAAAGGTGTTATTGAATTACTTTGGGAAACTTTTGGTGGAACAACAAATGAAAAAGGTTTTAAAGAATTAGATTCTCATATTGGTGCAATTTATGGCGATAGTATTACGGTAGCAAGAGCAATTCAAATTTGTGAACGATTAAAAGCAAAAGGTTTTGCTACTACAAATGTAGTTTTAGGAATAGGTTCATATACGTATCAGTACAATACACGAGATACTTTTGGTTTTGCTATGAAAGCTACTTATGGAGAGGTAAACGGAGAAGGTAGAGAAATTTTTAAAAATCCAATTACGGATGATGGTACAAAAAAATCTGCAAAAGGATTGATGAAAGTTGAACTTGAAAATGGGGTTTATACACTTGAAGATCAAGTTACTTGGGAACAAGAAAAATTGGGTGAACTTAAAGAAGTTTTTAGGGATGGAAAACTTTTGATTGACCAAACATTAGTTGAAATCAGACAACGTGTAAAAAATTAAAATACTTAGATTGATTTAGCAATTGTAGGTTAAAAATGCTTTTGAGATATAAATTAAATTAAAAAATAATTCATTAAAATATAAATAGCATGTTAGGTATAAAACATATCAAATTTGACTCGATGACATATGTTCTTCATTTCACAAATGGCAAAATTAAAAATGAAGGTCGTGGGTTATCGTTTTTTTATTTTGCTCCAAATAGTTCAATTGCCGCAATACCAATGGGTAGTAACGATTTGCCATTTATTTTTAGCGAATCTACAAATGATTATCAAACGGTAAATATCCAGGGACAAATAAGTTATAAAATAAGTAATCCAAAAACACTTGCTGATGTTTTAGATTTTACTGTTAATGATAACGGTCAATATAAAAAGAATGATATTGAGAAGCTAAATCAAAGAATTATAAATGAAGCTCAAACGGCTACTTCTTCATTTATCCATGAAATAAAATTGAAAGATGCAATTCGTTCTGCTAAATCAATCGAAGAAGAAATTTTAGATGGATTAAAATCATCTAAAGCTATTGCTATGCTTGGAATTGATATTTTAGGTGCTAATATTTTAGGTATTCAGGCAACTCCAGAAATGTCAAGAGCACTTGAAACTGAAACTAGAGAAAAACTACAACAAGAAGCAGATCAAGCAATTTATGAACGTAGAAATTTTGCGGTTGAACAAGAAAGAAAAATAAAAGAAACTGAATTAAATACAGAAATTGCTATTGAAGAAAAACAAAAGCAAATTGCTGAAAAAAAGATGGAAACTGAAGTTCAAAAAGCTGATAATGACCGTAAACTTCGTGAAATAAGATTGGCTGCAGATATTGCTGTTGAAAATCAAAGAAAGCTCCTTGTTGAGCAAAAAAATGAAAATGATAAAAAAGAAGCTGAAACACAAGGATATATTATTGAAACAACTTTGAAACCTTATAAAGATGTTGATTGGAAAATTTTAACCTCACTTCATAATAATACAGACCCAAGATTTAATATTTCTCTTGCGTTTAGAGAATTAGCTGGAAATGCAAACAAAATTGGTAATTTGAATATTAGTCCTGATTTATTGAATTCATTACTTAACGATAAAATTGAAAACCAAAAATGAGTTATGAATATGCTATAATTGTTAAAAATAAAACACGTTTAGAATCTTTAATTGAACGATTCAATACAAAGGCTCAGGCAAAATTTTATATGGAAAGTTTAGGAGGAAATTTTGATGATTATGAATTAGAACACGAAATTTTTCATAATTCTTTAAATTCTTTACAAACTCAACTTTCAGGTCTTGTTAAAAACAAAACTGTTGAAAGAATGTATTTACCATCATTTATTTTTACTGAAAAGAATCTTATTGTTGTGATTGGACAAGATGGACTTGTTGCTAATACTGCAAAATATTCCAAAGGGTGTCCTATAATTGCAGTAAATCCTGATAAAGATAGATATGATGGAGTTCTTTTGCCATTCGATACCTCAAACTTTTTGTGTGGAGTGGATAATGTTTTAAGAAATCAATTTCAATCAAAAACAATGAGGTTTGCAGAAGCAAAACTTAATGATGGTCAAAGAATTTTAGCCTTTAACGACCTTTTTATAGGTGCTACATCTCATATATCTGCTCGATACAAAATTTCGTTTAATCAAAAAACGGAAGAACATTCTTCAAGTGGTCTTATAATTTCTACACCAGCAGGCTCTACTGGTTGGTTAAGTTCAATTTTTAATATGGCGTATGGTGTTGTTGGTATGTTTGATAAAGATCTAAAACAACAATCCCCTCAATTAAATGACAATGAATTACTTTTTACTGTTAGGGAGCCTTTTCAAAGTATAAAGACACAAACAGGAATAACGACAGGGATTATTAATAATCAAAATAGCTTGATAATTGAGTCTTTAATGCCAACAAGTGGTGTAATTTTTAGTGATGGAATTGAAAATGACTTTTTGAAATTTAATAGTGGCTCAATCGCTAAAATTGGAATAGCACCAGAGAAGGCATCAATTGTTATTAAGTAAAATTAATTTTGCTTTATATCTTAAACTTTTCACCCAACCCTAACCAATTTTAAATTTTAGCATAACAAACAATTTGTTGTTTTGTGTAAAAAAATATGCGGCCGTTTTATTTTGAGTATGCTCATTTGTATGATTTGATTTCGGGAAAGGAATCTGTTGATAGAATGTTGGGTTTACGGAATTTGTTGTGTGGTTATGATTTATCGTGTAAAATTTTAGATGCGGGTTGTGGAACGGGTAATTATACCCAGTTTTTCAAAAGAATTTATATATCAAAATTGAGCTTTTAAATTTACAAGTTTAACTATAGTAAATAAGTTAGATAATTCTTTAAATATAAAGGAAAAACATCTGATAGGAAGAAAATCTACAAAAATTAAATCAATTACCCTTGTTAAACCTAAGAGAGTAAATAGTTATTTCTCACAGAACACACAGATAATCACAGAGTTTTTTAAATATATAATTTGATCCACAGATTCCACTACGTTTGATAGATTTCACAGAATCAAATAAACTTCGTATTTTCTGAAATTAGGTTTTAATTTTTATTGAAAATAAAAACTATCTGTGAAATTCTGTTAAGTGTAACGTAATCAGTGTAATAAAAAAATACAAATTTTAAAAATCTGTGTTAGTCTGAGATTTCTGCGAGAGCTTATTTATTTTTTTGAAATGATTTTTAGTGCAATCTCTTGAAATATAATAAATTTAATTTTAAAATGTATCCTAAGTGCTTGGAAAATTTAAAGATATCGGTTGGTAAAATAGGTTTTTCAGTTGAAAAAATTTTAAGTGCGTACGATTATCAAACTCAATTTACGCATCAAGATAAAATGTTGTTGGTGTTAAAAAAACATTGAAATTAGTTAGATTTTATTCCATTTACAAATATTTTAATATAGTATTTATTTTATTTTTAAGTTTTAATAATTTAATTAAATGTTTAATTTTGTGATTTAAGATGAACAGTAAAATCATGTTTTGTTTTCCTATTGAATGGACTCATTATAATTAGATTATGAATTTGAAGAATTAACTAAACAAGAATTTTAAAATCTGTATATTATGGAATTAATCCAAAAAGAACATATACAAAAAGGAATTTTCACTCTAAGGGGTATTCAAGTGATGTTGGATAGTGATTTGGCTATACTTTATCAAACAGAAACCAAATTCATTAATAGAGCAGTGAAGAGAAATCCAATGAGGTTCCCAGAGGTTTTTGCTTTTCAGTTGAATGAAGAAGAATGGGAGGCTTTAAGGTTCCAAATTGGCACCTTAAATATTACATTTCGTTTTCATCTAACAACAAGTGAAAAAATTGAACTTGTCACAAATTGTGACCGGTTAGAAAGCTTAAAACATAGTTCAACTAATCCTTATGTATCTACAGAACAAGGTGTGTTGGTTAGAGATGTAAAAACTATAGGAAAGCACATTAATAATGTTTTTAATGAAGGTGAGCTTGATGAAAAAGCAACTGTCGCAAATTTTGCGACAGTTCAAAATGAGGGTGGAAGAATGGTTGTAATAAATTTTCTACACAATAATTTTAATACTAAAATATTATGGAATTAATATCATTAGATAAAATACAAAATCGAATATATACATTAAGGGGGCATCAGGTAATGCTAGACAAAGATTTAGCATCATTTTATGATGTAAAACCAATAAGACTTCGTGAGCAAATAAAAAGAAATCCCAACCGTTTTCCTGATGATTTTGTGTTTGTATTGACAGAAAATGAGGTAGATTTCATGGTATCGCAAAATGCGATACCTTCTAAACAAAGTTTTGGTGGGAGCTTACCTTTTGTGTTTACAGAACAAGGTGTGGCGGCAGTTGCTGGTGTAATTAAAAGCGAAAAAGCAGATGATGTTAGTGTGGCTATTGCTAGAGCTTTTGTTGCAATGCGTAAATTTTTACAAAACAATGCGTCTGTTTTTCAGCGACTTGATCAAATGGAATTAAAACAGCTCAAAACAGATGAAAAGTTGGAACAAATTTTTAAAGCATTAGAGGCTGGAAAACCCGAACCCACAAATGGTATTTTTTATGATGGACAAATTTTTGATGCCTATGTTTTTGTTGCCAACCTTATTAAAAATGCTAAAGAAAGCTTGATTTTAATTGATAATTATGTGGATGAAACGGTATTGATTTTACTGTTAAAACGTAATAAAAATGTAGCTGCTACCATTTATACCAAAACTATTTCTAAACAGCTACAATTAGACCTCCAAAAACACAACAGCCAATATCCGGAAATAAAGTTGCTAGAGTTTAGCCAAGCCCACGACCGCTTTTTAATCATCGATGGCAAAGAACTTTACCATTTAGGTGCTTCATTGAAAGATTTAGGAAAAAAATGGTTTGCCTTCTCCAAAATGGAAATGCTAGTAAATGATGTTTTACTTAAACTTCCTACAATTTAAAAGTATAAAGTTTTATAAAATATAAAATTTACCAGTTGTGTATTTAGTAGAAAGAAGTTTTTACATCTTTTAAATAGTGTATGCTATGTACTGATGCTTTAGGTAAATCAAAATTCTTTATAACTCCATCTAAACCACAAACAGTATGTAGTCTATAATACTTTGATATATTTATTAAAGTTTAAACAGCTTTTTTTATTTTTTCTCAAATGCACAACGGGTTTATTTATATTTTTTCCATAATAATAGTTGTATGTATAACTATTATTTTTATATTTGCAAAAGAAAAAAATTATATGGCATCATTAGAAGAGGAAATAAAGCAAACAAAATTTGGCAATGAGAACTTAAAAGCTAATATCAATGTTTTATTTACTGCAAATTGGTTGTATAATAAAATTTCAGCTTATTTGAAACCACATAATTTAACACATGAACAATTTAATGTTTTAAGAATTTTAAAAGGTAGTCATCCAAAAAGTATGTGTCAGAAGGATATTTTATCTCGAATGATTGCTCCAAATTCAAATCTAACTTTAATTGTTAAAAAACTTATAGCAAAAAAATTAATTCAAGTTCTTCAATCGGAGTTGGATAAAAGAGAATATCAAATAAACATTACTGATGAAGGGATAAAGCTGCTTGAGGAAATTGATGTTGAATTTAAAAATATCGAAAAGCCGTTAAATAATTTAACAGTTAGTGAGGCGTTTCATTTAAATGCACTTTTAGATAAATTAAGAGAGGAGTAAAACTTTTTTTTAGAATAATAGTTGTATATACAAGTAATTTTATGAAAAAAAACTTAATAACATCATATAAAGCACACGGAAGTAGAAGTTTGGGACCAAGCGTAAGGCAAGTGATACCTAGTGCAGTTAAGCATGTTGATCCATTTGTTTTTTTAGATCATTTTGGACCAATTGAAAAAAAACCAGGATGGCAAGGAATACCTCCACATCCTCATGCTGGAATTACTACAATTACCTATCTTTTTAAAGGAAGTAACCGACATCAAGATAGTAAGGGAAATGATGAAATTATTTATGCAGGTGATATAGCTTTGATGCAGGCAGGAAAGGGAATTGTGCATGCAGAGGGTATGAATGAAAATAGAACAACAAGTGAAATTGTTGAAGGCTTGCAGTTTTGGATATCACTTCCGGCAAAGGATAAATTTATTGACCCAAATTTTAATTATTATCCATCAAAACAATTACCAGAATTTAAATTAAATGGAGCAAAGGTAAAAGTTTTAATTGGTGAGTTGTTGGGACATAAATCTCCAGTTAAAAGTTTATCGCCATTTTATATTTTTGAATTTAAAATTCCAAGAAATATATCAATTCAAATTCCTATAAAGGAGAATGATTCCACAGGTTTATACGTTATTAATGGTCATATAAAAATTGAAGATCAAAATATATTATCAAATATAATGACTTCATTTTCCCTAATTGGGGATTCTATAGAAATAAATGCTATTGAAGATACACATTTTATACTTTTTGGGGGGACTCCTTTAAATGAACCTATTGTGGGTTATGCATCTTATGTAATGAATAGCGAAGAGCAAATACAGCAAGTAATTTTGGACTATCAATCTGGAAAAATGGGAAATGTTAAAATTTAACAAACTAAAAATTAAAATATGAAATGAGCCATGCCTTGTTTGGACACAAACACCAACGAATATAGGTGTAACATTGTTCATGAACACAATTAAAAATAAATGCTATGTGAATAATAGCATATGACAATTAAAAAACAAATTATACACATATGAAATACCCATGGAGCTAGGCCGCACAAACACGAATGAGTTTTAAACGCCGGAATAAGCATTATCTTTGTAAGAAAAAGATGTGCTATGAAAGAAATGATATTTCAACAGGTTATAGGTGTT
>JACCED010323574.1_pt1 | contig 17071 bp, 21 predicted proteins | sample 7455021 | NCBI WGS metagenome assembly JACCED01 (sample SAMN15323456, study PRJNA562643) | freshwater metagenome | isolation source: river surface water | place: USA:Blue River Watershed | collected 2017-08-19 | reverse complement strand
CGGCGCACCGTGACACCCGGCGGGTCCGGCTGCGTCACTGGGCCGGAAACCAAAGTCACGCGCGCGCCAAGCGCGGCCAAGGCGGCGGCAACGGCATGGCCCTGCTTGCCGCTGCTGCGATTGGATCGTTGCCAATGATGTCTCGGGCGATGTGATGGGCGGCGCGGAGAATACCGTGCTGCTGATCACGGCCAAGGGCGCGGAAGCCTGGCCCCGCATGAAAAAGGAAGAAGTCGCGGCAAGGCTTGCCGCGCGCATTGCAGAGGCTTTGGCATGACCCCGGAAATTGCTGTGATACGCCTGCCCCATGGCGCGGATTTGCCGCTGCCGAGCTATGCCACTGATGGGGCGGCGGGGATGGATTTGCTGGCCGCTGTCAGCGCGCCGGTCGTGATCCCGCCGGGCGGGCGCGCCTTGATCCCGACAGGGCTGAAAATGGCGATCCCGGCAGGGTATGAAATTCAGGTGCGGCCCAGGTCCGGCTTGGCACTGAAAAACGGCATCACCCTGCCCAATACCCCCGGCACGATTGATGAGGATTATCGCGGCGAATTGGGCGTGATCCTGATGAATGCCGGCAATGAGCCCTTCACGGTGGAACGCGGCATGCGCATTGCCCAGGCCGTGCTGGCGCCGGTGACGCGCGGCGTTTGGCGCGAAGTGACGGAGCTGCCAGCCACCGCACGCGGGGCGGGCGGTTTCGGCAGCACCGGCACCAAGGCGTAATCCGCGCTAATCCAGCACGCGGAAAATCGCCTCGATCTCCACCGGAATCTGGTTGGGCAGGCTGCCAAAGCCGACGGCTGAACGCGCATGCTGGCCATTATCACCCAACACCGCGACGAAAAGATCCGAACAGCCATTGATGATGCGCGGATGTTCGCGAAACTCCGGCACCGCATTCACCATGCCAAGCACCTTGAGCGCACGCAGGCGTGAAAGCCCACCCGCAGCCGAAGCCGCGACTGAGAGCAGCGAAAGCCCCACGCGCCGCGCGAGTTGATAGGCTTCATCAATGCTCACTTCCGTTGGCACCTTGCCGCTGATCGGCTGGCCATTGGCATCGCGCGGGCCCTGGCCGGACAGATAGATGATGTTCCCATCGCGCCGGAAGGGCACATAGGTGCCAAGTGGCTTCGGCGCCGGTGGCAGCACCAAGCCGAGCGCAGCCAGCCGGGCTTCGGGGGTGTCTTCGGACATGTCTCTCTCCGTCTTGTGGGTGATCATACTCGACACGGCTTGACCAAGGCTGGCAAGCTTTGCGCTTGAATGTCGGAGTTTCCCCATGCACCAGGATCAGCACGGCCTTGCCATCACCAGCGCATCAGATGCTGCCACGCGCGCCTATGATCATGTGGTGACGGGCTATCTGAAGTATCGCGCCGATACGCCTGCGCGCATGAAGGCGCTGCTGGAAGCGGATGGTGAAATGCCGATGGCGCGCGTGTTGCAATCAGCTTTTACGCTACTCGGCTACAAGGCCGCGCTTCTGCCCGCCGCGCGGGAAGCGGCCGATGCCGCCACTCGGCTCGCCGCGAAGGCGACCGCGCGGGAAGCCGCCCATGCCGCCGCCGTAACCGCCTGGGCAGCGGGGGATTTGGACAAGGCGCTGGCAGGCTGGGAAGCCATCCTGCAGGACCACCCGCATGATATCCTGGCGTTTCGTTTGCACCACTTCAACGCCTTTTGGCTGGGGCGTGCTGGCGTGATGCAGCGCGTGGTGGACCGCGTCTATCCCAGCTGGAACGCGACCTTGCCTGCCTTTGGCAGCATTCTGGCCTGTCGCTGCTTCGCGCATGAGGAATGCGGCAATTACCAGGTGGCGGAAGAAAGCGGCCGTGCGGCGATTGACCTTGACCCAGGCGATTTATGGGCCGCGCATGCAGTGGCGCATGTGATGGAAATGCAGGGCCGGCGTGGTGAAGGCATTGCCTGGATCGCAGGGTTGCAACAGCATTGGCAAGGCGCTTCCAATCTGGTGCATCATCTTTTCTGGCATCGCGCCATGTATCATCTGGAACGCGCCGAAAGCGAAGAAGTGCTGGCGCTTTATGACGAAGGCTTCCGCAACCTGCAAAGCCCGCTGACGGAAGCTGCGCCCGATTTGTACATTGACGTACAAAACGCCGCTTCCATGTTGTTTCGCTTGCAGCGCCAGGGCGTGAATGTCGGCGCGCGCTGGGAAGAATTGGCCGATAAGGCGGAAGCGCGGATTGGCGATTGCCTTTCCGCCTTCACCCTGCCGCATTGGATGATGGCGCTGACGGCGACCGGGCGCTTCCAGGCCGCAGCGCGGATGTTGGATGGTATTCGGGAAGCCATGGCAGGCAGCGGCACCATCGCGCCCATTTTACGCGACGCTGCGCTGCCCATGTGCGAAGGCGTATTGGCGCATGGGCGCGGCGATCATGCGCGCGCGGTGACACTGATGCGCCCGGCACTGGGCGTGATGCATCGCCTGGGTGGCAGCCATGCGCAGCAGGATGTGCTGGAACAGCTTTTCCTGGATGCGGCGATGAAGGCTGGCATGATTGCCGATGCCCGCACGCTGCTGGAACGCGTGGCAGGGCGGCATCCGGTGCCGCCGGAACGCCGCATTGGTTACGCGAGTGCTGCCGCGGCGGTGATGCATTAGGCGCTTCAACAGGTAATTGCAGGAGGAATGAGCATGAGCAAGGTGAAGGATTGGGGCAGCTACAGCGCGGGGCTGAAGGCGCGCGGCAAGGAATTGGGCCAATTGCACCCTGATATCGTCAAGGGTTTTGTCGCCCTATCCAATGGCGCGGCACAAACCAAACATCTGGATGCCAAAACACGCGAATTCATCGCATTGGCCGTTGCCATTACCACGAAATGCGATGGTTGCATTGATGCCCATGCGCGCAAGGCAAAAGCGGCTGGCGCCACCAAGGAAGAAATCGCCGAAGCGCTTGGCGTTGCCATCGCGCTTAATGCCGGTGCAGCCTTCACCTATACGCTGCATGTGCTGGATGCGCTGGACGAATAGCGCCGTTCAGACAAGGCTTTTCTTGGCCGCCGCCAGCGCCGCGCGCTGTTCCTTCGTGACGGCTGGATAGTGAAGATCCAGCTTTTCCAGGGCTTCGATGATGGCGGCCACCACCACCAGGCGGGTGAACCATTTGGCATCCGCCGGCACCACAAACCACGGCGCATGCGGCGCTGCCGTGGCACTGATCGCCGCGGCATAGGCCTTCATATAGCTATCCCAATGGGCGCGTTCGGCGACATCATTGGGGGAGAATTTCCAATTCTTCTCCGGTTCGTCGATACGGGACAGGAAACGCTTTTTCTGTTCCTGTTCACTGACATTGAGGAAGAACTTCAGCACCACCGTGCCCTGGCGCGCCAGATAGCGTTCATAGGCGGCGATATCTTCCAGCCTTTCGTCCCAGATCTTCTTGCCCATCAGGGATGGCGGCAGCTTCTGGCGCGCGAGGAAATCCGGATGCACACGCAGCACCAGCACTTCCTCATACCAGGACCGGTTATGGATCCCGATGCGCCCGCGTTCCGGCAGGGCGATGGCATGGCGCCAGAGGAAATCATGGTCCAATTCAAGCGGCCCTGGCGCCTTGAAGGAATGCACCTGGCAGCCCTGTGGATTGACGCCTGAAAACACATGCTTGATGGCGCCATCCTTGCCGGCGGCATCCATGGCCTGGAAAATACACAAGACCGACCAGCGATCCTGGGCATAAAGCCGGTCCTGCATTTCCGCGAGGCGATCAACCCCTTGCTGCAACAGGGCCTGTGCGGCGGCTTTTTCCATTTCAAGCCCGGCCGTATCGCCTGGATCAAAATCCTTCAGACGAAAACCGCGCCCCTTGGTCACGCGATAGCGATCCAGGATTTTCGTGACGCGCTTTTCCATCGGGCTCATTCCTTTTGTGACCCCCGCCACGGCAGGAAAACCCATAAGGCAGCGGCGGCCTGGACGGACAAAGTCATGCCAAGCGCCCAGACATAGCCTTCAGGCGCCCAGCCGCCGCTGGCATTGCGCGGCCACAAATCCAGAATGGCACCGATGCCTGTCTGAAACAAGAAAACAATGCAAAGCATCAAGAAATTGATGGCGGTTGCGACACGCCCGGCAAGCGCTGGCGGAAAGCCTTGTCCAATGGCCGCATAACCCGCCGGGCCAACGGAACCCGCGAAGGAAAAGAAGAACCACAAGCCCGACATGACCCAGAAATTGCTCGGCCCCAGCATCAGCAAAGCTTGCGCCATAAGGCAGCCCGCAATCCCGATATAGGGCACCAGCATGGGCGAAAAGCCGCGCGCCTGAACAAAGGAAGCCGCCTGCCCGGTGAGCAGACTGCCAGTCATCATGCCCAGCGAATAAATGAACAGGGCCGCCGCGCGCGCGCCATCATCCAAGCCCCCGACATCGCGCAACCAAGGCCCCGCCCAAAGCCCCTGAAAGGTGAAATTGAGCGTGGAGAGCATGGCGACACTCGGCACAAGGCGCAGAAAATGCGGATCTCGAAAAATCCGCCCGAATTCAGAAATCTCCTGCCGCAATCCGCGGCGCGGCGGCGCGATCGCCCCCGGCGGCGCGGTGGGCACCGAAAACCAGATCCAGGCCGAAACAAGCACACCCAAAAGCGTCAGCACCATGAAAACGCCACGCCAACCGATGAAGGGCAAGGACCATTGCACCGGGATGGTCGCGGCAAGCCCGCCCATAGAGGCGAAGAAAAGCCCAGCCCCGGTGACCGCGGCCACCCTTTCCTTGGGATACCATTGCGTATTGGCCTTCAGCATGGCCATCAACCCGGCGGCCACACCAACCCCGGCCACCCCGCGCCCTGCCGCCAACATCAACACATCACTGGAAAAGGCACTGATCAGAAAGCCTGTGGCAGCGATCAAAGCCAAACAGGCTTGTACGCGCCTTGGCCCCTGCAAATCCAAGGCAAGCCCAATGGGTAATTGCGCCGCAGCATAGCTTGCGAAAAAACAGGCAGCGAGCAGGCCGAGTTCGGCAGCAGATAAGCCGAATTCAAGTGCCAATAAGGGGCCAATCACGGCGACCAAACTGCGGTTCGCCTGATTGATGAAATTCACTGCCGCGAGCGGCAAGGTAATGCGTGTGAAGTTCGACATGCGGGCAGCATGGCACGCGCCGCCCGCTTCGCCCATGGGGCAAGCCACGCATCACCCGTTAGGGCAGGTTTACCCTGATGCTGATCGGGCAATGATCGCTGATCAAATCCCGCAAGGCAGGGTCCCTTTCCCCATAGGCAAAGACGCGAAAGCTATCGCGCACCATCCAAACCCGTGCCTCCAGCCCCAAAAGCATGTGATCAATGAAGGGGCGCCCCTGCCCGTCACGCGCCCAGCACGGGTTGGAAAACCCCTCGGTCACGCGGCGAAGCGGTGCGGCATCCTGCAAAGCCACCAGCATGTCATCATCACGGGAAAAACGCCGATTGAAATCGCCCAGAATGACGAAGGCTGCGTTTTCCCGGCGCCGATCGGTGATCCAATCGGCCAAAATCTCGGTTTGCCGGCCCAGGTTTTGGCAATCACTGCTATTGGGCTGGCGGAGTGATCCCTGGGCGCAGCCGCCATCCAGGTGAATGGAAAGCAAACGCAGCTTCGCCCCATTGGCCCCATGTAGCGTGATATCCGCCCCGCGGCGGAGAGAACGGCGCGCAGTCGGGCGCAAATCCAGCGCACTCACATCCGGGTTGCGCGTGACCGAAAGATGTTTGCGCCATGCAAAGCCGGAACGCTGAATATCCGTCTCTGCCGGGAAATGAAACTCATAATCCCTGGCATCAAACACCCGCGCGGCCGCCAAAGGCCCATCCACTTCCTGCAAGGCCACAATATCCGGCGCCAATCTTTCGGCATAAGCGCGCAAACGCGCAAAATCCCGCTCGGTCCTGGCGGGCAGATTGGGCGGCAGATCAGGATGCCCGGCAGGCTTGGTGGTAAGCCAGGCGATATTCCAACTCGCGATTTTGATATCCTGCGCCGCTGCGGGCGGCACCAGGATCAGCAGGGCTAGCAGGATCAGCGCACGCATAGCGGCCTCATACCAATCGTGCCGCTTCGGGCACTGTTTCGATACGATTGGTTAAAACTTCCAATCGCCGCGCGCCAGAGGCAATCAGAAAATCGGCCAGGGCTTTGCGTAAACCAAGCCCTCATGCGCTTTGCCTCTTTGGCCAGGTCGCGATCAGCACGCTCAACATCATCAACGCAAAGCCAATGGCGTGAATGGTTGTGAAGCTTTCCCGCAAAATCACCACGGCGACCAGCGCGGCGGTTGCGGGCAGGAAGGCCGTGAAAATGCCCGCCACACCAGCACCCACTCTCTGCAATCCGGCGTACCAAAGCAGCAGGCACAGCACACTCGCGGTCACGCTATGGAATACCAATAATGCCGCAAGGTGCGGGTCCATCAGCGCCGTGATGCTGGCCATGTCAGGCAAGGCAAAGGGCGCGAGCATGAGTGCCGAGAAGATCTGCATCCAAAGGCTTGCAGTAATCACGCCAATCCGCCCCGCGATGCGCCGCGCCAGCAGCACATATAGCGCTTCGCCAATAATACCACCGAAGATCAGGGCATTGCCAACAACAGACCCCGCCGCTTCACCGCTGCTGCGCGCCATCGTCATCGCCGCCATGCCAAAGGCAGCGAGGCCAACAGCGATCCATTGCGGTCGTGTCAAGCGTTCACGCAGCCAGAAGGCGCTGCCCAAAGCCACCACCGCCGGCAGGCTTGCCAGCACCAGGCCACCTTCCAAGGCTGAGGTCAGCCGCAAACCCGCAAGCAAGCCGGCATTGTAAATCACCGTGCCGAACAAGGCCTGCCAGGCAAGGTTCTGTAGCACCGGCCCTTCTGGCCGCGCTGCGCTTTCCAGCAAACGCGCCAAGGGCCACAACAACAGCACCGCCAAAACGCAGCGCAGAAAGGCAATCATCGGAATGGGCAGCGCTTCGGCAAGCAATTTGGCCACCGCGACATTGGCGCCCACCAGCGCCATGGAAAGCGCCAATTGCAGATAGGCAATCCGCAGCACGCCCGGCTTCACGCCGCTTCATCCACCTGCCGAAAGGGGGAAAGGGTTGCAAGCGCCGCCATTTCGCGTTCCATCGCTGGGCGTTCGCGCGCCAGAAATTCCGCAACCGCGCGCGATAACCCAGGATGCGCGATCCAATGCGCGGAATAGGTTGGCACGGGCAGATAGCCACGCTGGATCTTGTGTTCGCCCTGCGCGCCCGCTTCCACACGTGGAATGCCATGCGCAATGGCGAAATCCATCGCCATGTAATAGCAGAGTTCAAAATGCAGAAAGGGCACATCCACGGTGGCGCCCCAATTGCGCCCATAAAGCGCGTCCTTACCGATCAGATTAAGCGCCCCGGCGACCGGCACGCCATTCTGCTCAGCGACCATCAGCACAACGCGGTCACCCAATTTTTCACCAAGCAAGGGCCAGAAGCGTCGTGTCAGGTAAGCGCTGCGGCCCCATTTCTTGTCGGTGGTGGCACGATAGAAGCGGTGAAACGCCTCCCAATGCGCAGGGGTGATTTCTGCCCCGCGCAGGCAGCGCAATTGCAGCCCCGCCGCCTGCACATCGCGCCTTTCACGCTTCAGCGCTTTGCGTTTGCGCGATGCCAATGCGCCCAGAAAATCATCAAAATCGCGATAGCCCGGATTGGTCCAATGGAATTGCGTGCCGATCCGCTGCAACCACCCCGCCGCGCCCAAGGCGCGCCATTCCTGTTCCTGGCAGAAGGTGATGTGCACGGATGATGCCTCCATCGCCTCCATCGCCTGCACCAAGGCCCTGGCCAGCACATCATGCGGCAAGGCTGTCGCCCTGTTGATCAGCAGGCGTGGCCCTGGCACCGGGCTGAAGGGCACTGCCACTTGCAGCTTCGGGTAGTATTGGCCGCCCGCGCGTTCCAAGGCATCGGCCCAGCCATGGTCGAAGACGTATTCGCCCTGGGAATGGGTCTTCAGATAGGCCGGCGCACAGGCCAGTATCTGCCCCGTAGCATCGCGCAACACCGCGTGCTGGGGCAGCCACCCGCGTTCCGGCACGGCGCTGCCACTTTCTTCCAAGGCCAGGAGAAAGGCGTGGCTGACAAAGGGATTGTCATCACCGGCGCAGCTATCCCAATCCCGCGCCGGGATATCCGCAATATGCGCATGCAGGCTTAGCGCCAGGGACGCCGCTTCATCACTCATGGGCGTCATGTTGTTCCTGCAAGCCTGCGTGCAAGCGATGCCTCAGGCGATTTCAAACATGCCTTCAACCTCAACGGCGGCATCACCGGGCAAGGACGGCACGCCGATCGTGGTCCGCGCATGGCGGCCGATATCACCAAAAACTTCCACCGCCAGATCGGAAGCGCCATTCATCACCAGGGCGTGCTGCGTGAACTCCGCCGGGGCGGCAATGAAACCGCCCAACCGCACCACCCGGCGCACCTTATCAAGGTCACCCGTCGCGGCCTTCAATTGCGCCAGCAGGTTGATGAAGCAAAGCTGCGCGGCCTCACGCCCAACCTCAATGGAAACGCCGGCGCCAAGCTTGCCGGTATAGGCAATCTTGCCATCGCGCACCGGCACCTGGCCGGAAATCACCACCAGCTTGCCGGTGATATTGAAGGGGACGTAATTCGCAATCGGTGCTGCCGGGGTCGGCAAGGTAATGCCAAGTGCCTGCAGTTTCGCCTCAATGGTCCCGGCCATGCTCTCTCTCCTCCGGCTGAATGATGGTGCCCGCGTCCCGCCTCAGGCGGCGGGGCGCAAATGGCGCCGCAAACGGGGCGAAGGATGCGCTGGCAGTTCGAGCGGAAGCAAGGGGAGTGTCGCCACGCGCGGTTGCAGCGTTTCTTCTTCCACCGGATCGGGCAGATCTTCACGCCCCAGATAATCCCGCGCCAGGCGCCGGAAGGCCCAATCCAGCACGGATGTCGCGCGGCGAATGCCTGGGTCACCTTCCACCGCGCCACCATGGCCGGGCGTATAGGCATAGGCATTCACGAAACTCGCCAGCGGCACGCCCTGCGCCAGGCCAAGCGAAACCGCCTGCGCCACGGCTTCCATCAGGTTGCGAGTCATGGCGGCTTCACGCGGCAGGGAGAAGGAAATCTCGCGCAGATTGCCGCGATCATCCTCAATGGCGCGCAAGGCAACGCGGCTACCGGCAATCGCCACCCGCCAGCAGCGGCTGATCGGCGCATGCAAGGGGCGCGGCGGGCTACGGCGCGCATCCATGGCTTCGGCCGGCGCCAATACTGCCGGGGGCGGCGCATCCAGGAAGGGCATGATGGCCGCTTCCATGGCGCGGCGCGCTTGCTGGCTGACCGGGCCGAGCAGCCAGGCCGCCGCCGCACCGGCGCGTTGCGCCGCGCGGGTTGGCACCTGCAAAATCCGGCCATCTTCCGCCCGTTGCGGGCGCGCTGCACCGACGGCGGGCGCAATCCCAGCGGTTTCGGCGCCAAGCAGCGCTTCAACGGCATCGGCCGGTGCCAGGGCAATACAGCCCTTATGCCGCAAGGCTGGTGCGGCTGCCGCCGCGGCCAAAGCCTCCCGCGCGGCCAGCGCCAGCCCGGGAATCGCGGTTTCTTCCGGCACGGTTGGGCAGATCAGCGCCACGGCATGCCGCGCCCCAAGCCGCAGCGCCAGGCGGCCGGATTCCGCTTCCGCCGCGCCGCGCGTCAGCCCGGCAATCGCGGCCGCGACCTGGCGTGCCTCGGGCGTGTCATAGCCAAGGCCAAAGGCGACAAAGAGGCCAGCCATATCCGCAAAGCCAAGCCGCAGCACATCAGCCCTGTCATGGCCCCAAATATCCAGCGCCTGCACCGCCAGCGCGCAGGCGGCACGATAGGCCGGCGCGTCAAAGCCACCTTCCGCATCCAGAAAGGCCGGCAGGTTCAGGACAAAGCGCCCTTCCCCCTTGCTATCGCGCCAGATCTCCAAGCCCGGCGCGCCACGCCGCGCCAGGATCAGGGCACGCAAACCGGCGGCGAAGCTCGCCGCCTCCTCTGGCCCGTCCAAAACGCCGAGCCGCCGGCCCCGCAGCGCCAGACGCTCAATCCAGGCTTCCGCCACACTCGGCAAGGCCGCGGGCGCGCTGCCGGGCGCCAGCGTGACCAAGGCCTCCCCGGCCTCATCCTCCCAGGTGGTGGGAATGGCGATGGCGCGCGGCGGGGAATCCGGGTCCGCCCCCACTTTCAAGCGCCGCAGCGCAACCCCAGCCCAGATGGTTCCAACAATGCCTGCCATGGCTGAATGCTAAGCGCGACTCGTCCGGACGGGAAGCCTATTTAGTGGTTTTCTGGGGCTTGACCCCCAATATCCTGTGGATAGCTTTCCCGGATGGCATATTTTGCGCGCGCCGCCGCGCTGTGCGAATATGCCCCTTCTCGGCAGAGCTCCAGGAATCCGGCATGTCCTTGCTTGATACGCTTTTCATTCGCCTGACCAGCCGTTCGGTTGGCCAGGATCGCTTTGGCAATACCTATTGGGAAGCGCGCGGGCGCCGCGATTCCTATGGCCGCCCCATGCGCCGGGTACTCTATGCCAAGGAAGCGCAGGCTTCCGCCGTGCCGGCGGAATGGTGGGGCTGGCTGCATCACACCACGGAAAATCCCCTACCAGAAAGCGCGCCACGCCGCCCCTGGCAGAAGGAACATCGCCCGAATATGACCGGCACGGCCGAGGCTTGGCGCCCGGTAAATGCCTCGGCCAGCCGCGGTGGGGATTACGAAGCCTGGACCCCGGGGCGCTGAAGCGCCGCCTGAAAGCCCATTGATATGCAAAAGCGCAGCCTGGCTGAGATTTTGACCGGCGCCGTGGTTCTCGGCATCGCGGCGCTATTCCTTGGCTATGCGGTGACCAGCAGCGGGCGGTCCTTTTCCGGTCAGGGGATGCATCTGACCGCGCGGTTTGATCGCATTGATGGCCTGGGACAGGGCGCTGATGTCCGCATTGCCGGCGTCAAGGTTGGCCAGGTGGTGGCGCAACGCATTGATCCCGAGAGCTTCCTGGCGGTGCTGACGCTGCGCGTGGATGCCAGCCTGAAATTGCCCAATGACACTTCGGCGGAAATCTCCAGCGAAGGTCTGCTCGGCGGCAAATACGTGGCGCTGGTGCCAGGCGGCGGCACACGCATCCTCCGCGAAGGTGGCGAAATAACCATCACGCAAAGCGCGATCAATCTGGAAAGCCTGCTCGGGCGGTTCATCTTCTCGGCGGGTGAGAGCAATCAGCGTGGTGGGCAGGAAAATCCGCCCAACCCCGCGCCCAATCCGCCCAGATGAAACCCGCCGCGGCAGCGCCGCCCATCTGGCCTGGGGCCGATGGCAAGCCTGTTTCCTGTTCCGAAAAGCTGAAAATGCTGGCGGAGAACCACGCGGAAGCGGCGGGGGTGCTGCGGGATGTCTTTGAAGATGCGGTGCTGATGGGCGTGGATGAGGATGCCATGCGTCGCATCCTGACCGAACTCATCACCACCCTGCCCAGCCCCAAGCGCAACGCATGAGATTTCTGCTCGCCCTGGCGCTCAGTTTGGTGGCCAGCCTCGCCATGGCGCAGGAATGGCTACCGAAGCAGCAAGCGCGCTTACAGGCCCTGGATAAGGTGACGGCGCGCGTGACCGTATTGGAAGGGCGTGTTGGCGGGGTCGTGACTTTCGGCACGCTCAATATCCGCATTGGCGCCTGCCATGCCCGCCCGCCCACAGAAGTGCCGGATGCCGCGGCTTGGTTTGAAATCACCGATACCCGCGCCGGCCAAGGGCGCCCGCCGGTATTTCGCGGCTGGATGTTCGCGGATGCGCCCGGCGTGCATATGCTGGAGCACCCGGTTTACGATATCCGCATCCTTTCCTGCCGCTAGGCCAAGCATCAGCCTCAGAAAAGCTGCTATAAGAGCGAAATGCAGCCAGGGGATGTGCCATGGGATCCAAGGGACAGCGCGCCGTTATCCAGGCCTTTTTTGATGAGCCGACCAACACGGTCAGCTATCTGGTTTCTGACCCCGCAACGCGCCAAGGTGCGGTGATCGATCCCGTGCTGGATTGGGATTATCGGAGTGGTGAGGCAGATACACGTTCCGCCGATGCCATTTTGGCCGCGGCGCGCGAACAGGGGGTGAAGATCACCCATATCCTGGAAACCCATGCCCATGCGGATCATCTGACCGCCGCCCCTTACATCAAGGCGAAAACCGGGGCGCTGATTGGCATTGGTGAACACATCAAGGATGTGCAGAAAATCTTCCGCCCGGTTTTCGCCGCCGAGGATGTGAAGCCCGAAGGTGGCGATTTTGATCTGCTGTTTCGCGATGGTGAACATATCGCCCTCGGGTCGCTGGATATTGAAGTGATCCATACGCCCGGCCACACACCCGCCTGCATCGCCTATCGCATCGGAGATGATGTTTTTGTCGGCGATACGCTCTTCATGCATGATTACGGCACGGCACGCGCCGATTTTCCCGGCGGTGATGCGCGCAGCCTGTTCCGTTCCATCAAGAAATTATTGGCGCTGCCGCCTGAAACGCGGCTGTGGATGTGCCATGACTACAAGGCACCCGGGCGCGATGGCTTTGCATGGCAGAGCAGCGTCGCGGAACAAAGGGCGCATAATCCGCATGTGAAGGACGGCGTGAGTGAGGATGAATTCGTGGCCTTCCGCCACGCCCGTGACGCCAAGCTGGCGGCGCCGACGCTTTTGCTGCCCTCGATCCAGGTGAATATCCGCGCCGGCCGCTTCCCGGCAGCCGAGAGCAATGGCGTGCGCTATCTGAAAATTCCGGTCAAAGCCCGGTCCGGGCTTGCCTGAGCCAAGGCTTGCGGTTTTGATGGAATGATGAAACAGGGCGCGTCTCGGCGAAAACGCCCGTAGAAGTCTGGGAGAGATATCATGAAGCGTCGTCTGATTGGGGCCGCTCTCGGCCTCGTCCTCGCCATGCCCGCCTTGGCGCAAGGATTACCGGACCGCCCTGTGACCCTGGTGAGTGGCTTTGCCCCCGGTGGATCAACCGACATCACGGCGCGGCTTTTGGCGGAGCGGATGCAGGCGCATATGGGCCCCAATGCCCGCGTAGTGGTGGAAAACCGCCCGGGTGCTTCCGGCACAGTGGCGGCGGAATGGCTGCGCCGTCAGCCCGCCGATGGCACGGTGCTGATGCTGAATGAGGCTTCGTCGCATGGCTTGATCCCGGCCGCGATGCAAGGCGGCACGCGCTATGACCCGATTGCGGATTTCACCCATATTGCCATCGCCGCCAATGGCCCGTTGATCCTGGTTGGCGCCCCGAATTTTCCGGCGAGCAACGCGGCGGAAGCGGTCGCGCGCTTGCGCAGCGGGCCGCAGGATAATCTGCCCTATGCTTCCTCGGGTGTCGGTTCCATGCCGCATTTCGCCGGAGAGGCCATTGCGGTTTCGCTCAACCTCGGCGGCAAATTCTCTCATGTGCCCTATCGCTCGGGCGGGTTGATGGTGGAATCCATTGCGCGCGGTGAAACAGCCTGGGGCGTTGCCGTGCTGGCTTCCGCCGCCGCGCAGGTGCGCGATAATCGGGTGCGCGGCATTGCGATTACGGGCCTCGAGCGCTTCCCGGCCTTCCCGGATATCCCAACCCTCGCTGAATCCGGCATGCCAGGCTTTGATATTGGCAATTGGTTCGCGGTGGTGGGGCCGCCGCGCATGCCGGAAGGCACGGTTACCGCGCTGAACCGCGCCATCAATGCAGCGCTGGCGGATCCTCAATTGCGGGAACGTTTCCTGATCGCGGGCATTTCGCCCTGGACGCGGCCCAATACGCCGGCTGATGCGCGTGCCTTCTTTCAGGCGGAACTTGGTAAATTCAAAGGCGTGGTGGAACGCACCGGCGTGAAGATGGAACAGTGAAAAGGGCGGGCGCCGAAAGCATTTTCAAGCCAAGTGCAAGCACTTGGCGACTCGGAAAATGCGATCCTGAAAATGCGCTTAGAGCGTATCCCATAAAGCAAGTTGCACGGGATACGCTCTAAATTTCTTCAGGCGCCCGATTTGTTTCAATCCTTCGGCCGCAGATGGAGCGCGACAACCTCGCCCCCCTGCCCCGGCACTTCCGGAAAGCGCCGCCGCACATCCGGGTCATGCCCCGGGATCACGCGGCTATCATCACCGCCCGCCAATTTCTTCGCCGCACGCCAACCGGCTGCCATCGCCCCAAGATCGAAAATGATCGGGAAGGGATTGCCGCTGAGCGCATTGGCATAGAAATGCATGGCGTCTGAGGCCAGCACCACCGGCCCGCGCGCGGTTTGCACGCGCACCACTTGCAAGCCATCAGAATGTCCGCCGACGCGATGGACGGATACACCCGGTGCCACTTCGCCATCGCCATCATGGAACACGACGCGATCGGCATAAAGCGCCTTCACCATGGCGACCACATGCGCGGCTTCGAAAGGCAGGCGAATGGCATGCACGCACATGTGCCGGCCCGTCGCGAAATGCATTTCGCGTTCCTGCAAATGGAATTTCGCGCCCGGGAACATGCCAAGCGAACCCGCATGATCATAATGCAAATGCGTGATGATCACATCGGATACCTTGGCGGCATCCGTGCCCATGGCCTTCAGGCTATCGCGCACATTGCGCGCGATGGGCCGGCCACGGCCAGCGGCGGTTTCCTCATCAAAGCCGGTATCCACCACAATTTCCTGCCCATCCGGCCCACGCAGCAACCAGATGAAGTAATCAAGCGGCATGGCTTCATGCGCATCGGGCACGGGCAGCAGGAAATTCGTCTGCGCCGTGCGTTCATGCCGCCCATAACGGATGGCATAGACTTCCCAATTCATGATTCCTTATTCCCCCCCAGCACCGTGCCGGTCATTTGTTCCAGCATCTTTGCAACCGCGGTGTGATCAACCCCCGGGCCAAGCGATGTTGCCGCCGCCAGCCACATTTCCCGGCAGAGCGCCGAAAACGGTGCAGGTGTTGTGGTTTCCCGCCCCACTTCAAGCGCGATGGACAGATCCTTCACCATCAGATCAAGCCCGAACCCGGCATCGAAGCGACGCGACAGCACGTATTCCTTGAACTTCTTCTGCGTGGAATTGTTCATGCCGGATGAGGCATTCAGCACATCCACCATGGTGGTCGGATCCAGCCCGAAGCGCTGGCCAATCAACAAGGCTTCAATGCCAATCAGGTAACCACCCGCTGAGACAAGGTTATTCAGCGCCTTCATCGCCTGACCAGCACCGATATCGCCGCAGCGATAGATCGATGTGCCCATGGCCTTCAGCACAGGCTCGGCGCGATCAATCTCCGCCGTTGGTCCACCCACCATGATGGCCAATTGGCCAGTCTTGGCACGCGGCACGCCGCCGGAGACCGGGCAATCAATCATCGCCACACCATGGCCTTCCAGCATCGCCGCGATTTCGCGCGTGCGGCCTGGCTGGCCAGAGGTCATGTCAATCACCAGCATGCCGGGCTTGAGCGATGGCAGCATGGCTTCCACCGCTTCACCCACCTGCTTGCTGGTCGGCACAATGGTCACCACACAATCCGCACCGGCCGCAGCTTCAGCGGGCGTTGCGGCAGCCTTGGCCCCGGTCTCCGCCGCGAAGGATGCGGCGCGCCCCGGCACCACATCGCAGACCGTCACTTCAAATCCAGCCTTCACCAGATTGGCCGCCATGGGCCAACCCATATTGCCGATACCGGCGAAGGCGATGCGCTTCAGGGGTGCGGACATCACTTCTTCCCCGGGATGGCGCCTTCGGCGATCAGCACTTCATGGGTCGCCTTGAAGGCATCAAGCCCGGCAGGGATGCCGCAATAGGCCGTGGCATGCAGCAGTGTCGCCTTGATTTCATCGACGGTGACGCCGTTATTGAGCGCACCTTTCACATGCAGCTTCACTTCCGGGATTTTGCCGAGCGCGGTCAGCATTGCCAGGTTCAGCAATGAACGAGTCTTGCGGTCCAGCGTCGGGTCACCCCATGCCCAGCCCCAGGCCCAGGCCGTGGTGGCGCGCTGGAAGGACATCATGAATTCATCGGCCTTGGCCATGGAAGAATCCACATATTCCGGGCCAAGCACCGCACGGCGGATGGGCAGACCCTTATCAAACAGCGCCTTATCGTCGGACATTTTCATACTCCTGTTCGGGTTGGATGGGGCACGCTGGCGCGATGGCGCCAAGCGGTCAACCGGGGTGGTTTGCGCCGATCTCTCCGGCGGTTAAACTCCGCGCAAATATAACCAATTTTATCAGGGAAATGCTCCATGATCCGCCTGCTTGCCCTGCTCAGCCTGCTGATCGCCGCGCCCGCCTTGGGGCAGCCAGCGTCAGAAGCCTATCCCACGCGCCCCATTCGCATGATTGTGCCCTTTGCCGCCGGCGGTTCGGCGGATTTGGTCGCGCGCATCGCAGCCCAGGGCATGTCGGAAAAGCTCGGCCAGACCATTGCGGTCGAAAATCGTGGCGGCAGTGGCGGTGTCATTGGCTCGGAAGCCGTGCTGGCGGCGCCGGCGGATGGCTATACCATCGCGTTTCATTCCATGTCCTCGGCCGTGCTGAATGCGGGGCTTTATCGCAACCTTTCCTTTGATGTGCGCCGCGCCTTCATCCCCGTATCGCTGGTGGGCACGGTGCCGAATATCGTCATCATCAATCCACGCCTGCCTGCGGCCAATCTCGCGGAGTTCATCGCGCTGATCCGCGCCAATCCCGGCAAATACAGCTATGCGAGTTCCGGTGCCGGCACGATTGTGCATCTTTCCGCGCATATGCTGGCCAGTATGGCTGGCGCTGAAATGCTGCATGTGCCCTATCGGGGGTCAGGCCCGGCCATGAGTGATCTTCTTGCCGGGCGGGTCGATATGATGGTGGATACGCTGCCTTCTGTCATTCCGCAGGTGCGCGCCGGCCAAGTGCGGGCCCTGGCCATGGGCACGCGCCAGCGCAACCCAACCCTGCCAGATGTCCCCACGGCCGAGGAAGCCGGGCTTGCCGGCTATGAAAGCTATAATTGGCATGCGGTTTTCGCCCCGCAGGGGACGCCACCGG
>JACCED010518567.1_pt1 | contig 17093 bp, 16 predicted proteins | sample 7455021 | NCBI WGS metagenome assembly JACCED01 (sample SAMN15323456, study PRJNA562643) | freshwater metagenome | isolation source: river surface water | place: USA:Blue River Watershed | collected 2017-08-19 | reverse complement strand
GAGCAGTTGTTTGAATGCTGCGATGTCCAGCAAGCGATTTGAGTAAGTGGATTGAAGTTCCTTTATTTGCAAGGTTTGTCAAAAAAGTTCTCCGACCGCTGTGACTGCTTGCACCTTCAAGTCCTGCTCCTTCATAGAGAAGGGCAATAGTTTGAGACAAACTATTTGCACTGAATCCTGATTTGATACTTTTTTGAGTTGCAAAGAATGGGTAGCAGCGATCTATGCATTTTGCTTGATCTGCATAAACTTGAAGTTCAATTTTGAGTTTTGAATTGATAAAGACTGTTCGTGCATGACGACCCTTTGTCATATCAGGCAGCAAGCGAATTTCATCTTTTACTTGCCCGTCACTGGTTGTGACATCGCTCCAGCGCAAGCAAGCTACTTCGCCGATCCTCAAACCTGCCCAGTGTGTGAGCAACATCATTGATCTGTTACGTGCTGAGTACTTGCGGGTATTGATGTGCGCTAACAATCGATCAATTTCTGCAGTTGTCAGTGTCTTTGCTTGTGCCATGGTGTTATCTCCTAAATCATGCGTTTGCGTTAATTGCATTGTGTTTTCACATATTTATCTGGACAACCTGAGTCCTGCCAAAGTGATGGGTTTCAGGGTTTGAGCATGGTGAAATGAATAGGCTGTGGATAACTTTTTAGCGGTATTTTTCTTCAATGATTTCAATGCTCGAAGATATGAATCTATGAAAAGCTAGATTTCTCGTGATTTTTTTAGCGGTCTCGCACTCATTGAGTGCCCAGCTAGCTCTGGCTTCAAATCAGCCCTACAAGCGTTGATCAGGACTTCCAGCACTCAGAGTATTCAAACTATGCAAAAGATGAGCTGTAGGGCGTTTTAGTGCGTCAGTTTTTGAACTGCGAAGGTTAAATTTGGAAAAGCAGTGCGATCTGATCTACAGCCCGAATGGGTTCTGCAAGATTAGAAAAATTTGGGCTGCGAAAAATTGTGGTGGAGTACTTTTCTTTTCTGCCTGGTGATTTTTACTCGGTACCCATCCAAATTTTCGGGTTACCAAATGTCGGTTGTCCATTTGTGGATCTGAAACAAAACTGTAGTCATTCAACAATTGAAGGACGCAGAGATGAAGAAATTTGATCCAACTAGCCTAAGCATATTTACTGGCACTCAGAAGTACTACCGCATCAGCCGAAGGCACCTGCTTACTGAAGGTACCAAGTACCTAGCTGAGCAAGCCGCATGCTTCTGGTTAATGGATGCTATTGCGAGTCACTTGAGTGAAATCGGAACAGAAGAGTGGTTCGTGGTTGTAAAGACAACTGTGAAGCGTACAAGTGCTGTGATGGTTTATGAAGACGGAAATGGCAACGAACTGGCAAGGCAAGAAATAGCATACACAGACTTGCCAATTGATCACATTCCTTTGTATGCCTGTTGGGACGGTGAGCATTGGGTAATCATGTTGCCTAGCGAGTATTGACCTGAATGGGGCCAGACTGGATGCTGTGAAATCCGTACTGAGCCCATAGTAGCCAACGAGCTTCATAGGCACTTAGTGCTCTAACTTCTGTTTTGACCACTTGGCTACGCCCTTTTACTTGTGCGCGAACTGATGCTTGGTAGGTGTGCATCAATTACTTATTCAAAGTCAGTCTACGGACAAAGATGGAAAAATTGCTTCGACATCTTTCGTAATTGCAGCAAACTCTTCCTTTAGTCCATCACCCTGATACAGCTTCAGCAGTTCTTGATTGCTAACTTGACCTGTTCCAATAAAGTCACGAAGTATGCGCTGCGTAAAGCCAACTAACATTGCATGCTTACGAATAGAAGTTGAAATCTTCTTCAAGTTGTTGTGGTTGTCCTTGAGTAGTTTTTCAGTCTCAAGAATCGAAGATAGGTCGTTCGTCAGCCTTCCCAACAAGCTCTCAAAAATATCCTGATCAACGATTTTCAATGTACTCTGCAATATGCTACGTGCTAAGTCAATTGCAATGAAGAGATTGGAGTAGTCCATACGTACATCGTCGATGATGACTACGAATCCTACGCCCGCGATCCATGAAATTCCATTTACAGAATTCTTTAAGCCTTCGGAGGAACGGCTTTGATCAAAAACAATTATTGCCATCTTGGCGTCTCGATTAGCCATTGATTCAATCATCTGACTAATGGCTGTATCGCGAGGACGGCCAAGGCTGTCAGTGCCATCAATTTCGCCTAGAGCCAGAGATTGATCAAATTTAATCTCAACAGCGATCTTCTTGGTTGAGTCACCATTGACAGTTAGAACAATGTCGCCTGTTTTATTGCGTTTGATCGTACCTACAGATGATCCTGTCATCTGCACTTCGTCATCCGTATGTCCCACACGCTCAAGGTAAGTTCTGATTTCATTGAAGATTTCTGTTTCAGCACTTGTTCCAGAGGCAGCGGTCTTTTCTCTAGCTTTTACGTTTCGTTCATAAATTAGCTTGAGTGATTCAAGTTGCGTTCCAAGTTCACCTTCAGTTCTGTTTAGAAATGCAGCAAAGCGATCTTCCATGAGCGCGATAACACCGATCTGAAGTGCACGTTTGAATTCATCATCACGTTGCTTTTCGGGTAAGTCGTCGAAGTACTTGAAGATAAGCGGATGTTCTACTGAGCACTCTGCGATATTGATTGCCTTGTTTGCTTGGTCTAGTTTGATGATTGCCATTATTTTTCCTTGTTTTTTAGCCTAAAAGCCTGTGGTCTATTTATAAGGTCTCAGAGCTACTCAGAACAATTTAGGCGGCTGGGAACTCACCTTGCTCAATTCCCTTGATGATCTTTTGTGCTTCCTTGACGTATCTAAGCACTGTGGCGTTCAATCTGTTGCGAGCTTCATAACGAACATGTTTGTCTGAAGATTTAGCATCTTTGACAGATAGACGGTTAAGTCCAACCTTGACACCAATTTCCCATAGATAGAGTTTCTCCTCAGGGTTGATCTTTCCCATGTGCCAAAGGTCGTAAACAGCTAATGCTGTCTTTAGGTTCTGTGCTGTGTAGTTTCTCGCCAAGGGATACAAGGCTGAACTGTCCGCATCTCTCAAGGCTTTTCTTCCACGTCGCGACTGAATATTGGTATCTAGCAGCTTGGAGATCCCAGCCTTGATCAGCCGTTTGTTCATATTCAATGGGATGGCTATTACTAAGGCTCTGTCCGTCGTCCAGTCAGGATGCCACTCAGCAGCTTCTTTTAGCTGACCAAATTTGACTGCTTGTCGTTGCTCCGCAAACAGCTGAGCACCATGGTCGCCAGTAGTCCACCATTTTCGAAAGTCATCTTCCCTTACATCACCAAAGTCAGCGTAGAGCTTGGCTAGAGGACCTTTGCCACCTTTCTCGCAGCACTTGATGTAGGCCTCTGAACGTCTTAGGTAAGCCCACCACCAGTAGTAAGGGCTCCGCTCTTGTTCCTTCAGGGGGAGGGGAGCTGTCTTACGACCAAACAATGGGTGCGGTGCTAGGAAGTGGACTTTCATTTCTTAACAAGTAATTCGTTGAAGTTATTTTCAGGATATCAGAAAAACGCTATAGATGGAATACTTCAGTTATGGGATTTACCCATAGCCGAGCTGACCGGAATTGTCAGAAATTTTGGAGAATATTTATGGAATACATGCAAATTAACCTTGAAAACTTCGGTGGCGATTACGTTGAATTTCCACTTAGCCGCGTAGAACAAAATTACAGAGTTCGGGAAGCAATTAAATTTAAAGCTACCGACTCAGCAAAGTTTGAAAACGACCTGAAGCACTCCGGAAGAATTGTGCAAAACAACATTGCGTATTTTCCATCGATAGAGTTCTGTGAAGGACCTAGGTGGGATGACTTTCGGGAGGCACTGGTAGACATGATTTGTAAGTTGCAAGCAATGCCCTTTAATGAACACTGCATATTAGAGGAGTAAATTGGAAAGCAATTAAAAACACGTGTTGTAAGACAACTTCAACATGTGTTTTTTAATTCTTACTATATGTGTGTTACTTTTTTAATCTAATGAAACCAGCTAAATACATTGATATCCAATGATTACGGAGATGTTCCATGATTAAGCTGACTCCCGACGTCCAAGTGCTAACTAAGTTGCGGCAAGCATTTCCATCGCCGGCGAATTCAGCCTCAAGGGCGCTTGCTAAATACGTAACAGCGCTAGAAGGACTCTTGCTTAATGCTCTGCAGCGTGGAATCGCACCTACCCAAAGAAAGCTTGGCTTGTATCCAATCCCTTTGCATGACTTGGCAAACAAAGGTGGAAGGATTGGTCCGCAAAAGCTTCGAGTGCATAAATGGCTCAAGGACAATCAATTGGAACTAGTAGAAACAGTAGAGAAAGGCAGCAAATTTAAGGGCGAGTATTCAACAGTCAAACTCAGTCGCTTGGTCACAATGGATGATCGGATGACCGTAAGCAGCGCAGCTATCTCTCAAATTAACACTGATAGAGAGCTAGATTGCTACTTAACTGGTGAGGAAACTGATAGTCGTGCTGTTTTCCAGCATTTGTACCCGGAGCTAGATCCCTGTTCAGTTTCAGGTGCGGAAGTTGGATTTGACTTTGTTCCGGTTGACATTGAATCACTGAAGGCTTTTGTTCATTGGTTGGGTGCAGGTGCAGAGTTTGGTTCCATGCAAAAGCGGCAGCAGATCTTGAATCAAGCAAAGCTTGTCTTAGCGGTTTCATCCATAAATGGAGGAATGTTTCCCCAGCGCATCAAACTAAGTCCGTTTGGTCGCACTTATTACGAAGGCCTTAGCGTTCAAAACGTTCACAAAGAACTTAGGCGGGCAATGCTTGGTAGTTGCTGGGAGTACGACATGCGAAGCAGCGTTGTTGCTTGGAAGATGGGTTATGCCAGGGACATCCTTTTGCAAGCGAATATAGACGCAGATGTTCGCGTGTATTTCCCCGCAACAACTTTGTACCTTGAGGACAAAGCTGATTTCATGGCAACAGTTCGTTACTTCACCTTTGCAGGTAACACAGCCTTATCTGATGACTTTCAATTAGGTTTAATCAAGCAGGCACTAACTGCAATTAGCTTTGGCGCCAAGAGCACTGGTAGCGGGTGGACTGATAGCAGCGGTGCATGGAAGAACCCCGCCCTTGTAGACATACTAAAGAACCAATCTGAGCGAGATAGATTTCTAGCTGACCCGACAGTCAAATCGTTCATTTATGAGCAACGCACTTTGGATGATTTCATCTTTGGATTAGTAAAGAGAAAATCTTCAGAGCTGTTTGCACTAGATTGCCTGCAAACAGCAAGCGGTAGAGTCAGCAAGTCAAAGGTCTTGGCTTACTTGTATCAGCATGCTGAAACGCAAGCTATGGATTTGATTTGTACGGTTGCCTGTCAGAACGGACATGTTCCTATTGCACGGGTTCATGATGCTGTCTTCTTTAAGTCACGATTGGGTCCGGATTTGAAGCAAGAACTAGAGTTGTCATTGCAACATGCAACCTTGAACAAATACTGGCATCTAAGCCCAAAGCAGCTAAAGCGTTACACGCCTGTTTCGATTGATGCTGTAAATGATGAGCTGCTGCACAGGCAGAGGATTGCTGATGAGGAAAGAAAAGCGATGGATTACTTTTCTACTTGTACACATTGAGAACAAATGCTTGATTGGTCTGAGTCCTTCCAGCTTGCCGGGTTACCAATCTTTTCGGTTGTCCAGAGACATGGTCTGACAATAAATTAGTTATTCCTGCAACACACAAGGAGTAGCTATGTCAGGTTTAAGCGCATTGAAATTGGTCACCAGTAAACGTCAGCAGGGCAATAGCCCACAGTTTGCGCGTCGTCAAAAGCTTAGTAGCAAGTTGGATGAGCAAATCCAGTTGGCTAAAGCACTGCAGTCTGGTGCGGAGTTTTCACCCGTCAAGATCCGAACAGTCAAAGACGAGGCAACAGGGGAGAACCGAAAGGTAGAAGTGCCCAAGAAGTTGAAACCTTGGTGGTGGACGGATGACAAGGGCAAGCTGTGCATCACCGTCCGCTATGGGGCACGCACATTGGAAATAGTCGAAGGTAAGAATGCCATCGAAACTGACAATATTGCTGATGTCATTGCGTCCTTGCAAGTGATTCGCTCAGCAGTTGACTCTGGTGAGTTGGATCGGCGCATTGATACGGTGATGGGGCAAGTCAAAGCAAGTTTTGCCAAGGACGCTGCTCCAAGTGGACGTCCCACATTGAAGTTGCCAGCCAAGTCATAAATCATTGCCTACGCAGAGCCAGCAGTTACAACGGCTGCTGGTTTTCTTTTGACTAAACTGCCTAGATAGGTTTGATTGGCTTGATAGTGGCAGACTTTGGTTTAGTTGGCATACGCAGCTTTTGCAGGGCTTGCTGTGCGCGTTGTGCCTTTTGTCTTTCGCGCTCAGTTTTCAAAGTGTCGCTGGCTCTTTTGCTAGCGGCTTTTAGCTGATCTAGTCTGAGTTGTTCAGATGTTTTTGGTTTCTCGAGCTCAAATATTCGCATACATTTATTTATAAATGCAGCAAACAACCACGCTTTCCGATGCGGAAACTAGGGCAAGTGACGGTTTTTACGTGTTAAAAGATAGCTTGTACTTGGAGACGAGAGGTATAGCTCAAATACCTTAGCTAATTTAAAATGTTTACCTAGTCTAAGAAATGGCAAATTTTTCGACACTTAAAACAAGATGCAATCAAAAGGAATTTTGAAATGAACTATGTTGGCGGAACACTAAAAGCGGTTGACTTGCTTCATCGGCTTGAGCAAAAAGGCCATTTGTTCAACTTGCACTCTCATTTGTTGCTCGCTAAGCTTGATCACTATGATAAGTCAGTGCTTAGTGAATTGTGTGAGATCTATCCACCGATTAGACAAGTCCTTAACGATCAGTTGCATAAGCCTCATTTCCTTGTTTTCAATCTTGAGCTTAAGAAGATTTTGTGTTTTGGCTTAGGCCGAAAATTCAAACTTTTTGTGATTAATGCAGAGACCAATTCCAAGGTTTGCTTCTATGGGCTGAATGGCTCAGGAAGTAATAAAGAGATTAATGAGTTCCTGAAAAGTGATCCTCATTTTCAAGTCCATAAATTGATCACAGGCTTAGTTAGGTTAGGTCAAGCCCTTGAAGATTTCACAGAGTTGCCAAGCATTGACTGCGATGCGGCAGAGGTGCTGATGGACGATACAAGCGATCAAGACGAATCATTCATTATTGAACTCGATGGCGCTCGTATGACGCGGGCTGCTCTTTCGAAGATAGTCAAGCAACACGCAATGAACGATAAGTATGTTGCCGATGCAATGCGAGAAATTCGTTTCTTCTTCCCTAATGCCGAGGCTGTTGAGTTCAATCCTGAAGACTACTAAATCATTCTGAAAAATTTAGTCATCAAAGCTAGCAATAGCAGCTATGAAACATCTGTAGCAATGATATTTTGATGCAAAACGTAGCTTCTTTGGGACAATTCATTATTAAGGCCCTTCGCCCACTATGGTGCACCACTGATGTCATTGCTCAACCTATAAATCTATCTAGCAAGTGTTGATCAAAATTTCGTAATACTGGGTTAAAAAATTCTTAACAAGTTATTGGTTGTAATAGATTGAATATTTAAATAATTTAGTTATTAAAGCAAAATACAAGTTCATAAATGTTTAGTCAATTTTGACGAAAGGAACTAGAAATGAACGCGCAAAAATTAGTTTGGTCTTGGTTTGATGGTGATGGAATCTATGCAAATACTGCTGAATCTATGGAAGAGATCATCGAGGAAATCTTTGAATACTATTTTGATGAGGAGTTAGTGGTCACCATCAAAAAAACAGAGCATCACTTTGAGATTGAAGTATGCGATGAGGAAAGTGGTTCTAAAAGGCTACACAAAATTGAAAACTGCAATTCAGCGGTGACAGAATTTTTAGAATTCCTTGCAAGCGAAGAGGGTAGGCCAGATAAATTTAGCATCGCAACGGTAGGCTAATTTCCTGAGGAAGCATTGCGTCGTAAGATGTAATGCTTCCACACTTGCTTCCACACCAAAGCAGAACGCTTGCAACCTATTGATATCATTGAGATAAAATATATTGAAGCTGCTCATAATCCTTTGGTCCCAGGTTCAAGTCCTGGTGGGCCCACCATTCTCAAAGGGTACATACTGGAGACATCGTTGACAGTTTGTACCGGTCACATCGTTAACACCCTAGGTGCATGCAGATGCGACCATAACTTTGATAACAACCGTTCTGTTGTTTAACTTCGATCAAGGCACTGCAGCAAGTAAACGGTGTACTTTTTCTAGCACCGACTCAGTGGTGATGTTGAACAGTTTGTAGAGTTCATCAGCTGCGCCGGAAGCACCAAATCCCGACATGCCCACGAAGTCACCGTCTAAGCCGAGGTAGGCATCCCATCCTTGGCGAACGGCAGCTTCAATGCCTAGACGTACACAGCTTCCCAAAACACTCTGTTGATAGGCTTTATCCTGTAAATTGAAAAGCTCCCAGCAAGGCATGGATACAACTGCAGTGCCAATGCCTAATGCTTCGAGTTGGTCTCGCGCCTTCAATGCAAGCATCACTTCTGAACCAGTCGCCAATAAGGTAACTTGACGGTGTCCGCATACTGATTCCTGTAGCACATAGGCCCCGAGTCGTGAAAGATTTTCTTGAACATGAATTTTGCGCACCAAAGGCAATGACTGTCGCGCAAAAATCAAACTGACGGGACCCTCCTGATGTGCTAAGGCCAACTCCCAGCATTCTGCTGCTTCTATTGCATCTGCGGGACGCATGACCCACATATTAGGCATAGCACGCAAGGATGCGATGATTTCGACAGGTTGATGTGTGGGGCCATTGCGACCAATCCCGATAGAGTCATGGCTGAATACAAATTTAACGGGCAGGCCCATGAGGGCAGCCATGCGCATGGCTGGTCTTTCGTAGTCGGCAAAGGCAAGGTATGTCACTGCCATAGGGATCACACCGCCATGGGCTGCCAGACCATTCACCATGGCTCCCATCACGTGTTCGCGAACGCCACAATGAACATAGGTACCTTGACGGTTTTGGATGTCGAAGGCGCTCAAGCCTCGCTTGTGATTGGTAGGTGCTTCAAGGTCAGCGCAAGCGATCATCCGTTCGGGTAGTGTGCTAGTCAACATATCGTTGATCTCAGCAGAGATAAAAATGCCGCTCGGTATTTGTGGTGCTTGCAATGCTTGATGCTTGTAATCAAGCAGCACTTGCTGCCAATCTTTAGGGAGTTCGCCGCGCATGATGCGCTCAAATTCTTGTTGTTCAGCGGTTGAAAGTGCTCCCACTCGAAATTGCCATGCTTCATATTCCTTTTGGCTACGCTGACCGGCTTTGAGCCACGCTTCTTGTACTTCGCTAGGTATTTCGAAAGGCTTGTGTTGCCAACCTAATAACTCACGCGCAGCTTGCGCATCTTCTTCAAATAGTCGCGCACTGTGTCCGCCACGTTGACCTTGCAGCCTAGTTATACCTTTGGCAATCACTGTGCGACACGCCAGCATCGAAGGACGTGAGTCGGCGCGTGCTTCGCTAAGTGCGACAGAAACAGCTTCAATGTCATGGCCATCAAGTTCGATCACATGCCACCCAGCAACGCGAAATCGATCTGCGACGTTTTCACTGATAGAGAGTGCGGTGCTACCGTCATCTGTGATTTGATTGTCGTCCCAGAGCAAGATGAGTTTGCCTAATTGCAGGTGACCTGCAAGGGAAATCATTTCTTGGCCAACTCCTTCTTGTAGACAACCATCGCCTACAAACGCATAAGTGTGATGGTTGACTAAATGATTACCGAACCTTGCATTCAAGAAAGCTTCGGCCACAGCCATGCCAAATGCATTGGCGATCCCTTGGCCCAAGGGGCCTGTCGTCACCTCGATACCGTTAGCTAGACCACTTGGACGTTCGGGGTGCCCTTCACATACTGAACCTAACACTCGGAATCGTTGAATTTCTTCGATTGGGAACGCAGCGTATCCCGTTAGGTGAAGAAGCGAATACAAAAGCATAGATCCGTGTCCATTGGACAACACCACGCGGTCGCGATCGAACCAAGCGGGGTCTTGCGGATTGTGCTTAAGGTGTCGGGTGTAAAGCGCTGTGGCAATTTCGGCCATGCCCAAAGGCACACCTTGATGGCCCTCTTGCGCTTTGACGATGGCGTCAATGGAGAGAAACCGGATGGCGTTGGCCAGATTTTGTAGAAAAAGCGTGTTCATGGCGCATATTTTTTGCGAAGCGCAAACATAAGCGCAAGCGATGAAAATTCAGGCTTTGATGAAGCTTATTCACCCTTAGGGAGTTGATGGCGTGGCCGCTTGTCTGAGCCATTCAACGAAACTTTTAACTTCAGGACGCGAAGCATGTCGCGAGGGGTACACAATGAAATGCGCTTGTACCTCTAGGCACATACTGTCGCCAAAAATGGGCTCGAGTTTGCCATTGTCGATCAAGGCTTGGCCCACACTGGTACTTTCAAGCGCCACTCCTAAATTTTGAACAGCTGCGTCTAAACTCATCATTGCGCGGTCGAATCTTAGACCCATTCGCTCAGGCCTTTGGCCTGCATAAAACCGGGCGAACCAATCGGGCCACTGCACGACATTGACGCTGGATTGTATGAGCGGTACACGCATTAAATCTTCAGGCTTACGCAAAGCGTGCGTTCTGATGAATACGGGGCTGGCCAGCGGGGTGACGCGCTCTTGAAAGATACATTCAACTTCCAAGTTGGACCAAGTCGGTATTCCATAGCGAATGTCGATGTCCATTTGACCCAACTGAAAGTCTGAATGCACATGGGATGCAGACAAGACCAGAGAAATATGAGGGTTCAGTTCAGTGAATTGGGCAATGCGAGGCATGAGCCATAAGCTGGCAAAACTGGGACTACTGTGGACATACAAAGTATCTTGCACGCCGTGGCGCAAATCTTCAGTCGCAGTATTGATAGCTCCTAAAGCACTTGCAACACGTTGCAAGTATTGCTGGCCTGCAGGTGTCAATTCCACTCCGCGAGCCGAACGCTCAAACAAGCGCACATGAAGGATACCTTCGAGTTTAGCGACTTGATGGCTAACGGCAGAAGGTGTCAGGTGCAGCTCCTCTGCAGCTAAAGCAAAACTCTTGCGTCGAGCAATGGTTTCGAAGGCTTGCAGAGCTGCGAGAGGAGGAATCATGGCCAGTTCGGGTTCAATTGTTGCGACGCAACATGAAAATAATTGAATTACTGTTGATTTTATATCGTTTGTCTTCAAGCACAAGTCTGACAAACAATCGCACCTCCTGTCATGAGTAAAGCAATCAATCAGAGGAGACGTGCATGTTATTGAAAGACAAAGTGGCCGTGATTACGGGGGGTGCAGGCATGAATGGTTTGGGCTATGCCAGCGCAAAAATGATGGCAGCACAAGGCGCAACAATCGTCATTCTGGATTTAGAAACTACGAATCCACAAGCTGCCGCATTGGCATTGGGTTCTCAGCACCTGGGCCTGGTAGCCAATGTGACAGACAAGGCGTCATGCGAAGCAGCCGCAGTTGCCATCAAAGCAAAATTCGGCCGCATCGATATCCTGCTAAACAACGCGGGGGTCACCCAGCCTGCAAAATTCCTAGATCTCACAGGTTCAGATTACGACCGCATTTTGGATGTGAGTTTGCGTGGAACGATGTATGCATCACAAGCTGTTTTGCCAACAATGGTTGAACAGGGCAGTGGATCCATCATTTGCATTTCATCGGTATCTGCACAGCGAGGTGGCGGTATTTTGGGCGGCCCTCATTACTCGGCAGCCAAAGCGGGCGTTCTGGGTTTAGCGCGAGCAATGGCACGCGAGTTTGGTGGAAACAACATTCGCGTTAACTGCATAACGCCTGGCTTGATTGCCACCGATATCAACAAAGGCAAGATACCCGTCGACAAACACCAAGCCATTTTGGATGGCATTCCGCTTGCTCGAATAGGTGAACCCAACGATGTTGCCGGTGCAGTGGTATTTCTAGCCAGTGATCTATCCAAATACTGCACTGGTATCACGCTAGATGTCAACGGCGGTATGTTGATTCATTAATCGTTGCTTAGTTAATTGTTGTTCAATTTTATAAATTTCTTTTTATCCAGGAGACAAACATCATGAATTTCTTAACTCTTCGCCGCACCCTTGTTGCAACTCTTGTAATAGCAGCGACAGGCCTTGCACAAGCCCAAACTGTCAAGCTGAGTTTGGGGCATGGTTCAGCACCTGACAATCCCCGGCATATTGCATCATTGAAGTTCGCAGAAATCGTCAAGGCCAAAACCAACGGTCAAGTGGAAGTCACTGTTTCACCATCCGGCCAGCTTGGAACCGATCCCGCGTTGATCACTGCCGTTCGCTCTGGTGCGGTGGACATTACCGCCAACAGTCAAGGCGCGTTTGCCAACGTCGTGCCAGAGTACGCTGCATTTGGCATGCCGTTCTTGTTCGCGGATTTGCCTAGCGCATGGAAGGTCATGGACGGCCCAGTAGGCAAAGAACTGGCAGACAAAACAGCCGAAAAAGGCATGGTTGTGCTGGGCTACTGGGACAACGGCATTCGCCATATGAGCAACAGCAAGCGCCCCTTGAATACGCCCGAAGATATGAAGGGTTTGAAAATGCGCACACCGCCCGATGCAGTGACGGTTGACATCATGACTGCAGTGGGCGCACAGGCACAGCAAATCGCTTTCACTGAGTTGTATGTGGCCTTGCAGCAAGGCGTGGTAGATGGTCAAGAAAATCCGCTGGTCAACATCAAATCTGCCAAGCTGTACGAAGTCAATAAGTTCATTTCTCTGACAGGTCACAAGTATGAAATGACACCCTTCGTGATGAACAAGCGGAGCTTTGATGGCCTTTCAGAAGCAAATAAAAAAGCTGTCATGGAAGCGGCAGCTGAGGCTACCAAGCTTCAGCGCAATTTGGCCCAAGAGGCTGACAACAAACTTGAGGCGGAACTCAAATCTTTGGGAGCCGTCATCAACCGCTCCAACAAAGCCGCCTTTGAAAAGGCTACTGCCAATGTCGACGACAAGTGGATGGCTAGCCCGATTGGCGCCTATGTGAAAAAAGTCATTGCAGCGGCTCGCGCCAAATAAGCTTGATCGTTCCTCATGCACAAACTAGACGACATCATTATCAAGGGCTGTCAGTTCATTCTGTGGCTGACCATGAGCATCATTTTCGCCATACTTTGCATCAATACCCTTTTACGGTATGTGCTTGGTAGCGGCATGCAGTGGGCAAACGAGGTGCCAGAAATGCTATTTCCATGGTTAGTGATGTCAGGCGTGGTGTTGGCTGCAGTCACTGGTAGTCATATCACGACAACTTTTTTGCGCGACAAAATCTCCCCTCACGCTCAGCGTTGGCTGAGCGTGGCGGTTTGGAGTGCTGTCACCATGATGTACGCCATCCTTTCCTTTGCCACTTTTAAAATGCTCTCGATCGTTCACGACGAAAAGTCGGCTATTTTGGGGGTGCCCCAATCAGTTACTTTTGGCTGTGTGATGTTGGGCATGATTTGCTTGATGCTTTTGGCTTTCAAAGATGTGATCATTGCATTGAAGACACCTGCCGCTGAGTTGGCCGCAATCAATTCGGCTGTCGGACCTAACGTGAATTATTAGGAAATTCAATCGTGAGCTTTCTAATTATTTCAATATTTCTGTTGACCGCGGCGGCTGCCGTGCCAATTGCGCACGGGTTGCTGATGGCCGCTTTGGCCGCAGCTGCAACCAGTCACAAAATACCAATGGACATATTGGTACAAACAATGGTTCAGCAGGTACAAAGCTTTCCTTTGATCGCTATTCCATTCTTTATGCTGACCGGCAGTCTGATGATGGGTGGCAAATTAGGTGAAGCTTTGATCGGCGTGCTCACCCGCTTGATTGGTCGGTTTCACGGCGGGCCCGCGCAAGTAGGTGTTCTGTCTAGCACCATATTTGGTGGCGTTTCTGGCTCAGCAGTTGCTGATGCTTCGGCGATTGGTTCTTTGATGATTCCTTGGCACAAACGCTTAGGCTATCCCCCAGCTTTTTCTGCTGCAACGCTTGCTGCGGCTGCCACGATTGACATTTTGATTCCCCCATCAATTCCGATGATTTTGTTTGCAATCACAGCTAACGCTTCAATTGCAGCATTGTTTGTCGCAGGCATTTTGCCTGGTTTGCTCATGTGCTCGGGTTTCATGTTTGCATGTTGGTGGGTGGGTAAGCGGCGTAATTTTCCTCGAGACACTAATGTTCTGCGGCGTGATGAATTCATCAAGCTGTTGGCTTATGCCAGCCCAGCTTTGTTGTTGCCGGTTCTGATCATTGTCTTTTTAAGATTTGGCATTGCGACGCCTACAGAGGTCGCTATTCTTTCGACTTTGTACTCTGGACTGGTCTCTGCTTTCCTTTACAAAGATCTGGGCATGAAACGATTGAACCAAGCAGTGATGCACGCTGGTTTGGCCACAGGAGTTGTCTTACTGGTCATCATGGCCTCTGCTTCAGTTGGTTGGTTGCTCACCTTCGATCAAATGCCGAACGGCATTGTTGACTGGGCTAAAGAAAATCTCAGCCAAGGCTGGATGGTCATTCTGATGATGAATCTGCTGATGTTAGTTTGCGGCATGTTCATTGATTTGCCTGCAGCGGTTCTGTTACTTACACCGGTTTTTGTGCCATTGGCACAAAGCATAGGGATGGATCCCGTTCAATTGGGCATCATGATGACGGTGAATTTAGCGATTGGCTTGTATACACCGCCTGTAGGGACAACCTTGTTCATCACCAGTTCTCTGGCCCAAGTCAAAGTAGGTGAGACCGTGCGTGAACTTGGCCCCTTTTATGTGGTGGCGCTCAGTGTTTTATTGCTTGTGTCATATGTGCCTGGCGCTATCTTGAGGTAATGACTTTTTATCTTTTCGTTGGAGTTTAAATATGAATTCGAAACAGGAAATCCTGTCTTCGGTTGCCCAAAGCGCCTATCACATTCGTCGTCATGCGGTTCGCATGGGAGAGGTGCAGGGGCAGGGTTATGTCGGGCAGGCCTTGGGGTATGCCGACGTACTCGCTGTTGCTTATTGCCATGCTATGAACTTTCGGCCTAATGAACCCAAATGGGAGGGGCGCGATCGCTTTTTACTATCACATGGACACTATGCCATTGCCCATTACGCGGCCTTGATTGAGGTTGGCATCATTCCTGAATCAGAACTTGAAACCTACGGTAGTGATGAAAGCCGTTTACCGATGTCAGGTATGGCTACTTACACGCCGGGCATGGAAATATCGGGTGGTTCGCTAGGGCACGGGTTGCCAATTGCGGTAGGCATGGCCTTAGGCTTGCGTCTAAAAGGTAATTCGGCTTTTGTTTACAACTCGATGTCTGACGGCGAGCTTGATGAAGGTTCCACTTGGGAGGCTGCAATGTCAGCGGCTCATCATGGCTTAGGAAACTTGATTTGTATCGTCGATATCAACAACCAGCAAGCCGATGGTCCATCCACCAAAGTGATGGGCTTCGAGCCCTTGGCTGATAAGTGGTCGTCTTTCGGTTGGCATGTACAACGAGTTGATGGTAACAATTTGCCATCAGTAATAAGTGCTTTTGATGCTGCGCGTCAGTTAATTGATACCAAACCGCGTGTGATTTTGTGTGACACCCTGATGGGCAAGGGCGTCCCTTTTCTGGAAGCGCGAGAAAAAAATCACTTTATCCGCGTGGACCCACCCGAATGGCAACAAGCACTTGATGCTTTGGACGCCAACCGTCCTTGACCTATGTTTAAGGACTGCAGAGAAACGCAGTCCTGTTTGGAGTTGACATGAATGCTTTGACTGATAAAAAACCGCGTCTGACCACCTCTGCCATGATTGCATCTATCGCGTCTGAAGGGCAACGTGTGAAAGCTGCACCGTTCGGTAAAGCTTTGGTTGAATACGCAGCGAACCACCCTGAAGTGGTGGGTATGACGGCTGACTTGGCCAAGTACACTGATTTGCACTTGTTTGCGCAAGCCTACCCAGCGCGATTTTTTCAAATGGGAATGGCAGAACAACTGTTGATGGCTGCTGCAGGTGGCATGGCCAAAGAAGGTCTTACACCTTTTGCGACAACCTATGCCGTATTCGGCACACGTCGGGCGTATGACTTCATTCACCAAGTCATTGCCGAAGAAAATTTGAATGTCAAAATTTGTTGTGCTCTACCTGGATTGACAACTGGCTATGGCCCCAGCCACCAGGCTACAGAAGATTTGGCCATGATGCGTGCTATTCCAGGCCTTACCATTGTGGATCCCTGCGATGCCCTCGACTTAGAGCAAGCAGTACCGCAAATTGCTGAACACCAAGGTCCTGTTTACATGCGCTTACAACGGGGCAATGTCCCAATGGTTCTAGATGAATACAACTACAAGTTTGAATTGGGAAAAGCCAAAACTTTGCGCGATGGTAAAGACATTTTGATTATTTCCAGCGGCTTTATGACCATGCGCTCTTTAGAAGTGGCCAAACAATTAGAGGCTGACAAAATTGACGTAGCTGTATTGCACGTACCGACCATCAAGCCATTGGATACCGCAACCATTTTGAAAGAAGTGTCGCAATCAGGTCGCTTGGTGGTTGTTGCAGAAAATCACTCTGTAATTGGTGGTTTGGGAGAGGCGGTCGCCAGCTTGTTAATGCAAGAGGGTGTTCATCCTCAAAAATTCAGATTCATTGGTTTGCCCGATGAATTCTTGGATGCAGGTGCCTTACCTACCCTGCATGACAAGTATGGAATCTCTGCTGAAAAGATGGGTGCTAAATTAAAAGCTTGGTTGTCGTAATTTCTTTGGGAGTTTGCACTGCCACATTTGCTTCTACACCTCTGCATAACGCTTTTAAGCTATTGATTTGTAATGGGTTTTATTTCTTTAAGCTGCTCATAATCCTTTGGTCCCAGGTTCAAGTCCTGGTGGGCCCACCACTTTAAAAGGGTACATACTGGAGACATCGTTGACAGTTTGTACCGGTCACATCCATAGCACCTAATGTCCAAAAAG
>JACCED010365498.1_pt1 | contig 17098 bp, 12 predicted proteins | sample 7455021 | NCBI WGS metagenome assembly JACCED01 (sample SAMN15323456, study PRJNA562643) | freshwater metagenome | isolation source: river surface water | place: USA:Blue River Watershed | collected 2017-08-19 | reverse complement strand
GTTTTTTAGCGGCAGGTTTCTTCACCGGTTCGGCTGTATCAGCCGTTGCCCTGGCCTTGGCCGGCGCTTTCGCTACAGCCTTCTTCTCTGGGCGCGGCTCGAATTCGAAACCAACCTTGCCGTCTTTGCCTAGGGCGAGGAACGCCGAGAACTTACGGCGTGTGCGAGCGGAAACGAACTCTTTGAGCAGATCGGTTTTACCGCTGGTGAGCAGCTTGCTCATCTGCTCGGTGTCAATCGGTTGCTGCAGAATAATCTGGCCGGAGCGGAAGGTACAGCTCTTATCCGGGCCGACCGATTTCTCGCAGACGTAGGATGTGACATACGGGTACACATTGGCGGCGCACTTGGGGCACTTGCCGACCGACGCCACGCCACTGAAATCGACGGGTTCCGTGGCGGCGTCATCCGATTGGCCGAAGTCGAAAGCGGGCTGATGCTCGTCGTTGAGTTTAATGAGCGCGGCAAACGGGCGGCCCATCTTGTTGCGGAAGCCGTTGAGCGGGCCAACCTGGCGCTCTTTGATGAGTGTTTCGATTTCGGCCGGCTCGAACTGGCGGCCGGCCACAGTTTTCCACAGGCCATAGTCGCAGCTACCGCACTGAAACTTTTTGTAGGTTTCCTTGATGACGCCGCCGCACTTGGGGCACGGCGTGGTCAGCGTGCCAAAGTCGCCGGGGATGGTGTCGTGTTCGTAGTTCTTCGCCTTGGCGACCATGTCTTCGGTCATTTGGGCGATTTCGGCCATGAACTGCTTGCGCGAGAGTTCGCCGCGCTCCATGCTGCCGAGTTTGGATTCCCATTCGCCGGTGAGTTCCGGCGAGGTTAGTGCCGTGACGCCCAGGCCGTTGAGCAGGGTCATCAGGTTAAAGGCCTTGGCCATCGGGATCAGCTCGCGGCCTTCGCGCAGCAAATATTGCTCGGTGAGCAGGCCTTCAATGATCTGGGCGCGCGTGGCGGGTGTGCCCAGGCCGCGGCCGGCCATGGCGGCGCGCAGCTCGTCGTCATCAATACGTTTGCCGGCGCTTTCCATGGCGGAGAGCAGCGTGGCTTCCGAGTAGCGGGCTGGCGGCCGCGTGGCGGAGGCCTTGATGCGCACGTCTTCGGTCTTCACCGATTCGCCATCGGTCACGGCCGGCAGGTTGGTTTCTTCGTCGCTTTCTTCTTTGCCGTACACGGTGAGCCAGCCCTTCTTGACGAGGACTTTGCCCTCGGTTTTGAACGGGTGCTTGCCGACGCGGGTAATGCGCGTGGTGACTAGATATTCAGCAGCAGGATAGAAGACCGAGAGGAAGCGGCGCACGACAAAGTCGTAGAGCTTGGCTTCAACGTCCGAGAGGCTCTTGGGTACCGTGCCGGTCGGGATGATGGCGAAGTGATCCGAGATCTTGGTGTTATTGAAGATGCGCTTGTTTGGTTTGACCCAGCCTTCTTTGACGATTTCGTTGGCGAAGGGTGCATAGAGGTCTGGCAGACCGGCCAGCACATTGTGCACGGTGGGTAGATAATCTTCCGGCAGGGCACGCGAATCGGTCCGCGGGTAGGTCAGGACCTTGTGCTTTTCATAGAGCGCCTGAGCGATGGAAAGCGTGGTTTTGGCGGAGAAGCCAAAACGCGTGTTCGCCTCACGTTGCAAGCTCGTTAGGTCAAATAACAGGGGAGATAGCCGATTTTCTGGTTTGGCCGTATCGGTAACGATGCCGGGTTTTCCCAGACATTCGCCGCGGATCGCAGCAGCCTCTGCCTCTTTCCACAGACGTTCGGCGCGGGCGTGTTCGTCCTCGCCTTTTTTGAAACCTTCGTCAAACCAGCGACCGGTATACGACCCGCCGGCAGCTTCAAAGTCGCCTTCGACTTCCCAGTAGTTGCGCGGCACGAAGGCGCGGATCTCTTTCTCGCGCTCGACCACCAGCGACAGCGTTGGGGTCTGCACACGGCCGACCGTGGTGAGGTGAAAACCGCCGGTTTTGGAATTGAACGCCGTCATGGCGCGGGTGCCATTGATACCGACCAGCCAGTCCGATTCCGAACGGCAGACGGCGGCATCGCCCAGGCCCTGCATATCAGCCCCATCACGCAGATGCTTGAAGCCGTCCTGGATGGATTCCTTGGTCATCGATTGCAGCCACAGGCGTTGTACAGGCACTTTGGCCTTGGCGTACTGGGCAATGTAATTAAAGATGAGCTCACCTTCGCGGCCCGCGTCACATGCGTTGATGAGGCCATCAACATCTTTACGGCGCAGTAGCTTCTGCAGCACTTTCAAGCGCGGTGCCGATTTCTCGATAGGCTGCAGATCAAAGTGTGGCGGAATCACGGGCAGATGGGCAAATGTCCACTTGCCGCGTTTGACCTCGAACTGTTCTGGGCAGATTAGGGCCAGTAAATGGCCAACGGCCGACGAGAGGACGTAATCGTCGCTTTCATAATAGTCATCGTGCTTGGTAAAGCCGCCGAGCGCTTTGGAAATATCCAGAGCGACAGAAGGTTTCTCGGCGATGATCAGCTTTTTGCCCATGGGGTGACGTCTCGTCTGACAGCTGATGGCGCGGCCTGGGAGCCACTTTCGCTATCCGGTAATTGGTGGGTGACGGACATCCTAAGACGCCGCCTAACCGCCGCATCATAGGAGGGCTTGCCGGGATTGGCAAGCCAGCCACCCCGTGCGGATCTAGTTATAAACGGGGTGCGCTTCGTCGAGCAGGGTTTCGACCAGCAGGCAATCAACCGCCTGGTTGCGGCTCCAGAGCACCATGAGCACGATGATTTTGAAGTGTTCCAAGCTCAGATCGTCCATGGCCATGGCGCGGTCGATGATCAGCTCGCGCAGATCGGCCGGCACGGCATTCTGTTGCTCGAGCGCCCAGAGATAGTTCAGGCAATCGGTACCCAGATGCGCGTATTCGCGATCCGTGTAGATCCGAATGGCATCGGCGGAGGGCAGCGCCACGGCACGATGCCGCTCACCAGCCAGCCCGGCTAGCCAGCCGAAAGCTTCGTCGATTTCTTCGCGTTCGAAACCCGCTTCGATCAGGGTTTCCGATAAGGGTTCGGCATCCAGCGTGATGGTCTGTTGCTCGTTGGGGCCCGCGCCAAGTTCTTCAAAGTGTTCGAATAGATAAACCAGAATATCGAGCATGGTGGCAACCTAAGCGTGGGTGAATCAAGATGCTGCTGTGGACATTATGCACGAATTAATCGTTGATAACGGCCGCCGGGTAAATTTGTTACCACGCCATCCAGACTGAGCTCGGTCAGCATGGCCAGCACCGCATCGGCGGCCATATTGCAGCGACTGATGAGCTGATCCAGCGTGGCCGGTTCGTGGCCCAGCGCTTCAAGCAGTCTGGCATGAGACTCAGAAGGCGAGGATGTGGGTGCGGCTGTGGCTGGGGCGATTTGGGTCGGTGCCAGCGATTGGGGCTGTAGCTCCTCCAGAATGTCCTGCGCGCATTCGACCAGTTTGGCGCCCTGTTTGATCAGTGCATGACACCCTTTATATTGGGGGGCATGGATTGAACCGGGGATGGCGAAAATATCGCGGCCCAGTTCGCCGGCCAGGCGGGCGGTGATGAGCGAGCCAGAGGCCGGTGCCGCCTCGACCACCAGGCAGGCCTGCCCCAGTGCTGCGATCAGGCGGTTGCGCCGGGGGAAGTTGCTGGCAGCCGCGACCGTGCCTAGAGGAAACTCCGAGACGATGCAGCCATTACCCGTGATCAGATGCGCCAGCTTTTTGTTGCTGGCCGGATAGACCCGGTCAATGCCGGTGCCGATGACGGCGATGGTGCCGCTGCCTGTGTCGGAACGCAGGGCGCCTTCGTGGGCGGCAGCGTCGATCCCGAGCGCCAGGCCGCTGATAATACAGAAACCCGAATCGGCCAGCGTTTTGGAGAAGGCACGGGCATTTTCAAGGCCTTGCGGCGTAGCGCTGCGGCTACCGACCACGCCGATGGCGGCCCGATTCAGATAGGACGGGTCGCCGTTCACATAGAGCAGGCTGGGTGGATCGGCCGATTCCAACAGACGTTGCGGGTAGTCCTTGTCGGCCAGTGTGATGAGGTGATGATCGGGGGCTTCCAGCCAGGTCAGGGTCTGCTCAATCACAGATTGCTGGCTTTCCAGCGTTAGGCCATCCAGCAGGGATTGAGCCAGTTTGATGCCAATCACCCCGGCGATGGCGCTGAGACCGGCATCGATTACGGCGGCTGGGTGGCCAAAGGCCGAGAGCAGTTGTTGCTGGGTACGCGGACCGATGCCGGCAGGTAGCGTTAGGTTAAGCCAGGCGCGTAAATCGTCGGTGGCATGGTTTGCTGTGGGACTCATGGTTGATTCCTGAGAAGCATGGGGCGGACCTGGTCATCGATCTGGACCGGTTGCGTTGCAACGCGGATACGCACCAGCGCGGTATCGGCATAGGCCGCCACGACCACCCCGCTCCCGATGCGATGGCCGGGAATCTGCGTCCGTGTAATGCCGGGGTTATCGTCGATGACGCTGGTGCTGTTGTTGTCGCGGGCATCGACCGGTTGATCCAGTCTGCGCCCATAAGAGGTGACGGGGGGTCGCCATAGCGACACAGCCTGACCATTGCGGAATCCCGACTGGCAACCACCGTCCAACACGACCAGATCGAGCGAGGCCGACATCGGATCAGCCAGCACATCGCTGGAGACCAGACCGATCACGCGTGCATCTCGTGGATTGGCCGGGTTCTCTTGTGGCGGATCCTTGCGCTGGGAATCCTCGCAGCCGTTGGCTGCCCACAGCTGCGCCGCGCTGGCCGTCATCAGGCTATCACCGCGCGAGACTTCCTGGCGTACCGACTGGATACGTACCCAGGCCACACCGGGCTCGTTCGGATCAGCGATTTCCTGGTTCTCGGTCAGGCGTTGCAGCGTGCGGCCGCGCCCTACGGGGACCGCGAGCACGCCCAGTGTGCGATCAGCGTTGCGAAGTCGCAGGCCCTGCCGGAAAAGAACCACCTCGGTATCGGGTGCAATCCGTTCCTGATCATCCGCCAGTTTGATGCGAATAATGCTGCCCCGATCCATGATGCGTTGCTGTGTGGTGCCGCCGGTCACGCGCCCCAGGTTGGCAAAAACAGCTTCCGGCACGATGATCGGCAAGCCCGCGCTTTGCGCCAGAGCGTGCATTGATACGCTCCATAGCAGGACGATCAGTGCATGACGTATCAGGAGTAAGGGGTTGAATCGGCAGTGCATCGCTATAATAGGGGGGACTCAAGGCGCCGGTGGTCGGCTGCCGGACAAGCATAAATCATTTTATACAGTCTGCACCAACCTCCGGCGCAGACTGCCCGACAAGCGATGGCCCTGCTCCCGATTCTTCGATTTCCTGACGAACGCCTGCGTACCGTGGCTAAACCGGTGACGGTGTTTGACGCTGCCCTGCGCCAGCTGACGCAGGATATGGCCGAGACCATGTACGAAGCCCCCGGTATCGGCCTAGCGGCAACCCAGGTCAATGTGCATCTGCGTGTGCTGGTGGTGGACGTATCGGAGGCGCAGAACGAATTGCAGGTCTTCATCAATCCGGTCATTGAAAACGTCAGCGGTATGCAGACTTATGAAGAGGGCTGCCTGTCGGTGCCGGGGATTTACGACAAGGTGGATCGCCCGTCGGATGTGCGCGTTCGCTATCAGAATCTGGATGGTAAGGAACAGGTGCTCGAAACCGGTGGGCTGCTTGCCGTCTGTCTGCAGCACGAAGTGGATCATCTGAATGGCAAGGTCTTTGTGGACCATCTCTCACAATTGAAGCAGACGCGCATCAAGAACAAACTGGCCAAGCAGTCGCGCCATACCGCCTGATGACGGGTGCAACGGATTTGCGCGTTGGATTTGCCGGAACGCCGGCCTTTGCCGAGCAGGCGTTGCAGGCCATTCTGTCGGCCGGGTTCAATGTGGTGGTTGCCCTAACGCAACCCGATCGGCCTTCGGGGCGTGGTATGCAGTTGACCCCTTCCCCTGTAAAACAGTTAGCGTTAAAACACGGCATTCCCGTTGAGCAGCCGGTGTCGTTACGTAATGACGATGCGCAAGCCATGTTGCGGGCCTACGATCTGGACGTATTGGTCGTGGTGGCCTATGGGCTCATTCTGCCGCAGGTGGTGCTGGATATGCCGCGTGCGGGTTGTTTGAATATTCACGCCTCGTTGTTGCCGCGCTGGCGCGGTGCCGCGCCCATTCATCGCGCGATTGAAGCGGGCGATACCGAGACAGGCGTGTGCATCATGCAGATGGATGTCGGGCTGGATACTGGCGGTGTAGTCGACGAGGCGCGTTTGCCGATTTTACCGACGGAAACCACGGCCCAATTGCATGACCGGCTTGCGGCGCTGGGCGCCGACAGGATTGTTGCCGTTTTGCAGCAGCTGGCTGTAGGGGGTGCCTTGCATGCCCTGCCCCAGTCCGAAGCCGGCGTGACCTATGCACACAAACTGGAGAAGGCCGAGTCGCTGCTGGACCCGGTCCAGTCGGCGGCGCAGCTAGACCGCCAGATTCGCGCGTATAACCCCTTCCCTGGCGCGGTGCTGCAATCCGACGGCAAACCCATCAAGATCTGGCAGGCCAGTATCGTGGCAGGTCAGGGCATACCGGGGACCGTGCTGGCAGCCGATGATCATGGCGTGGTGGTAGCCTGTGGTGATGGCGCACTCCGTTTAGAGGTGCTACAGGCGCCGGGCGGCAAGCGGTTGCCTGCCGCGGACTTTTTGCGCGGACATCCACTCCCCGTCGGTACCGTGCTGACTTGAAATCTGGCGGCTTGTTCCTAAGCTAGTCTTAAGCCCGATTGGTTTAAATGATTCCCGGGGCGCTTGTTGCCCGAAGGAGTGATGATGAATAACTGGTTCAAGACAACAATCCTGTTTGCGGCAATCACGGCGCTGTTCATGATGATCGGTGCGTTGATTGGTGGCCGAGAAGGCATGATGATGGCGCTACTTATTGGTGGCGGCATGAACTTCTTTGCCTACTGGTTTTCCGACAAGATGGTGCTGCGGATGTACAACGCGCACCCAGTGGACGAAACCTCGTCGCCGTATCTTTACAACATGGTGCGTGATCTGGCGACACGTGCTGACCTGCCCATGCCGCGGGTCTACCTGATCGACGAAGCGCAACCCAATGCTTTTGCCACGGGCCGTAATCCGGAGAATGCGGCGGTCGCTGCAACAACCGGCATCGTAAGTCTGCTGAGTGAGCGCGAGTTGCGCGGCGTCATGGCGCATGAGCTGGCCCATGTGAAGCATCGCGATATTCTGACGTCAACGATTGCCGCCACCTTGGCAGGCGCAATCTCGGCCCTGGCCAACTTCGCCATGTTCTTTGGTGGTCGTGATGAAGACGGCCGCCCGGCCAATGCCATTGTCGGCATCATCGTCGCGATCATTGCACCGCTGGCGGCGGCATTGATCCAGATGGCGATTTCGCGGGCGCGCGAGTTTGAAGCCGATCGCGGTGGGGCAGAGATCAGTGGTGACCCGCTGGCGCTGGCCAGTGCTCTGGGCAAAATCGATGCCTATGCGCGCGGGATTCCCTTCCCGACCGCAGAAGCCCATCCGGCAACCGCCCAGATGATGATCATGAATCCTTTGGCGGGCGGTGCTGTCGACAGCCTGTTCTCGACGCACCCGAAAACGGCAGAGCGGATTGCCCGTCTGGAAGCAATGGCCGGCAGATAAAGTGGCCGACCGGCGTGCCCGGTCCTCATTGACAAAAAGGCGTCGCAAATTGGACTAAACCCGCCAGTCGTCCCCTTGGTGACAACTTGTGGAATTAGGGCAGATCTTTTAGAGCCTGTGTGACGATATAGGCCAGCCGCCGCCCGGCCAGTGCAAGGCGCATGCGGCTGGTGTCGCGGCCTTCGAGCCAGTAGTCCTGACGAACAATAAAGATGCCCGGCAGATTGGGGTCGGGCAGCAGCCCCGGATAGATCTGATCCCGCGCGATGCCGAATGATTCCTCAATCCAGGCGCGGGGCGGTCTAATGAGGTCGCTCTCGGTCACCTGTAACGATTGGCTCAGAAGACGCACCAGCTCCTGGTTGAAGCGGTTGGAACCCGGCCGGGCCTGTCCGGGCAGTTCATCCCACCAGCGATGCAGGCTGACCGGCTCGGGTGGTTTTCTGCCGGCATCCATTACGGTGACGAGGTTGCCGCCGGCATCCAATTCCCCGGGGTGACCGGGCACCTGCCGACTAGCGCAGTGCAGTGGCTGATGTGCATCAGCCACCAGGTGGCTGACCCAGGCAAGGGCCACGGCCCGGTCGTGCCGGGAAAGGCTGGCATCCCCGAGCAGTCGGATTTGCGCAACCAGCGCCTGTTCGAGTAGCCCGCGCGGCGTTTGCCGGTCAAAAGCCTTGGCGATATCGCGATCAGCAAAGTGCCAGCGGCGTGTTGATTCACCGGTGCTTGCGCGTTGCAGCCATAGTCTTGCCGACGCGGGCGGGGTATCCGATGTCGACGTGTTATCGGCCTTGTCCCGCAGATTATCTGGCCAGAGTGCGGCGGCCATCCAGTCGGCCTCAGTCGATTTACCCCGCGTGTCCGGGATCAGTCGCTGGCTGGCCAGCAGCTGTTGAATCCGATCGCGGGAGTGGCTATCCAGAGCCGACCAGGCAACAGCAACCACCTCCCGGTGGCCGGTGGCATTCCAGGCGAAGACGCTGCCTGAAATCAGGGTGCACAGGCAAAGGGAAAAACGAAAAAAACGGGCAAGACGCATGGGGGCGAAAGCACTTTGATGGTGTTGTAAACATGCTACACTCAAAGCAATGATAAGTCGCTCACCCGCCCGTTCCCAATCTGCTGAAAAGTCCACCCGTCAGGGTGCGCCAAGGCCATCGCGTGGCCCCCGCAAGGCCGGTGCGCAGGATCGGCAAACGTCGGTGCATCCATCTCGGCAGCCACGGTCCGGTGTTGGGGCTTTGCAACCGGATTCGCTGGCCTGGGCAATGAAAACCGCGGCGGGATGTGTCACCGAGGTGGTGGCGTTTGGTCGTAGCCTGACGATGGTGCTTGCTCATTTGCGTCAGCAGCAATTGCCGGATAACGCGGTCCGGTCACAGGCGATTGATCTGACCTATGCCACCTTGCGACGCTATGGCCGGGCCGAGGTTGAGCTATCGCATCTGCTGGATCGCCCCACGGCGGAAGACGAGCTACGCAATCTGCTGCGCGTGGCGTTGTGCTGGCTGGAGATGCATCCCGAAAAAGCCCACGTTGGCGTGGATCAGGCGGTCGAGGCCGCGGCAACACTTTCGGGAGGTCGCTACCGCGGCTTTGTGAACGCCATCCTGCGGCGGGCGCTGCGCGAGCGGGCTCCGCTTGATGCCGCCATTGCGGCAGACGACGAAGCGCAGTATCAGCACCCTACCTGGTGGTTGCGTCGCCTCAAAGCCGATTGGCCCGACGCCTGGCCCGCCATTGTGGCAGGCGGCAATCGCAAGCCGCCCATGGGGCTTCGGGTTAACCGATTGCATACGGATGTGGCTGCGTACACCAGAACACTGGCCGATGCGGGCGTCGCGATGGCAGCCGAGATATCGGATACTGGTCCGGACGCCATTCTGCTGGCGCAGCCGCAAGCCGCAGAATCGCTGCCCGGATTTGCCGCTGGCGATGTGGCAGTACAGGATCTGGGGGCTCAGCAGGCGGCGTTGCTGCTCGATGTGCAGCCCGGTATGCGCGTGCTGGATGCCTGCGCTGCGCCGGGCGGCAAGGCGGCCCATCTACTGGAGTCGGCGCCGATTGATCTGACGGCGATTGAAATCGACCCGGTGCGTTGCGCATCGCTAGAGCGTGCACTGGACCCGACCCGTTTCCCGGCGGATCGCAATATCCATGTGGTTTGTGCCGATGCGGGGCGTCCGGGTGACTGGGCCAAGCGGGCCTTTGATGCCATTTTGCTCGATGCGCCCTGTTCGGGGTCAGGTGTTGCGGGCCGTCATCCGGATGCCAAGTGGTTGCGCCGTGACGAGGATATTCCGGCGCTGGCGCGCACCCAGCGCTACCTGTTGAAGGCGCTGTGGCCACTGCTCAAACCCGGTGGTCGCTTGCTCTATGGCACCTGTTCTTTATTTACGCAGGAGAACCGTTGGCAGATCGACGCCTTTCTTCAAGCGATGCCGGATGCCCGTCTGGTGACTGAGCGCCGGCTGATACCGGATGCATCGCATGACGGGTTCTATTATGCGCTGCTGGAGAAGCGTGCATGATGCCTGGGCGGCAGCTGATCCACACGATGAGGCATCTGCTATTTGCCGCAGTCATCGCGTTGCAAAGTGTGATTGCTATGGCGGCAGGCGCCGAGGTGCGGGCACCTTCAATTACGCAAACTGATGAAGCTGTCTTGCTGACCGGAAATTTTGCGTTAACGCTCTCGCCGGCGCTGACTGACGCCGTTAATCATGGCATTCCTCTGGTCTTCCAGATGGAAGCAGAACTCAAGCGGTCGCGCTGGTACTGGACTGATGAAACACTCTACCGAGCGCGCGTGGATCGACGGCTTACGTTTAATGCGCTGGTCAGAAACTACCGGGTGAGCGAGGGCGCCAATGGGCGTAATTTTCTCAATCTTGACGATGCCGTGACTTATATTGCTCGGCCAGCCGAATGGCGTTTGCCTGCCGGTCAAGCCAGAACCGGTGAGCTGATTGATGTGGCCATCCGTTTCCGGTTGGATCCGGCGTTTTTGCCCAAGCCATTCCAGGTGGTGTCGTTCGGTGATCGCGACTGGCGCGTCGATAGCGACTGGCGGACATTCCGCATGACAGTTCCGCCCGGCACAGGAGGCAAGTAATGCGCCTGGCCATGCTGATCATGACGCTTGTGTCAGTGGCCTTGTTATTCCTGCTGACGCAGGCGTCGGCCAATACGGATTTTTTTGCCCGCCATTATTTCTGGCTGGTCGGATTGAATGTGGCGCTGGGTCTCGCCATGGCGGTGGTGATTGGTGTCCAGTTATACCGCCTCTGGCGCGATCACCGCGAGCAGATTTTCGGCGCCCGGTTGAAGTTCCGGTTGATGCTGATGCTGGCGATCATGGCGCTGGTGCCGGGCGCGCTGATTTACGCCGTCTCCGTGCAGTTTGTGACACGCAGTATCGAGAGCTGGTTCGATGTGCGCGTCGAGCAGGCGCTCGAAGCCGGTTTGAATCTCGGACGAGACGCGCTCGAAGGGGTGACGGTCGGTCTTGTTGCAACAAGCCGCGATGCGGCAACAGCCATCGCCCAGCGCGGCAGCCCAGCCGCGCCGCCGGTGCTGGCCAAGCTAAAGCAGGTGACGGGCGCACAGTCGGCCATTCTGCTGCAAGCCAGCGGCAACCGTATTCAGGTGGTGGCCTCTTCGGAGCCACGCTCGGATCAAGGGGTGCTGCCGCTTCCGGCACAAATGATGGCCGCCCGTAAGGACGGCGCATTCTCCGCGATTGAAGCCGACAGCACCGGGCTACCCGTACTACGGGCCATGGTGTTGTTGCCAGGTGACGAAGCACAGCCGCAACCCCGTTTTCTGGAAGTGGTTGTGCCCGTACCCGCCAAGCTGGCGACAGATTCGGAAGCGGTGCAGACCGTCTACCGGGAATACCGCGAGCTGGAACTCGCGCGTACGGGCCTGACCCGGCTCTATGCGATCACGCTAACACTCACGTTGCTCCTGGCGCTTGCCGCCGCTTTTGCCGCCGCGTTTATTCTGGCGCGCCGCTTTACGGCACCACTGACCATTCTGGCTGAAGGGACGCAGGCAGTGGCCGCGGGCGATCTGTCGCCCAAGCAGATTGTGGTCAGCAACGACGAGCTGGGGATTCTGACGCAGTCATTTAACCGGATGACCTACCAGTTGCGCGAAGCCCATACCGAGACAGAGCGGCATCGGGGGGATCTTGAACGCGCCCGGGCATATCTGCAGGAAGTGCTCGATAACCTGTCGGCCGGGGTGCTGGCCTTTGACCGGCGCTTTGTACTCAAGGCGGTGAATGGCGCGGCCCAGAAACTGTTGGCTGAGGACTGGGTGGGCCTACTGTTCGAGCCGTTGGAGGCCTGGCCAAGGCAGGAACAACTCGCCCGAACGATTCGCGATGGTTTTGCCAAACATGGTGATGCCGCCTGGCAGATGGAAGTCGAGCGTATTCAGGCCGATGGGCGTAAGCAGCAACTGATGGTGCATGGATCGGAGTTGCCGGAATCATCGGGTGGTGGTTATGTCGTCGTGTTTGATGACATCACCGAGCTAATCCAGGCGCAACGTGCTACCGCCTGGGGTGAAGTCGCGCGCCGTCTGGCGCACGAGATCAAGAATCCGCTCACGCCTATCCAGCTTGCGGCTGAGCGGCTAGAGCACAAGCTGACCGCACACCTTAACGAACCGGATGCCGAGATCCTGCAACGTTCAACGCGGACGATCGTCAATCAGGTGCAAGCGATGAAGCGCATGGTCGATAGTTTCCGTGACTACGCCCGCTTGCCACCGGCAAACCTGGTGACGCTGGATCTGAACGAACTACTGCGTGAGCTGCTGGTGCTGTATGAAGCTTCATCGACGCCAATACGTGCCACGCTGGCTGCTGATTTGCCGGCGGTGATCGGCGATCCCACCCAGTTGCGTCAGATTATTCACAATCTGATCCGCAACGCCCAGGATGCTACCGAAGGCCGTGCAGACCTCCAGATCGAAGTGTGTACCCGCTATGAAAACCGTCACGTCGAATTGACGATCGCCGATACGGGGCCGGGCTTCCCGCCGGAAATTATGGCAAATGCCTTTGAGCCCTACGTCACCACCAAACCCAAAGGCACAGGTCTGGGCTTGCCCATCGTCAAGAAGATCATCGAAGACCATGGCGGCCGGATCAGCCTGGGGAATCGAACAAGTGGCGGCGCCGAAATCTGCATTCAGTTGCAGACTGCGGACACTGCCGAAGTAACCCATCAACAACTTCATGAAAAGTCGGTAGGAGCCTGATATGGCAGAAATACTGGTAGTCGATGACGAAGTCGGGATTCGCGAGCTACTCTCGGAAATCCTGGCAGACGAGGGGCATAGTGTGATGCTCGCCGAGAATGCAACCCGGGCGCGGGAGTTGCGTGGCAGCCGTCGGCCCGATCTGGTGCTGCTTGATATCTGGATGCCGGACGCTGATGGCATCTCGTTGCTAAAGGAATGGTCGGCCAGTGGCTTATTGACCATGCCGGTTGTCATGATGTCAGGACACGGCACCATTGATACGGCGGTGGAAGCGACGCGCATTGGTGCGGTGGATTTTCTGGAGAAGCCAATTGCGCTGCAGAAGCTGCTGGCCACCGTTAAGAAATGCCTCAAACCGGATGCCTCTGCCACGCGCCAGCACTACGCGGTCGATTCGCTGTTGCAGATTGGTCTGTTGAAGAAGTTTGCGCAGCGCATCGCACAGTCGGCCAAGCATTCGCCAATCCTGTTTCTGCGGGGCGCCCAGGGCCTGGTGGCTGAGGTCGGTGCGCGTAGTCTGCTGGCACCCCACGCGCCGTGGCTGAATCTGTCGCAGGAGAGTCGTGCGATTACTCAGGAAGTGCTTGAACAGCATGCTGGCGGCGTACTGTTTTTGCCCGAACTGTTTGGCGCGGGCCGCATGGCCCAGATGAATCTGGCTTTCGTGCTTGAGCGACTGGCGAAGTATCGCCTGACGCTGGTGGTTGCCAGCGGTCATTCGGTGGAAGCCATTGTCGAGAGCGGTGTTGATCCGGCACTGGTGTCGCGCCTGAGTGATGTGTGGGTGGGGCTACCGTCGTTATCCGAATCGGCCAATGATCTGCCAGAACTCCTGCCAGCCTTACTGACGCTGCTATGTGAGCAGGGCAATATTCCCCATCGCTACATGGCGCCGGATGCGCTGAATGTTTTGCGTCAGAAAGCCTGGTCTGGTGCCGATGGCGGCTGGAGCCTGTTGCTGGGGACGCTGAAGAACCTGGCACTAAATGCCCTAGATGAAACCATCAGCCGACAGGATGTGGATGGACTGCTCCAGACGGCCGATGTGCCTGTGGAAGAGTCGACGGCCGAAGAAGCGGAAGGATCCCTAGGCGCCTTCTACGAAATGCCGCTCAAAGAGGCACGAGATGCTTTCGAGCGTCTGTACCTGACGCATCACATCGCGCGCAGCAACGGCAACATGACTCGGGTTGCCGAACAGAGTGGTCTGGAACGGACGCACCTGTACCGTAAATTCAAGCAGCTGGGTATCACGCTGGATCGGCGCGATGCCAATGGCGCTGCATCCTGAAACCGATGTCCGATTAATTGACCATGAACTCTGGAGTTGCTGTGAATCGCCCACGTAATGATCTCTTTCTGCGCGCCTTGCTCAAGGAACCGACCGAAACCACCCCTGTCTGGCTGATGCGCCAGGCCGGTCGCTATCTGCCGGAGTATCGCGAAACACGCAAACGCGCGGGCAGTTTTCTGGGGCTCTGCAAGAATCCGGCCTATGCCTGTGAAGTCACGCTGCAACCGTTGGCCCGCTACGACCTGGATGCCGCGATTCTGTTTTCCGACATCCTGACCGTGCCGGATGCGATGGGCCTGGGGCTTTACTTTTCCGAAGGGGAAGGCCCCAAGTTCGAGCGCCCATTGCGTGACGAATGGGAGATCCGTAATCTCTGCGTGCCCGATCCGCATGATCAATTGCGCTATGTGATCGACGCGGTAGCCGAGATTCGTCGCGCGTTGGATAACAGTGTGCCGCTCATTGGTTTTTCGGGCAGCCCCTGGACGCTGGCTTGCTACATGGTCGAGGGCGGTGCATCAGATGACTATGCACGCATCAAGACGATGGCCTACGATCGCCCGGATCTGATGCACAGAATTCTTGAGGTCACGACCGAGTCGGTCATTCAGTATCTCAATGCCCAGATCGAAGCCGGCGCTCAAGCCGTGATGATTTTTGATTCCTGGGGGGGCACGCTGGCCGAATCCGCGTTCCACGAGTTTTCCCTGAATTACATGAAGCGCATTGTGGTCGGTCTGCATAAGACCTGGGACGGCGCGCGCATCCCGTCAATTGTCTTTACCAAGGGCGGTGGGCTCTGGCTTGAAGCGTTGGCCGACACCGGTGCCAACGGACTGGGCCTGGACTGGACCATTGATATCGGCAAGGCGCGCGCCCGTGTGGGTGACCGCGTTGCGCTGCAGGGCAACCTGGATCCGACGATTCTGCGGGCGGGGCCCGAAGCGGTTGCCCGCGAAGCCGAGAAGGTGTTGCGTAGCTTCGGCTCTGCCGATACCGGCCATGTTTTCAACCTCGGTCACGGCATTTCCCAGTTCACCCCACCAGAGAATGTGTCGGTGTTGGTCGATACGGTGCACTCGGTCGGTCGTGCCATGCGCGCCGGCCGCTAAGCGCCCGACAATCCTCGGCCTCATGGCATCGTCATAATCCGAGCGGAAGCGAATCCTGTGGCTGGTTCTGTCCTGTCAAGGTGCGCGCTTCAGGCGCTTTACCCACAAAGTTATCCACAACCCGGATTGGCCGTTTACGAACGAAGAATCAATGGGTTATGGTTTTGTGCGGAGAAGACCGTTAACAAATATCCTCTAAGGTGGGGGTTTCGGTGAACCCGCAAAATCCACCTCAAACCCCGGGGGGGCTCTGGCGATTGCGGGTGGCGATTGATGCGCCCCTGGCCTCCAGTTTTGACTACCTCGCCCCGGCCGATGTGACACCGGCCGATGTCGGGCACCGGGTTGTTGTGCCCTTCGGTAGCGGCCGTCGGGTCGGCCTGATTCTGGGGGTTCTTCCCCTGGCCGATATCAGCGACCCGGCTGCCCCGGATCCGGCAATGCTTAAACCCGCCGAAACGATCCTGCGCGATCTGCCGCCTTTGCCGCAGGATTGGATTGAACTCTGTCTCTTTGCCGCAAGCTATTACCAAGCGGCAGCCGGGGAGGCATTGCTGCAAGCGATTCCCACAGGCTTGCGTAAACCCGACCCGACTAAACGCCGGGCAATCAAGCCCCGTGTTGCGACCGCAGACACTGCTGTGACACCTCCCGCGTTGACCACGGGTCAATCGGCGGTGCTTGAAAGCCTGCTGCCGCGCTTGCAGGGCTACTCGGCCAATTTGCTGTTCGGGGTCACGGGCTCCGGTAAAACCGAGGTCTATCTGCGATTGATCGACGCCGCGCTGGCAGCGGGCAAGCAGGTCTTGTTACTGGTGCCGGAGATCAATCTCACGCCTTTGCTGGAGGCACGCGTTGCCACGCGTTTTCCCATGGTGCCAGTGGTCAGTCTGCATAGTGAAGTCACTGAAGCAGCGCGTGCCCGGCATTTCGCTGCTGCGTTGAGCGGCGAGGCGCGCATCGTGATTGGCACGCGGCTAGCCGTCTTTACGCCGATGCCTACGCTGGGCCTGATCATTGTGGATGAAGAACATGATCCGGCCTATAAACAACTGGAAGGGATGCGTTATCACGCACGTGATCTGGCTGTGTGGCGGGCGCACCAGTGCGGGGTACCGATTGTGCTGGGCTCCGCGACACCTTCGCCCGAGAGCTGGTCGAATGTGCAGAACGGTCGTTACCAACGTTTGGATCTCCCCGAACGCGCCCATGCCGAAGCCGTATTGCCAACGATCAGTCTGCTTGATACACGACGCCTGATGCTGGACGAAGGCATGTCATCGAAGCTGCTCGATGAGCTTGCCCAGGGGCTGACCGCAGGTGAGCAGAGTCTCCTGTTCATTAATCGCCGGGGCTACGCCCCGGTATTGACGTGCACGGCCTGCGGCTGGGTATCGAACTGCCGCCGCTGCGCGGCACATCGTGTGGTGCATCGACTTGACCGGTCACTGCGCTGTCATCACTGCGGCGATACTTCGCCGATACCGCGGCAATGTCCGGATTGCGGTAACGCCGATTTGCGACCGCTCGGGCGCGGCACACAACGCATTGAAGAAGCGCTGCAGAAACATTTTCCCCAGGCCAGAATTTTGCGGGTCGACCGGGATGTGGCAACAACCCGCAAACAATGGGAAGCGCTCGAAGCGCGGATCCGCTCACGTGATGTCGATATCCTGGTCGGTACCCAGATGCTGGCGAAGGGCCACG
>JACCED011818820.1_pt1 | contig 17107 bp, 14 predicted proteins | sample 7455021 | NCBI WGS metagenome assembly JACCED01 (sample SAMN15323456, study PRJNA562643) | freshwater metagenome | isolation source: river surface water | place: USA:Blue River Watershed | collected 2017-08-19 | reverse complement strand
TTAAAATTGATAAATTAAAATATAAAAAAAATATATTATTAATAATAAGTGAAAAAGATTCACCTCTTGGAAAATGGAAAATAGACCTAAAATTAAAAGTGCTTATCAAGAATTAAATCATTTATTAAATGATTTTAAGGAAGGAAAAATTAATAATAAAGAATTATTAGATAAAATACAACTTAAGGAATCATTTATTAGACCGTATGGAAAAGTAACTGAAGAAGGTAAGATTGCTTTACATGAAATAATAGAAGAACCATTAGTTTTTGAAATTAATGAATGGAAAAAATTAACAAGAGTAATGAAAGAAGAAAAATGGGATAAACTTACACAAACAATTAAAAATGGATATATTGATAAATATATTTTTTTTAATGAACAACGTGCTTTAAGTAAGAAAAATAAACATTATAATAATATAATTTATAATGAAAATTCTCAAGAGAATAGTTCTAATGAAAATAATTATAAAAAAAATTAATTATATTAGATTAATTTTTTTTAATATATAAAATAATAATTTATTAATTTATTAATTTTTAGAATTAAATTTATATATAATAAAATATTTATATATAAAAATAAAAATGGAAGAAAATATAAAAGAAAATTCTTTAGTTATAAATAGCATAACTAATAATACTACTAATTATGATAAAAAAAAGAAAAGACATGAAGGAAAAAGACATTTTATTTTAAATGAACCATTATTAGAATTTAGAAGACATAAAGGTGAATTAATAGAACAAAATGATAAGTATGGTAATTTTTATGGTAAAACACCATATGAAGCAGCAAGAAAAGCAGCTAATTCTATATATGAAAGTAAAATACTTGAAGGAAAATTTATAATGAATCAAGAAAAAATGGTATTTGGTATTAAGGAAATAACAAAAAATAGTAATAATGATAAAATATATAATTATGAATTATCAAGAGAATATTTACAAAATCCAATAGAAGTTAAATTAAAAAATGGTGAAACATATAAAATTCATTTTTCAACAAAAATTAAATCAGTATAAAAATTAAAATATTAAGAAGATTTTTTTATTCTAAATAATTTAATTTTATTTTAAATTATTTTTTTATTATTTATTATTTATATTCGTTTTATTTTTTGTTAATTAAAACTTTTTTTCTAAGTTACAAATATAAGAAAGAAAATGGAACAACCTCAAGTACCTAAAATGGACGGTGGTAAAAAAGCCAAAAAATCTGGTGATAAACGTGGTAAAGTCCCTAACCCTTGGTTAAACCATGTTAAGGAAACCATGAAACAACATCCTGACAAAAAATTTAAGGAAATCTTAAAGATTGCAGGAAAGACTTATACTAAAAAGAAGAAGGGTGGTGATAAAAATGATGAAGATAATGATGAACAAGATGGAGGAAAAAAGAAAAAGAAAGCCAAGAAAACTAAAAAATCAAAGAAATCTAAACGTGGTGGTGCTGATGACGAAAATGATGAAGATGAAGATGATGAAGATGAAGAAAATGACGATGAAGATGAAGAAGATAATAACAGTCAAGATGGAGGTAAAAAGAAGAGAAAATCTAAATCTAAAGCTAAGAAATCAAAGAAATCAACTAAAAAATCAAAAAAAACTAAACGTTCAACTCGCAAATAAATAAATAAATATTTAATTTTTAATTTTTAATTTTTAATTTTATTTTTTATCATAAAAATTATGATAAATTAATATAAAAAATATTATTTTATTTTTTTAATTCAAAATGAATTTTATAATAAAAAATACAGGCTTGATAAATATTTATCAAAGTTAATAGAGAAAGAGGCCATATTTTGTGATATGTTGCGTATATAAAGACTAATAAACTTCCAAAAAATAATAAACTTAAATGAAAATCAGAATGATATTGAAAATCATTTTTTTGTAAAGTTATATTTGTTATATCATGTGTTCTCCATATTAAAAAACACACTCCTATTATATAAAAAATAAATAAATCTTGATTAAAAGAAAAATTTGTTTTCATAATTTTATTTATAAATCTATAAATAAATAATATAAAAATTATAAAATAATAATAAATTTAAAATTTAAAAGTCATCACTTACTTCAATCTCTGTTGTTGTTTTTGATATTGTTGATTTGGTATATTCACCTACTTTTTTCTCAAAGAAGTTTGTTTTAGGTCTTAAAGATATCAATTCCATAAATTCAAATGGATTTTCCACATTATATTTTTTTTCATAATCTAATTGTGATAATAATCTATCTGCAACAAATTCAATATATTGACACATCATATCTTTATTCATTCCTATTAATGCACATGGTAAAGATTCAGTTATAAATCTTTTTTCTATATTTACTGCATCATCTATAATTTGATACACAACATCTTGAAATACTCTATTTTTTATTTTTGAATATAATAAAGTTGCAAATTCACAATGAAGACCTTCATCACGACTAATTAATTCATTGCTAAAAGTTAATCCAGGCATTAAACCTCTTTTCTTTAACCAATAAATAGCACAGAAACTTCCTGAAAAAAATATACCTTCAACTATTGCAAAAGCAATTAAACGTGTTGCAAATGATACTTCTTTATTTTCAATCCATTTGTATGCCCAATTTGCTTTTTCTGCTACACATGGTATATTTTCAATAGAATTTAATATTTTATTTTTTTCTTCATTATCTTTAATATAAGTATCAATTAATAAAGAATAAGTTATTGAATGAATTGTTTCATTATAACTTTGATAAGTATAAAAAGCTCTTGCCTCTGGGATTTCTATTTCTCTTTGAAAACGATTTGCTAAATTTTCATTTACAATTCCATCACTACCTGCAAAAAAACCTATAATATTTTTTATAAAATATTTTTCATTTTCATTTAATTTTTTCCAATCACCTTCATCATTAGATAAATCAATCTCTTCTGCTGTCCAAAATGTTGCCTGTGCTTTTAAATACATTTCATATATATCATTATATTTTATAGGAAACATCACAAATCTATTTTTATCTTTTTGTAATAACAATTCATTATCATCATTGGTCTTTATAATTGAGGGATGTAAATTATCAATAAAATTTGACATTATTATTTATTCTAATAATATATTCTTATATTTTTTTTAAATAAATATAATTTAATAATTAAATTATAATTAAATGTATTGATTATTATTTATATTAGTTATTATTAAAATAAAAAAAAAATATGAAAATTAGATAATAAAATAGATGTTTATTTTTTTAAAAAATAATAAAGATGAAAAAAATTATATTTTTTTTAAAGAATGGAAAAATACAATTGATTTATATATTGATACTTTAGATAGAATAGATTATGAAAATTTACCAATTAATGATTATATACAAAAACCATATTTTTTTAAATATTTTAATGAATTAATTAAAATTAAAAATAAAAAATTAATTATTGAAAATATAAAAAATAAAATATTAGATAATATTATTAATCTATCTGATATAATATTATTATTGAATCATATTTTTAATTTTAATAAAGAAGATAAAAAAATCATTCAAGATTATTTTTATAAAAACTATAATGATATTTTAAAAAATGAAATTAATAATAATAAAATTTTAGATAATGAATTTTTTAATATTTTAAGTTTTATTTTGTATTTTTATATTCAATATTATTTAACTTATTTAATAATAACTGAATTATTATATAATAATTATAAAGATATAAATAATATTGATAATAATGATTATAATAATGATTTTAATAATGATATTTATTTATTAATTGAAAATAATAAAAAAAATATAAATTTTAAAATAAATTTTCTAAAGAAAAAAAATGAAATGAAAAAAATTCATTCTTTTATATTATTTTATAATCTCATTAAAGAAATAAGTTTAAGTTTTGATAATTTATATAGTATTTTATTAAATAAAAATATTTTACCAAGTATTGAAAAAATTAAAATTCATAATATTTGTTGTAAATTTATTTTTACACCATGGTTTTTAAAAAATAAAAATAAAAATAATTTTTATAATGATAATACATCTTTAAATAATTTAACAAATAATATTAATTTTGATAATAATAATAAAAATATTAATATTAATAAAGAAAATAATACTAATATAAATAAAGAAAAAGACAATATTAATAATAATAATAATAAAAATGATAATATAAATAATAAAAATGATAATATAAATAATAAAAATGATAATATAAATAATAAAAATGATAATTTAAATAATAAAAATGATAATATAAATAATAAAAATGATAATTTAAATAATAAAAATGATAATTTAAATAATAAAAATGATAATTTAAATAATAAAAATGATAATTTAAATAATAAAAATGATAAAATAAAAAAAAATAATATATTTTTAAAAATAAAAAATTATTTATTAAAAAAATAACAAATTTAAAAAATTTAAAAAAAATATATTATTTTTTTAGTATAAAAATGGAATCAGATAAATTAATAACATTTATAATACCAACTATTGGAAGATTAAGTTTATTAAAAACAATTGAATCTTTAAAAAATCAAAAAATAGATAAATGGAATTGTATTATTTTATTTGATGGTATTAAAAATAATATAATTAAAAATAATATTGATAATAGAATAAAAATTATTGAATTAGAAAATAAAATTGGAGAATATCCAAATTATGCAGGTAATGTAAGAAATTATGCTTTCCAATATGTAAATACATCATGGATAGGATTTATTGATGATGATGATACAATATCTCCATATTATATAAATAATTTATTAGAAGAAATAAAAATAAATAATAATATGGAATGTTGTATTTTCAGAATGATTTATAAAAATTTAATTTTTTTACCTAAAATAGAAAATCAAGATATAATTAAAAATAATGTTGGTATAAGTTTTTGTTTTAAAAAAAGTTTATTTACTAAAATTAAAAATTTAAATTTTATCAATAATAGTCATGAAGATTATTATTTTTTAAAAAAAATAAAAAATAATAATATTGAAATTATATTATCACCTTTTATAAATTATTTTGTTAAAACTGAATTTATTCAATCAGTAAATAATATAAAAAATATACCTAGATATACTATAAAAAAAAAAATTAATAAATATGATTCTGATTCTGATTCAAACTCTGATTCTGATTATAATTCTAATTCTGATTTAGAATCTAATCTACAATCTGAATTATTTTATCAAAATAATGAAGAATTTGAATCAAATTATTTAAATCAATCAAATTTAACAAATGAATTAAATTTAAGGAATGAATCAAATGAAAATTATATAGAAAAAATTGTAATTAATAAACAAACTTTACAAGAAAATCGTCGTGAAATAATGCATTTATTAAAATTAGAAAAACAAAAGTATTTAAAAAATTTTGAAGAGCGCATAAAAGAAGAAAATGAAATATTAAATATAATTAAAAATAAAATTATAGATAAAAAAAATAATATAGAAAATGAAAATATAAATTTTAAAGATAAAAAAAATAATAATGAAAATGAAAATGAAAATCAAAATGAAATTATTTTTGAGAAAATTGAAGAAAAAGATATTATTGAGAAATTAGATTTAGTAAATTATGATATAATAGAAAAAAATAAAATATATTTTAATTCTGTTAAAAATGAAAAGAAAATATTTATTGAAGTAGATGGAGGACTAGGTAATTTATTATTTCAAATATATTTTATATTTAATTATTCAATGTTAAATAAAAAAAATATAATTTTTTATTCTAAAAATAAAAATTCAAAATTTAGAAAAGATATTACAAAATATCAATTATTTTCTGGATTCAAAAATTATGTAATACATGATAATAAAATAATAGAAAATATGTATGATTTATTAAATTCTAAAAATTTAATTTATTATCAAGAAAAAAATCTTAATACTGATAAAAGAATTAACAATTTTTTTGAATCAAATCAAAATAAAGATATATTTTTCAATGGATATTTTCAAAGTATTTTTTATATTGATTTAAATTTTAATAATATTAATGAATTTATGGATTTTTCTATGAAAAAAGTAGCTGAAGTTATTTTAGATAAATGGAAAGAAGATAATAATTTTCAAAATAAAAAAATTATTGGTATTCATATACGTGGTTCTGATTATTTAAAATTTACTAAAATATATACAAAATTAACTGATATTTATTATAATAATGCTATTTCTAAATTAATTGAACAAGATAATTATAATTTGAATAATATTGAATTTATAATATTTACTGATGATATTGATTATGTAAAATCTAGTTTTGAATTTATCTATAAAAGAAAATATTATTTTGTTCAAGATATTATCAACGAATATAATAAAAAAAATTTATATTATAATTATCAAGATGAAATAGAATTATTTTTTATGTCTTTATTAAATTCACAAATATCAGCAAATTCAACTTTTTCTTTATGGTCAAGTTATTTTGGAAATCATGATCATGTTTATATACCTAGTAAATGGTTCGGTATTAAAGGACCTGATATACAAATACAACAATTTTTATTAAAACAAAAAAAATATAAACTTATTTAAATTAAATATAATTATAATTTAAATTACATATAATTATAATTTATATTTTTATGTAAAATATCACTAAAATCTTCTCGTTGATAACCTAATTGTGGTAAAATCATAAATCTATTTTTAATATAATTAGTATAAACAACATCAATTTCACTTAAATTTTCATATAATATATTTAAAATATAATTTATTTTTTTTATGGGTATAATATATGAACTTGTGGTAAAACCACTTTTATTTTTTATTTTTTTTAAATATTTTAAATTATATTTAAATAATTCTTCACTATATTCAAATTCATAATTAGTTGTATTTAAATATAAAATATTCCAATCTATATTATTTATTAATAATTCTTTTAATGCATTATTAATATAAAAAAATGGTGATTTTTCTAAATTATAAAATGTAAAATCATCTTCAAATATTAAAAGATAATCTAATTCTTGATTATTTTCATATTTTTTTAATAATTCAATATGAGACATTTTACACCCATATGAACCTAAAATATATTTTTTATTTTTATTATTTTTAAATAATTCTTCATAATCTATAATTTTTGAATTTTTTAAATCTTCTATATTTTCCGTTTTTATACCTTTAAATATATTATATTCTATATTTAATAAATCAAATTCTTCTAATATATAACAATATCTATCGTATCTTTTTTCCAAGTTTATGATTTCTATTATTATTTTATTTTTTAAATTATTATCACATATATCAATATTATTAATTGTAAAAGTATTATCACTCTGTTCATTTTGATGTAAAAGTGATGATAATAAATTTTTATTTTCAAAAGTCAAATATTCATTATTTAAATTATTTTCAATCCATTTTTTTTTTAAATTCAAAATAGTTTTAGTTTCTAAAAATTTTTTATTATACATTATATAATTAATATTTTTTTTATCTATATAAAATAATTTAAAATAGTCTTCTTCTTTATAACCTTTTATTAATTTATTAATATTATTTAGATTATTTATATATTGATTATTATTTAAGAATATATTTTCTAATTTTTCAAAAAATGAATTTAAATTATTTTCATCAAATGATTTTTTAAGAGTAGACATATTTATATTATAAATAACATCTTTAAAATTTGTAAAATTTATAATATTATCTATACAATTTTCAATTTGAGATTCTGGAAATTCATATATTAAATATATATAAATATATTTATTTAATAAAATTTTTAATTCTTGAAATATTAATTCTTTTTTTAAAAGTTTTTTATCAAATACTATAAATATTTTTATATGATTTAATGGTAAATATAAAAGTAAATTTAAATATTTTATATTAAAATCTTTTATATTATCAATTTTTATTATAAAAGTATATTTTTTTAAGTTATTTAGAGTACTTAAAGAAAAAAATAAATTATAAAAATTATTAAAAATATTAAATTGTGGGAAAGATATTAATTGTGAATTTTTAAAAGATTCTATATTGAAAATATTATATATTTTTTCTAAAAAAAATATATCATTAATATTTTCGTTATTTTGTATATAATTTATAAATAAATTTAAAACATGTCTAGAAAATATATATATATTTAAATTTTCAATATAATAAATATTTTTTAAATCTTTTAAAAAATTAAATTTTATATTATTTATATTTGTAAATTTAAATAAATCAATATCATCTTCAAATATAAAAGAAAAATAATTAAATTTATTAAAATTATTATCATTATTTATAATATTATAAATATGTTGTATTAATAAACCTCTTTTATAGTAATAATTAAAAAAAATTGATTTAAAATCAGTATTAAGTTCTTTTTTATTTTTCTCTAAATGAATAAAATTGTCAAAAATTGATAATACTGATTTATTAGTCTCTAAATGCATATCTAATGTATTTAGAATATTAATAATTTTTAAAAATTTATTCCAGTCTGATATCCATATAGGAATAAATAAAATATCATTCATTTATTTTATAAAAATAAAAAAAAATAATAAAATAAATTTGTTTATTGAATATTATTTATAAATTCGTATTTTAATAAAAAAAATAATAAGATTAAAAAATATAAAAGAAAAAAATGAATTTGTTAATAACTGGAGGATGTGGTTTTATTGGTTCTAATTTTATAAATTATTATTTTTACAAAAACATTAATTGTAAAATATATAATATTGATGCAATGTATTATTGTGCAAGTGAATTAAATATTAACGAAAATATTAGAAATTCTGATAGATATAAATTAGTTGTAGGTAATATTTGTTCCAAAGATTTAATTTATCATATTTTAAAAGATTATCAAATAACTCATATTATTCATTTTGCAGCTCAATCTCATGTTCAAAATTCTTTTGAGGATTCTCTTCAATATACACAAGATAATATTTTAGGTACTCATACTTTATTAGAATGTTGTCGTAAATATGGAAAAATTGAAAAATTTATTCATATATCAACTGATGAAGTTTATGGAGAATCAATGTTAAATGATAATGAAGAAAAAAAAAATGAACAATCTGTTTTATGTCCTACTAATCCTTATGCTGCAACAAAAGCTGGTGCTGAATTGATAGCTAAATCTTATTTTTTCTCTTTTAAAATGCCAATAATTATAACACGTGGTAATAATGTTTATGGTCCAAATCAATATCCTGAAAAATTAATACCTCGTTTTATTCAACTACTTAAAGAAAATAAAAAAGTCACTATTCAAGGCGATGGTTCAAATGTAAGAGCTTTTTTACATGCTTATGATGTAGCAACAGCTATTGAATGTATTTTAGAAAAAGGTGAAATTGGTGAAATTTATAACATTGGAAGTGATGATCATTTAGAGTATTCAGTATTAGAAATAGCACATAAATTAATTAAATTATTAAAACCCTCTGAATCAGAACTTAATATAGATAATTGGATTGAATATATTGAAGATAGACCATTTAATGATAAAAGATATTATATATCTAATGATAAAGTTAAAAAATTAGGTTGGAAAATATCAAAAGATTTTGATGAAGGACTTAAAGAAATTATTTAAATAAAAAAAAATATTTTTGCGTGCAAAATTAAATAAATTAAAGTGAGAAAAAAGTATAAGAAATATTAAAATGACTGAAATAACTGAATATTGTATTTTAGGGGAAAGATGTACTGGTACTAATTATTTACAAAAATTAATTGAAACTAATTTTAATTTAAAAGAAGTAACCCATAAATATGGTTGGAAACATTTTTTCGGATTCTCTGATTATAAAGATTCAGATAATGTTCTTTTCATTGGTTTAGTTAGAGATCCTTTTCAATGGTTAGGTTCTTTAAATAAAAAAAAACATCATTTAGCACCTCATTTAAGAAAAAATATGAGAACATTATTAAGATCTGAATTTTTTAGTATCTATGATGAAGCTGGACATGGACCTAAATATGGAAGAGAGATTATGGAAGATAGAAATATTTTTACAGGAAAAAGATATAAAAATATTGTTGAATTAAGAAATACTAAAAATAAATTTTTATTAGATGTTATGCAAAATAAAGTTAAAAATTATATTTTACTTCGTTATGAAGATTTAAGTTCTAAAACATTTGAACAATTAGAAAATTTTAAAAATAAATTTAATTTGACTCAAAAAAATCCTGAATTAATTAACATTGTTAAACATACTAAAAAAAAAGGAACTAAATGGAGTCAAAGTCGTGATGTTTATAAACCTTTACCTCATAATTTTAATTTTGTTATTCAAAATATTGATATTAAATTAGAACATAGATTAGGATATTTACTTTTTATTAATAAAAATAATACAATTGATAATTTAAATGATAAAAAATTAAATATAGATTATAAAAATATTAATGAAAATAGTATTAATAATAAAGATGAAAATAAAGAAAATGAAGATGAAAATGAAAATGAAGATGAAGATGATGAAGAAGAAGATGAGAATAATATTGATGAATTAACAAAAGAATATCATTCTTTAATTAATTAAATTAATTAAAAAAAGTATTTTAAGTATAATAAAAAAAGAATTTAATATTTATTTTAAAAATTAGTACTTAAAAAAAAGTATTTTAAGTATAATAAAAAAAGAATTTAATATTTATTTTAAAAATTAGTACTTAAAAAAAAAGTATATTTTATTAAAATTTAATAAAATTAATTAATTTTATTATTTTTCATACGAATAAGAGTTTGACGAACAGATGTATGAATATCATTAACTTCGGGATACCATGTTTTTAATTTTTCAGTATCTAAACAATTATTAGAACGTTTTGAAGCTAAAATTTGATTTTGTTCTTCAATATTAAAATTTTTCCATGTAAAATCGGGGTCAACTAATTCTTTATACATTTCAAGAATTTCATTATGTGTTATTAATCCAGGATTAGTTAGATTAACAGTTCCTGTTTTTCTATCAATTGCCATTTTAATCATTATTGGTAAAAGTTCATCTAAAACGGTCATTGAATTTGGTACTGAACAAACTTTTTCATAATTTGTTATTTTAGTTATAAAATTTCTTGAATTAAATTCATCTGTTATGGGCATTCTAATTCTTACATTTAAAGTACAATCATTATAAAAAGGCATTAGTTGATCAGTAAATCCTTTAACTATTGAATAAGATGAGCCAAAAAAATTAGGTTTTGATTCTTCAGTAAAACCAGTTTGTGTATTACCAAATGGATGATTATCATCAAATTCAAATATACAACCAGTTCCTAAATAAATAAAATGAATATTATATTTTTTTGCTAAATTTGCTAATACAATTGGAGAAAATAAATTATCTCTTACATTTTCAACTAATTTTCCAGGTTTTTCAAGATAATCGATTGTTCCTATTACTTCATTATTATATACACCATGAGTACGTCCTATAAAACTCATAATATGAGTTGGTTTTAATTCTTGTATTTCTTTTTCAACATCTTCAATATTTTCAACTCTTGATTTAGCAGGATGAACAATATAATTATTTGATTTTAAAAGATTTAACATTTTACCTCCAATCCATCCACGGTGTCCAAATAATAGAAAAGAACAATTTTGATTTTGATTTTGATTTTGATTTTGATTTTGCATTTTTTAGTTTATATTTTATTAAAATATAAAAAAATATAAAAATAATCGAATATTTATTTAATTAAAAATAATTTATAATTTTATTTATTTATTATTTTTATTTTTTTTTTTATTAAAAATTAATACCTGTTCCTTGTATGTTAGAATTTAAATTATCACTATTTTTTGCATCAACTGTTACTTCTAATTCATAAGTTAATTGAAGTTTATGTTGTAAAATAAATATATCACCTGATTGATATTCATAATCATCTGCTATACTTTCAAAATACTGTTTTAAATATAACCATGGTATTTCTGAACTTATTTTAAATTGATTAACTTTTTCAGAAGTAATTTGATTAGCATTTACAAAAGTACCTACACGATATATATAAAATCCATTTTTATAAAATATTGATTTAGGGTCTTCTGATTGTAAACCTTGTGGATTATTTTTTACAAAACCTATTTTTTTTATTAAATTTTTTTTTATTTTATTATTAAATACATTTGTTCTCTTTAATAATACACTATCTCCTGAAAATCCAGTTATTCTAAAATAATAAATTTTTAATCCTACATGTCCTGGTACTTTTTGTGATATTGCAATATAATATTGATTATATATATTAAATGTATTTGTATTACCACCTGGTATAAAATTTTTAAATATTATATTTATTTGTTCAGAATTTTCAATATATCCAGCTGTTAATTTAACAGTATCTGTATCAACAAAATCAATATCAAAAACTTCAATATATTCTTCTAAAAATATTATATCTTGTTCTTGTGGTAAAGTATTATAAAAATAAACTAAATCACCAGGTACTAAAGGTGTAGAATTTAATTTATTACAATTCTCTCTAAATACACTAAATTTAGAACAATAATATTCGTATTCATCACTTTGATTTAAAATTATAAAATTAGTTGTTTCATATTCATCACCACAATATCCGGAATATCTTAATGTACTTTTTTCAAAACTATCTATATATAATTTATCTATACCAAAATCATATTCTTGACCTCTGAAATTATATATTGTTGGTGTAATTTTATCTATTTTACCATTTGAAGTAGGGTCATATCTAAAAAAATCCGCTCTATCATCAGGTGTTAATTTGGTAAATGTTGATGTATATATATTTATAAAACCTGAATTTGAACCATAATCTGGAATTAATTTTGAAAAAGCTTTATTACCTATTTCATCCGTTGCATAAAAACAATGTTCTAATTCGGGTATTACCATATATAAACAAGGTTCTTTAAATACACCTTGTGCTATACCAGTAGATATTGTAGATATTGGATTAAATTGACTAAAATCATCAGCTGATTCGCCAGTTGCTGGTCTTGCTGAATTATAAATTACAGGAGATCTACCTCCTTTATAAAATGTTATAACAGGTGAAACTATTGATAATAACGATACTTGTTTTATATTATCAAATGTTATAGGTATTTGAGCTCCATCATTATCACCTGTAACTATTGTTCGACCACTGTATATTAATTTTCCGTTTGAATCTACATATTGATTAATTACATAAGATGAAGATGCAGGATTAAATTTTATTTCAAATTTATTTTGATCTGGATATAATGCTTTATTTCTATCTAATGAATTAATTTGAAATCTATATCTTTTTTCAACATTATTTATTTTAGGAGGTAATATAAATGATGATAATGATCTATTATTATATGGTCCAAAATCTAAATTATTATTATTATTTAATCTTTCTAAGTTATTTTTTTCATTCATTAATATATTATCTTTTATAGGTATTATTTCTTTTTCAAATAAATCACTATATATTTTCTGTGGTTCATCATTTTTTTCTTTTATTTCATTGTATTCAAATGTTTTTATTGTCTTAGGTAATACTATATTTCTATTATTTTCTTTATGTATTAAAAATTCTGATGGTTCTTCCAATAATTCTTTTTTTTCTTTTCTAATATGTTTATTATTTTTATTTTGGAAAAATTCACTTCCTATCAATAAATCATTCGTTGGTTTTATTTCATTAAATCCATTATTAGTATTATTAATATTATTTTTTTCATTATTATTAAATAAATTTTCTTCTAAACTTTCATATGGTTTTATTTTATCTAAATTATTTTCTATTTTTTTATTCATATTTCGTTGACCTTCATCAAAATTATTTATTGCCATTATTTGATTTTCATATTCTTTTAATTTTGCATTATAACTTTTCATTAATTCTTCACTGTCCTTTTCTTTTTCTACCTTTTTTGTTTCAAATGAACTTTTAAAATTAGGTCTTGGATTAATTTCATTTCGAATTGTATTATAATCTAACATTTTACCATCTAAATTACTTTCATTTAATTTAGTATTTTCTGAAAATTGTGGATACTCAATAACTGGTATTTTTTCATAATTTTTCATTAATTCTGGATCAAATAAAGGATCTATTCTTTTCTGTTTATTTATAAATTCTCTATTTGTATCTTCTCCAGGTCTTATTATATTATTTGCATTATCTACACTAAATGTTATTTTTTTTTTATCTTTATTTTTTTGTTCCTGATTTTTTAATCTTTGGTATTCCTTTTGCATCATTTCGTTTTCATGTAAATTATTTTCACCTACTTTTCCATAACTATCATAACTATTATAAAATTTATCATTTTTATAATTATTTGACTTATTAGTATTTTCTTTTTTAATATTTTCTTCTATTATTGGTTTTATTATATTATATACTTTTTTATTCATTAAAAAAAGATATTCTTCTTCTGACATTGTTTTTAATATATCTTTTGATACATTACTTTCTACATAATTCATAGTTTCTTTTATAGCTTTATCATAATCTTTATTCCACATTAAACTTGTTTTAGAACCATATTCTTCAGATAAAGAATTATTTATTAATTCTTTTAAAATTTCGTGATTTTTATTTGAATTAAATTGTATAGACATTTTTTTACTATTCTACTTTTTTAAATTTATTTTTTTTTAAATATTAATTTATTTTTTAATTAAGCGTATTTTTATTTTTATTTATTTATTTTATATAATTAGATATAAATAATATAATTCATAAAATGTCTAATTTTTCATCTTTTCCAAATGGTATTACTCAACAACTCCAAGTTGAAAAAAAAGATTATTCACAAAATATTATTAAACCTCCTGAACCAAATGTAACCCAGGGAAGAATTACTAAAAAATTTGTTGTTTTAAGTAAAGATAGAGATTTACTTTCTTATCCCAACTCAAATAAATATCGTATTAATGTTCCACAAGAATGGCGTGATGTTGTTTCTGCTTCTTTAATTGAAGCTATTATTCCAAATACATATTATAATATTAATGAAAATAACAACATTTTTTATATATCAGAATCACCAACAGCTTTGTATTCAATTGAAATCCCTTTAGGACAATATTCAAATATTTTATTATTAAATACTTTAAATGGTAAATATGGAGATTTATTTATAAATTGTCAAAATAAATATAATTTTTCACAAAATCCACTTGATAAAACTTTAAGAATTCAATCTAATAGAGCTAATAATTTTGACTTTATTTATAATATACATCATTCTTTAAATACTAGTTGTTCACCATGTGCTGTTAATTCTGTTGATTTTACTATTGGTTTTACTAATAAGACATATTATTCAAAAGAAATAAATTTATCATATATAAATGTAACTTCAATAACAGATACTAGTACACAAAGTGACCAAGATTATAATGTTTATAAATTAATTGCAAATAATGTTGATTTTACTAGTATTTTTTATGTTGATGATTATTTTATTTTAGATGATGGCTCGGGAAATAAAATATCATGTCAAGTATATCAAATTAAAAATGATAGAACTATTTTTTTTGAAGATTTATCTGGTTCTGCATCTGCATTAATAACTTCTTTATCCGGTAATATTTTTGATAATATTAGTGTTCTTTTTTCACCTAATTTATATCAACTCGAAATTCAACCCGTCATTTATCTAAGAATCAAAGATTTTTTTAATTTTAATTCTACTGCTAACGGTGCTGAAAATTCTTATGCTATTTTACCTTTATTTCAAAATTTCTTTTCTAATACAGTTATTAATGCTTCAACTCTTCCATATGGTGGTATTACAAAATATTTTAATCCCCCATTACCAAGATTACCTTATATGGATATTGAATTTGTTAATAGTGATGGTACTTTATTTAATTTTAGAGGTCAAGAAAATACTCTAGTATTTGAATTTACATGTCTTAATCAACCAAATAAATATAATTATTAAAATTTATATTATCATCATATTTTTTATCATAGTATAAATTTATTTTTTATTTTTTATTTTTATTAAATTATATACGTAAATAATTTAAATCAATAAAGAACCATTCGGTACGGACTAAGATAATTAGCTTTGCCAATTATGTTAAATATAAAAAAAATGATTTTTAATATATTAATTAATTTATCAAAATAATAATATTTAATTATTAAATTTATATTAAAAATGACTTTTAGAATAATTGACGTAAATGGATTTTCTAGAGATTTTTATCAATTTGATAAAATTTTAGAAGAAGAACATGATAATATTAAAGAACTTGATTGTTCTCATGAAGAACTACAAAAACTTCCTGAAAATTTATATTTACTTAAAAATTTAGAATATATAAATTGTTCAAATAATGAACTGAAAAATTTATCTGAAAATTTCAATTCTTTTTTAAATTTAATTAATTTAACTAAAATTGATTTATCTTTTAATTATTATTTAAAATCAGTTCCTTTACAAATATATAGTTTACAAAATTTAAAAGAATTAATTATTATTGAATCTGAATTATCTGAAATTCATGAAAATATAGGAACTTTATTAAATTTAGAATATTTAAATCTTTCAAATAATAAAATTAATAATTTACCTAATTCTATTGGTAATTTAGTAAAATTAAATTTTGTTGATTTGTCATATAATCAAATTAAATATTTACCTAATACCATTGGAAATTTAATTTTACTAGAAGAATTTGATATATCAGATAATCCTTTAAAAACACTACCTTTAGAAATAAATAATTGTGAACTTTTAAAAAAATTTATGTTTGATACTGTTGATATGGAATATATTCCTATTTCTCTTAAAAACAAAATATATGAATGGTATGAAGATAATGACTTTAATGAAGATGAATTATTTGTTTAATTTTAGTTTATATTAATAAAAAATAATATATTTATAATTTATATCATTATATTTTATAAAAATGTCTTTACCTGAAGCAGCTTTAATTAATTTAGAGTATAAACCATTTGTTTATATTCGATTTAAAAATATTCAAATAAATGATGAAATTTTTGAAAATTATACAAGAAAATATTTAGAACTTTTATTATCATGTAAAAAAAATAAAGAAAAAATTTATGTGATTATTGACATTAATAATTTTGATAATTTACCAATGCCTTATCTTTTAAAAC
>JACCED012355540.1_pt1 | contig 17127 bp, 16 predicted proteins | sample 7455021 | NCBI WGS metagenome assembly JACCED01 (sample SAMN15323456, study PRJNA562643) | freshwater metagenome | isolation source: river surface water | place: USA:Blue River Watershed | collected 2017-08-19 | reverse complement strand
TCGAGTTCACCGTTGATGTGAATCCGTAAAGCCTGAAACGTGCGCGTGGCGGGATGCTGCCCCGGCTCCGGACGCGCCCGGCAACGGCGTAAGGTTGCAGCGACAAGGTCGGCGAGTGCCTTGGTGGATTCCAGTGGCGCTGCATCCCCGCGGCGCGCCTCCTCGCAGCGAGTCGCAATCGCGTCTGCAATCTGAAAAGCAAACCGTTCTTCACCATAGTCAGCGATTACCTTTTTTAATTCATCAATGGATGTCTGCATCAGCCAGACTGAAACTGGCTGTCCTCGTGTGGGATCCATCCGCATATCCAAAGGACCATCACTGCGGAAGCTAAAGCCGCGACTCGGGTCATCGATCTGGGGCGAGGAGACACCAAGGTCAATGAGAAGACCATCAATCGCAGTCACCCCGCGCTCAGAGAGTCTTGAAACCAGCTCGCTGAAAGGGGCATGAATAATTTCAAAACGAGGATCGTTGATCGACTGCGCAGAGGCCACCGCCTGCGGATCACGATCAAACGCAATCAGACGTCCTTTGGGGCCGAGTGCAGAAAGGATGAGGCTACTGTGACCGCCTCGTCCAAAGGTTGCATCAACGTAAATCCCATCAGGGTGAAGCTGCAGGCCTTCTACCGCTTCGTGAAGAAGGACTGGCTGATGGACAATCGACTCCAATCGATCTATCCCCCACCACGTTTGCGATGGCGAACAGATTGCTTATGGCTCTCTAGCGTGACAGCATCCCAGATTTCAAAATGAGCGCCCACACCAAGAAGAATCACGTCACGCTGAATTCGCGCACCATCCCGCAGCACAGGATTGATCAGCACGCGCCCCTGGGCATCCATCTCAGGCGTATCGCTTAAGCCCAGCCAGAATCGACGACGTTCGGTATCGGATTCGTCATCTGAAAGTGTGGCCACTTTCTGATCCCAAAGGGGCTGCGCCATCAAGAGTAGACAGCCGTCATCACTCTCGACCAGGGCCAGCGCACCCTTCGATTGGGCGACGAGTGCCTCGCGATAGCGCGTCGGGATCGTCATGCGACCCTTCGCGTCGAGACTCAACGCCGTTATGCCCGTAAATTGACCAGAAACTGCCAAACCGTGACCCCCACAAAAAACCACTTTTTTGCACGATTTCCCACTTTAGGGAAAAGGATTCACACGGTCAAGCGAAAAGAGGACTTTTTTCTTTTAAAACAAGGGGTTAGAGGACATTTGTAGAAGAAAACTAGGTCAAATTATGGCTAAATTGTGAACGAAATCAAGGGGATAAAAATCACTCATAAAGTGGTTTGTCAACTAAGAGAGAGGAAACCCGCCCTAAGGGCCAGGCAAAACTACTGAAGGGGGGTCTTGAGCAGGTTGCCAAAGGGGATCGCCACCACCGGAATGCCTTCTTCGGCGAGTTCCTGGGCGGTCTCTAATGACGTTTGTCCATGAATCGGCCGGGGCGGTAACTCGTTCGCATGCATGGCGCGGGCCTCTTCAGCAAATCGATCCCCAACATCTTCGCTACTTGCCAGCATTTCACGGACCATTTTGAGCGCAGCGGCCAAGGCCGGTGCGCCACCGGGAGCGGAGGTCATCACCGCAGCCTGCCTCTGACTCGGCTCCGGATCTGCCACAGCGGGCAGCGCCGATTCTGCAGGCTCTGCCGCAGAAGACAGGTTTAGCCGTGGCGCAGATAGCGTCTTTTCGATCTCGTTACTGTCGCAGAACGGGCAGGTGAGCAAGCCTTGGGCCTGTTGCTCCTCGAAAGCCAGGTGGCTTTTGAACCAGCCCTCAAAGGCATGGCCGTGAACGCACTTGAGATTAAAAACCTTCATGCGCTAAGTTTAAGCGATCCCGCGCAGTTCATCACGCCCAGTCTGACTACCCAAATGGTCAAGAATTCCCCAGGTGTTGATCTGGACAAGTCCGGGCGCACCAATCAGGTGATGAATTGCCGCATTCGCAATAGGCCACGCCCGGGGCGCATCCAATGCGATGTCATGGGCAAGCCGATAGATCATGTCCAGTACCCCCCCATGGGTGAAGACCGCAATCGTCTGACCGAGGCGTGCATGGATCAGTTCATCTAATGCTATCGCCACACGATCACGGAACTGCTCAAGCGATTCGCCGCCCGCGGGAATGAAATTCGGGTCGCGTGTCTGCCAACGCTGAAAGCCAACGGGATCTTCCTGTGCGACCTGATCAGGCGTCTTACCTTGAAAGTTTCCGAAATCCCGCTCCGCGAGACCCGCAACCGCATGAACAGAAAAACCGAGCTGTTCTGCAAGCGGCATCGCCGTCTGCATTGCGCGCGATAAAGGACTACTGTAGATCGCATCTAACGGAAAAGTCATAAGCCTATTGGCAACAAGGCGTGCTTGTGTGAGACCCGTTGGGTTTAGTGGAATATCGGTTGAACCTTGAACACGCGATCCTGTATTCCAGTCGGTTTCACCGTGGCGGACTAACCAGATCGTTGTGGTTGCCGACATCTTACTTTGCGATCGCTGTCGTCTGGGACAAGGTAAGCCCAACCGAGAGCATGACGCCCGGCGCAAAGATCTCGTCGCCGATCAGATGCGGTTGATCAACAAAGATCTTGGTCTGGCCAAGATCAACACCGTAACGCGTGAACTCACCTGTGAACTCAACAGACTCGACAGTCCCGGACACCCAGAACATTCCCGACTCGGCCGTCGGCGCTTTCGCAAGTCGCACACTATGCGGCCTAAAAAATAATTGCGCTGCGCTGTTTGACGACAACTGAGTCTGCGTGAGCGGCACTGATAAGCCGGCGCCCTGAAAATATTTACGCCCGCTCTCATCGACGATTCGACCATCGATCAGGTTTGCGGTTCCCACGAACCCAGCAACAAAAGAGTTCACCGGGTGGTCATAGAGCGTCGTCGCAGAGCCCACTTGTTGAAGGACGCCCTGATCGAGCACGGCCATACGGTCGGCGGTCGTCATCGCTTCTTCTTGGTCATGGGTCACAAAGACCGTTGTGATACCAAGCTTGCGCTGAAGGCTCTTCAGCTCATCCCGCATCTGTACGCGAAGATTCTTATCAAGGTTCGAGAGCGGCTCATCAAGAAGTAAAATCGAAGGCTCAATCACGATGGTTCTGGCTAATGCAACCCGCTGCTGTTGCCCCCCAGAGAGCTGACTTGGACGCCGCGCACCATACTCAGAAAGCCCAACCACATCGAGCACTGCAGCCACTTTCTTTTTAATCTCGTCCTTTGAGAACTTACGTTCAACAAGACCAAAAGCGACGTTATCAAACACCGTCATATGCGGCCAGAGCGCGTAGTTCTGAAACACCATGCCCACATGTCGAGACTGAGGTGGCAGGGGGGAGACATCTTCTCCATCAATCAGCAGCCTGCCACCCTGATTCCGGTTAAACCCCGCTATAAGACGCAGCAGCGTTGACTTACCCGAGCCGCTAGGGCCCAACAGTGCGAAGAACTCTCCCGGTTCAATTCGGAACGAGACATCCCGTAGCACCTGGTTCGTGCCATACGAGAGAGAAATATTGACCGCCTCGAGCAAGCCTTTTTTCATAACCAAACCTTCATCCAAAAATAATCTTTAATCCTTGCGAGTGGTCCGATACCGTTCAGCCACCACATTAGACGCATAAGTCCCGATCGCTACTACCAGAATCGCAATCACCCCAAGGGCAGCCCCTGGGCCACGACCCGCAAGACTCTGCATGTAAAGATAGATGCCATAGCTCATCGGGGCATTCGACTCTACCGAGGTCAGCAGCAAGGTTGCGGAAAGCTCGACTGATGCCGTAATGAAACTCGTGACAAATCCCGCCAGAATGCCGCCCGCCATCAATGGCACAACAATTCGGCGAATCGTCGTCATTCGGCTGGCACCAAGTGAACTCGCTACTTCTTCAAGCGACTCATGGACCTGCTGCAGCGCTGCCATACAGGAGCGCAACGCATACGGCAGTCGACGCACTGCATAGGCAATCATGATCAATACCCAGGTCGTGACGATAGGGGTCTCCGTAAACGGCAGCGTGACGCCCTTAAACATCCGCAGATAGCCGATCGCGAGCACGAGCCCAGGGATCGCCAAGGCGGCAGAGGCCATATGGTCAAGCCACTGACGCCCGGGTAGTTTCGTGCGGAGAATCAGGTAGGCAATCGCCACCCCCAACAGAATATCAATCCCCGCCGCGGTCAGACAGTAGAGCAGCGTATTCGAGATCATCTTGCTGGAGTCCTGAATGACCGTGGCGTAGTGGGCCAAGGTGTAGGCATCAGGCAGAACCGAGAAGCTCCAGACCTTCGCAAAAGACATCAACAGAATGCCGATATGCGGGGCCAGCACGATTAAGAGTACGATGATGATCCAGCCGTAGGCGGCCACACCATGCCAGAACGACAGGCGACGCTGCTGAAGGCTCGTGCCGCCTTTTTGGAGCGTGGAGAAATCGCGTCCCTTTAAGACCAGTGCTGACATCCACAGCGCGATGACTGAGAAGACCACCATGATCACGCTGATAACATAGCCCAGAGGGTCCTCAACACCAACTGACGTAATGCGCAGATAGGCCTGTGGCGCGAGCATATTAGTCACCCCCAGCACCAAAGGAGTTCCCAGGTCGTCAAAGACTTTCACAAAGACGAGTGCGGCACCGGCAATAAACCCTGGCATGGCCAACGGAAAAATCACGCGACGGAAAATTGACCATCCACTCGCCCCAAGGTTCTGAGCCGACTCTTCCATCGCGCCATCGATGTTGCGCATCGAGGCCACGAGATTCAGAAGAATGAAGGGGAAGTAGTGGATGCTCTCCACAAAGATCACGCCCCAGAGACCCTGCATAAAGGGGATATTGATCCCGAACCAGTCACCGAGTAACAGATTGACCGAGCCGCTCTTGCCAAAGATGAGCTGCATGGCGACCGCGCCCACAAAGGGCGGCATGATCAATGGCAGCACCCCCAGCGTCTGAATGAGAATCGCGCCACGGAACTCAAATCGAACCGTGAAGTAGGCCAAGGGTATCGCAATCAGCGACGCAAAAATTACCGAGGCAAACGCCACAATCAGGCTGTTGATAAATGATTCTTTAAAGATTGCCTGACCAAAGAAATTCATGAAGTGGCCGAGAGTGGGTGCGCCCGTCTCGGTCACAAAAGCCGTATAGAACACCAGCAACACAGGGATGACCAGAAAGATCATCAACAACAGAAACACGATCCCATAGACAAACCAAGGGCCAAGATTGGCTAAAAATGCGCGAAATCCTGGAGTCGACGGCGCCGAAAGAGTGGAGGCTTGGCTCATAGGGGGGAGTCTCTAGTGAACAAAATCCCAGGGGGACGGCAAGACCGTCAACCCTGGGATAAATTACAAATTAACGAATTGCGGCAGCAGCTTGGTTAGCGAGAGCCTGAGCCTTCGCATAGTTTTCTTTCGCTTTACTACCCCACTGCTCTTCCAGCGCGGAGATCCGCTTGCTGACCTCGACATCTTTACGAGACTTTAAGAAAAGATCGAGTAGTTCGGGGCTTTTCACTTCAGCCTCAGTCAAAATCGGGCGGTAAGCGATTGCCTTCGCCTGACGAATTAGATCGGCTGCCTGCGGATTGTTCTTTCCGGCAAGCTTTTTCTCAGCATCGTGAATGGCCTTCGTCGCTGCCTGGATCTCTTTGAGACGGAAGGTAACCATCTGGTCAAATAAGCTCACGACAATCGAACGCCGCTGCTCAGATAGATTCGAGTTGAACTGTACCTTTGCGGATTTCGCCACTTCCTGAATGTTGGGATAGTTTGCAGGCGCCTTCATGCTGGTACCAGGACCATAAGGCACAACGGGCAGACGGCTGATAGCAGGATCAAACAAGAGTGCCTGACCTTCATCTGACAAGGTATAGGCCATAAACGTTTTGGCCTCTGCAGCGTTCTTCGCACCAGCAATCAGACCGATGTTTGCTGGTACAACAGAGGTCATCGTCGGGTAGACAAACTCAACAGGGAATCCGCTGTACTTGCCCGCGAGACCGAAAAAGTCAATCACGAGTCCGATACCGAACTGCCCGTTATTCACACCATCCGGCACACCAAAGCTTCGCTCGGTAACGGCTGCCGCATTACCCATGATCTGAAGTAACTGTCCCCAGCCTTTATTCCAACCTTCGCCCTGAAGAATGGTCTCAACTGTCAGGTGGGTTGTTCCAGAACGAGATGGCGAAGAGATCGCTACGTGACCAAAGTACTCGGGCTTCACCAGATCGGCCCACTCTTTCGGGGCTGGCAGCTTATTGGCCTGCATGTAACGGGTGTTCCACATCAGACCGTAACCCGCAAGCGCCTGACCGTAGTAGAGCCCTTCGGGGTCATTGATCGGATAGTTACCAATCTTTGCGGGCGTACGTGGATTCTTGACTTCGGGCGCCGTGGTCAAGAGCTTGTCGCGCGATAGCACCTCAAAGGCACTGGGGTCCGAGACCCACATCACGTCCGGACGCTGGCCCACAGGAAGCTCACGAATGTAGGCCAACGCAGCTGCTGTGTTCTTATTCAGAATCTCGAGCTTGATCGTCGGGTGCTTTGTCTCAAAGGCTTTTTTATAAGCAGCCGTCAGCTCCTTTGGAAAAGACGTCAACACCGTGACGGTACCGGCATGGGCTAATCCCGCAAACGCCAGGGCGATGGTCGCCAGGCTGAACTTCCTAAGTGTTCGTTGCATCTTCGCTCTCCTTTTCAAATCGATCGTTCAATGAGTTCTATCTTGTAGCCGTCTGGGTCTTGCACAAAGGCGATCACGGTAGTGCCGCCCCTCACGGGACCGGCCTCGCGGGTGACATTGCCGCCTGCCTGCCGAATCCGTTCGCAGGCCTGAGCTGCATTCGGTACTGCGATTGCCATATGGCCATAGGCTGAGCCCAGGTCATAGGCCTCAACACCATAGTTATACGTGAGTTCGATCTCGGCATGCCCCTCGGCATTACCCTTACCAAACCCGAGAAATGCCGTCGTGTACTTCTGTTCAGGTCGATCCGAGGTCCGAAGCAGATTCATCCCCATGACTTCCGTATAAAACTTGATCGATCGCTCGAGATTACCCACCCGGATCATCGTGTGCAGTAGCTGCATGATTGTCACGCTCCTTTATGAAGAATATGTTGCACTGCTTCAGCAAAACCTGAGGCTGATTCCTGTCTGCAGACATAACGGGGCCAGTGATCCATTAACCCTTCATATCGTGCGACATTTGCGACTCCAATGGATCGCTCAAAAAACGAGAACATCGGACTGTCATTGGGCGAATCGCCAATGTAAACAAAGGTTTTCGATAAGGTCTGGCTCGACAACCCGTATTGCTCACGGACCAACGCAAGTGTCATGCTCAGTTTGTCGAAATCACCAAACCAGCCATTCACATGAATTGAACTGACTTTCGCGGTCATGCCCGCCTCGCGCATGATGGCGGCAATCTGATTGGCCTGATCAAGACTCAGAGGGCCACAGTCTTCTGCGAAATCGATCGCAAGATCACTTATTCGATAAGCCTGGTCTGAAGCGACCTGTACGCCTGGAACAGCCTTCAGCACGGCCTGAGTGATCGCATCGAATGCCTGGTGACTCTTGGCCCGCTCCTCAGTCGATCGAACAAAATGACGGCGTATGCGGCGAGCGTTGCGATCAAATGAAAACCAGAACGCGCCGTTTTCACCCACCACTGCATCAACAGGCCACATCCGTGCGAAGTGGTCACACCAGCCCGCAGGTCGCCCCGTTACGGCAATCGCAATATGCCCCGAAGAATGCCACTGCTCAAGTGCACCAAAGGCGTCGGCTGTCATCTGACCGTCGGTCGTAAACGTATCGTCAATATCGAACAACAGGCCTTGAATAGGCGGATCCAACGGCATCTCAGCAAGAGGACGCATGGCCGACCCCTAACGTTAAATAATGCGCTTACGGATCTGAGTGACGATGATCTCTGCGATCACAACGATCACGAAGATCGACAGCAGGATCAACGAAACACGCGTCCACTGAAACAGATTCAGTGCCGTATCCAAGGCCATGCCGATGCCGCCAGCACCAACAAGCCCAAGAACAGACGATTCACGAATATTGATATCCCAACGGAATAAGGCCACAGACCAGAAGGTGGGTTCAAGCTGCGGCCAATAGGCTTTGAGAAGAACAGACATCCATGAGGCTCCAGCGGCCTGCAGGGCCTCGACACTTCTCGGATCCACCTCTTCTAAGGCTTCCCCAATCAGCTTGCCCACGAATCCGATGGATCGAAAGGCAATGGCCAAAGTCCCTGCAAGCGCACCGGGCCCAAAGATCGCCACAAACAAAAGCGCCCAGATCAGCGAGTTCACCGAACGGGTACTGACAAGAATCAGTCTGGCAAATCCATTCAACAGGCTATTTCTCACCAGATTCTTCGCAGAAAGAATGCCCACCGGTACTGCCAGAAGAATCGAGAGAATCGTTCCCATGGTGGCGATGTGAATGGTGTCCATTAAGGGGTCATGCACCCCTTCCGGATAAAAGCCATAACTAATCGGCCACATCCGCACGAACAGATCGCGAACCTGCTCCGGTGCATCCAAGAGAAACTCTGGGATGATCTCCACGTTCTTCGCCGAATAGACCACCGCCACAATCAAGAGCAACAGCAACGCGAACCGAAGCAGGCGCTCAGTCGATGAGTACCGCTCCCACTGAGCAGGGGGTTTAGAGACGTAGGTATTAGCCATCACTCTTGCTCACATCAACGCGAAGGACACGACGAACCCAACGCGCTAAGCTCTCACCAATCATGATCATCAGAATGATGGCAATCAGAATCGCGCAGACGAAGTCATAGTCAAACCGTTGGAAGGCGGCAAACAATGTTCCGCCAATGCCGCCCGCACCCACGATACCAACCATCGTCGAGTTCCTTAGGTTGGAGTCAATCTGATAGGTCGCAAAACCAACAAATCGAGAAAACACCTGCGGAAATACGCCGTAGGTCAACACGCTCATAAACGGCGCACCCGATGCACGGACCGCTTCGACCTGTTTGAGCGAGATCTCTTCGATTGCCTCAGCAAAGAGCTTTCCGATAAATCCCATTGACGCCACGATCAGCGTCAGAATTCCAGCCATGGCGCCAAACCCAACAGCCTTCACAAACAAAATTGCCACGATCACTGGGTGAAATGAGCGGCATAGCGCAATCGTCGTCCGCGCGGGCCAGCTTACCCAGGCGGGCATCAGATTACGTGCGGCGAGCACTCCCAGCGGTAACGACAGCAGGACACCAAAAAATGAGGCTAGGATTGCAATCTCAAGACTTTCCAGCAATCCCTTGGCCATGCTGTCGGGCTGCAGAATGGCGGGGGGGAACATCCGTCCCAGAAAACGCTCCGCGTTATCCAGGCCGACAATGAATCGTTCCCAAGTGAAGTCGAGGCGCGAACCGGCAAAAATCACATAGGCGACCAAGGCCAACCAGGCCACGGTCACCCATGGTCGACGAGGAAAAGCTACTGCAGCCAATCTTGTCCACCGTAGATGGACTGCAAAACAGAGTCCGTCAGGCCGCTGGGCGGACCGTCATAAACAATCGCCCCACCTGACATGCCAACAATTCGCGAAGCAAACCGTTTAGCAAGTTCCACATCGTGCATGTTAATCACCACGGGGATGGAGTACTTCTCACTGATCGAGACCAAGAGCTGCATGATCTCAACCGACGTCTTGGGATCGAGTGATGACGTGGGCTCATCGGCAAGTAACAGCCGCGGATTCTGCATCACTGCGCGTGCGATACCAACGCGCTGGCGCTGACCGCCAGACAGGCTATCGGCCCGCTGGTTCTCAAACCCTTTTAGTCCAACAATTTCTAAGAGCTCAAAGGCGCGATCGATATCCTCTTGAGGATACTTGCGGCGCCAGGCCTTCCAGGCAGAGATATAGCCCAGACGCCCCGTCAACAGGTTTTCCATCACGCTTAGACGTTCGACCAGGTTGTATTCCTGGAAGACCATCCCGATGTGTCGACGCGCAAGCCGGAGCGACCTGCGATCTAACCGGACCAGATCCTGCTGCTCAAACGAGATCGAGCCTGCGGTGGGCTCTACCAGCCGATTGATACAACGAATAAGAGTTGACTTCCCGGTGCCCGATGGTCCGATGATGGCGGTAATTCCCCGGGAGTCAATATCGAGGTCGATCCCACGAAGAACGGGCTTCCCAGGAACATATTCCTTGGCAAGCCCGCGGATCGATAACGTGTGTTGTGCAGGCGAATTCAAAACTACTTCTTCGCCTTTGCTTCAGCTGCTTTCTTCTTTGCCTCGGCCTCACGAGCAGACTCGCGCTCATAGGCTGCGCTGTTGAACTTCTCGCCACCCGCTTCAGCAACCTGACGAACAATCGCCCAGTCCTTCTGGTAGGTCACGGGGAAGAAACGGTCGGCACCGTCAAACGCCTTCTTCATGTCGTCGGTAAACCGATAGTCGTAGAAGCACTTCAGCATCTGATCACGGAATGTGGGCTCGAGGTCATGTGCGTAAGCAAATGATGACGTGGGGAACTTCGCGCTCTTATAGATCACACGGAACTCGTCTTCTTTGATCTGACCACGGGTGGCCATACGATAGAACACGTCTGATGCCACGGCAGCGCCGTCATAGTCACCGGAGCGAACACCAAGTACTGACTGGTCATGCTTGCCGGAGAACAGGATGTTGTAGTCCTTGCCGGGGTTCAAGCCTTCCTTGGGGAAGAGCGCCATGGGGGCCATATGGCCCGAGTTCGATGATGGCGAGGTGTGGGCAAACTTCTTGCCTTTCAGATCAGCCAGTGTCTTATAAGGGCTGTCTTTTTTCACCACAACGATCAGGTTGTAGCCCTGGAACTCTTTCTCGTAACCCTTCACAGCAAAGGGCACAGCACCGGCGATATTCACCGCAAATGCAGTGGGGCCAGTCGAGAAGCCACCAACATGCAGACGACCGGAGCGCATGGCTTCGATCTCAGCAGCATTCGACTGGACCTGGAAGAAGACCACGCGCTTCTTCGTGCACTGGGCCAGATGATCCGTGAACGGCTTAAAAATCTTTTCGTAAACAGCAGGATCTTCCACCGGCGTGTAGGTAAACACGATGGTGTTGGGGGTCTTCAGTTTTTTCGGATCCTTGGGGGTGTCGGCCACCATATCCTTGTTTTCGTCACAGTACTGTGCATCCAGATCCCCACGGTTCTTACAGGTGTCCTGGGCATAAGCCTGCATGCTCAGACCGAGCGACAGGCCAAAAACAGCCAAAAGCAGTTTTTTCATGGTTGTCTCCTTAACAGGTTTGAATTGTAATAAATTTGCACTTTTCCGCGGCGTCAGCACGCCGACGGATTTCATCACTAGGGTTTTTACTGAGCGGGTCTTGGGCAGTTCATCCACATCACTCACCAATAAAAAGATCGCCGTCATCGGCGGCGGTATCAACGGGACCATGTCAGCCTGGGCACTCGCTAATGCAGGCGCTCAAGTCACAATTTTTGAATCCCATCAACTCATGTCGCAGACGAGCCGGGCTTCGACCAAGATGCTGCACGGCGGCCTGCGTTACCTGGCGAATTTTGAATTTGCGATGGTTCGCGAATCTCTACAAGAACGCCGCTGGTGGCGCGCCCAGAAAACTGGTCTGGTCCAGCCGATCGCTATTGTTGTCCCTATTCCCAAACATGATCTCAAACGACGCGTCCTGGTCGGTCTTGGCGTCAAGCTCTATGACCTGCTCGCGGCAGGCTCCGGATTTCCTCGGTCACGCTGGCTTAATCAGAAGGCACTGCGACAGCGATTCCCGGGGCTCAAGGTCGATCGGTTATCCGGCGGCTGGGAATACTGGGATGCCCAGATGGATGACTACGCCTTAGGACTGTGGGCAGCAACCCAGGCCCAAAAGACCGGGGTGACCATAATCGAAGGGGCGCACGTTGAAAGAATCACTGCAGCAGGTGGGGTCACGATCGCAACGCCAAAACAGGAGTCTTACCAGTTCGATCTCATCGTCAACGCGGCGGGACCATGGGCCGAACAACTGCTCAACGCTTCTTCTATTTCACACAGCCACGGCCTAACCCTGATTCGGGGATCTCATCTGCTGGTGACACCAACGCCACAGACGGGACTTGCGCTTCCCCACCGAGACAATCGACTCATCTTTTTTCTGCCTTATCAATCCAAAGGCCTGTTAGGCACGACAGAGGCAAATCAGTCCATTGATAATCCGATCACCGCATCTAAGCAGGAGATTGAAGAACTCACCGCCTGTTATGCGGACTGGTTTGAGACTCCCTTGAAAGAACAAGATGTTCAAGAAGTCTTCAGCGGCCTGCGGCCCGTAGTGCGGCAATATGGGAAATCGTTAAGCGCAGCAAGCCGCGAGGCTGTCATCGAATCGAGAGATCAGGTCGTGACAATCTGGGGCGGGAAGTGGACAACCTCACGACAGCTTGGTCTTGCTGTTGTCAAAGCCTGTCGCAACATAGCCGCAGGCTGATCGCAACGGAGATGGCTCATCTGCAAGGTCATGATCTGCGCAGATGAGCGGCGAAGAAATCGGTAACGAAGTGGGTCTGTAGGCCGGATTCTGTTACGGAGTGCAGAACACTCTATAGCGATCATCCCTCTAGACCTGCTGTTACCAACAGGTTCAAGCCACCTACCCGCGCGCATCGGACGGGACGCCCTTTACAGCCGAAACTGCTCACGCGCCTATTTGGTGTTGCTCCGGGTGGAGGTTACCGCGTTTCACGTCCACGCAGTCGCCTGCGTTTACTCGTCTCTGTGGCCCTATTCCTCGCCTTGGGTATTCTTTCGAACACTTGCTGCGTCCGGCCGTTAGCCGTCACCCTTCCCTGTGGAGTCCGGACCTTCCTCTCCTGTGCAAGCACAGCAGCGATCGCCCAACCCACTTCGTTAAAGCCACTATAGCGGGTTTGATTAGGGGAGTCACACCTCTGCCGTTGATTTTGAGGACCCCGGGACTATTGACTTTAAGCCTTACGCCTAAACGGTGCGCACGGTTTGTCCCTGACGTGGCCGTCGAAAGACAGCGGTATCCAGATAGAAGTCTTTCTCAGTCTGAGCCGCATCCCAACCAGGAATACCCATCACCGGTAACGGTCGAAACAAGGATGGCGAAAGCGCAGGAGAGATCAGCGGCGATAACTGCTGGTCAATGCCATCCGCATGAGCGGGCATGATCGACTGATCTGCCAGCGCAATCGTGTGGGCTGTGATCGCCTTATAAGGCACTAAGAGCTTTTCTAAAAGCGCGTGGCCAAAACAAAAGATCTGCCATTTGGTTCCCCACGCCTGCCGATGAGTAACAAAAAGCGCAGTCCAATCGGCTTCTAAAAGCAGTCGCTGTAGCTGCTGCTCGCTCGAATAATCGATGACGATTGCAAGATTCTCGTCCCAGAGTGTCGCTGCATCTCGAACCGGGCCCCGGCGACTCACATCTGTCTGCGTTTCAATAGCAAGCGCTTGTTCACGATTCAATGCCGCCTTGGTCAATGGATAAGTGAGCCAGACCAATGCATTGATCCGATCATGCAGGTTATCCCGCGTGGGCACGATGCCGGTCTGCGCAATCCAGTATTCATACGCAACACCCTCCGGAAGAACAGACTGCGAGCCAAACTGTAAGGCCTGACCGCGACCTGTGCGCAAGCCACGATTTTTCGAAAGATCGTTTAACCAAGCGATGAGTAGCGCATAGTCCGATGTCAGTACTCGTTGAACGGAGTCCCGATCAAACCCAGACCACCAAGGAAGATCAGCCCTGTGCAAGTCCCTGAAACCGCCAGGCCAGTGTTTCACCCGCAGCCAAGGGGACAATCTGGCCGTCGGCATACGGAAGACTCGACTCGATGACCTGCTCAGACTTCACGAGCAGAATCTTTTCCAGATTGCGGGGAAGTCCATAAAAATCAGGTCCGTAGAAGCTGGCGAACGCCTCAAACTTATCCAGTGCATTCATCGACTCAAACGCCTGCAGGTAGAGTTCCAGTGCATACGGCGCAGTAAAGCAGCCCGCACAGCCACAGGCCGTTTCTTTGGTCGACTGCTCGTGTGGCGCGCTATCGGTGCCCAAGAAAAACTTGGGGCTGCCACTGGTCGCTGCCGCCAGTAATGCCTGCCGATGCGTCTCGCGCTTCAACACCGGCAGACAGTACCAGTGGGTGCGAAGCCCGCCTTGGAACAAGGCGTTGCGACTATAGAGCAGATGCTGCGGGGTGATCGTTGCTGCAATCGCGCTCGACGCCTGCATCACATAATCCGCTGCCTCTTTAGTGGTGATGTGCTCGAACACAATCCGAAGCTCTGGGAAATCCCGGACCAAAGGAATCAGAACACGATCAATGAAGACGGCCTCTTTATCAAAGACATCGACCTCGGACTGGGTGACCTCTCCGTGAACACATAACGGCAGGCCCACCTGCTGCATCGCCTCGAGCACTTTCGCGCAGTGTCGAAGATCTGTAACACCACTATCCGAGTTGGTTGTCGCACCAGCCGGATAGAGTTTGACCGCCTGAACAAAACCACTTTCCTTTGCACGAAAGATCTCGTTGGGGTCTGTCTTGTCTGTCAGGTAGAGGGTCATCAACGGATCAAAACCATAGCCCTGCTCCGTCATGTTAACGGGCACCATCGACAGAATTCGTTCACGATACGCCTGGGCCTGCGCAGTCGTCGTGACCGGCGGCTTTAGGTTCGGCATCACAATGGCACGGCCGAACTGGCGCACGGTGTAAGGCAAAACAGAGGCCATCTGCTTGCCGTCCCGCAGATGAAGGTGCCAGTCGTCTGGCCGGGCGATCAAAAGCTTATCCAAGATCAGAACACCACAATGGCGCGATAGTCATTCACGTTTGTTCGGGTTGGGCCAGTCGTAATCACCTGACCCAACGGCTCAAAAAATCCTAAACCATCATTGTTATCTAAAAGCGCTCGCATGGAGAGGCCTTTTGCTTTCGCCTGTCTCAGACTTTCTGGGGTCAGCCAGGCGCCCGCATGCGGGCTCATTCCGTCAATGCCGTCGGTATCGGCAGCAATTCCCATCACCCGATCCGCTACACCAAGCTCATCAACCGCAAGCGCCAAGGCCAGCAGAAACTCCATGCAGCGTCCACCGCAACCATCACCGCGAACCGTCACAGTGCACTCGCCGCCGGAGATCAACGCGACCGGCATCGCAAACTGGTCATTGGGGTAGCGAACGAGCTCAGCGACCCAAGAGGCATAGACCTGCGCCACATCGCGTGCCTCACCGGTTACAGAATCGCCAAGAATAATGGGCCGTATGCCAGCCTGCGAAAAACACTCGGCTGCTGCAGAAAGACTCGCACGAGCGGTGGCAATCACATGGGTTGTGACATGCTTAAGTCGGGAATCACTCGGTTTCGGTGTTTCCGCAATCTCACCTCGTGCGCCCCGTGCAAGATGGGCCGCGACCGTTTCCGGAGGCGTCACCCGCCAACGCGCAAGCACTGCCTGCGCATCCTGATAGGTGGACGGATCAGCGGCACAAGGCCCTGATGCGATCGCAGAAGGATCGTCGCCGACTACATCAGAGATGACCAGTGCCGTTACAGGCGCCTTTGACGCCAACGCAAGATGCCCGCCCTGAATCCGAGACAGATGCTTACGCACCACGTTCATATCAGTAATGGGGGCGCCTGACTTCAAGAGCATTGACGTCAGCGATTTAAGATCCGCCATCGAGACGCCATCCACCGGAAGGGCCAAGAGACTAGAGCCACCACCGGAGACCAGTACGATCAACTGATCATCCGCTGTGAGTGCAGAGACCTCTGCAAGAATTTCTTCTGCCGCACGTTCCCCCGCCTGGTCTGGTACCGGGTGACCCGCTTCAATGCATTCGATTCGCGAGAGTGGCAGCCCATGGGCATACCGTGTAATCACCAGCCCCGAAATGGGTGCCGATGCTGGCCAGGCCGCTTCGACTGCGGCCGCCATACTCGCGGCCGCTTTGCCAGCACCCACCACCAGCGTCTTACCCTTTACAGGAGGCGCCGGCAAATAGCGTGCAACGATTTTTAAAGGGTCGGCGCGGGCGACTGCTGCGTCAAAACTCTGTCGCAGCAGTGTGGGATCAGACCTTTGCTGTTGCGACGGCATTGGCGATCGCTTTACCCACTTCGACGGTATTGGCCTGGCCACCCATGTCCCGCGTAACGGGACCCGTCTCCAGAACCTGCTCAATTGAGCGCAGGATCAGATCATGCGCAGGACGATGCCCTAAGAAGTCGAGCATCATCGCTGCAGACCAGATCTGCGCAATCGGATTGGCAATGCCCTTACCGGCAATGTCTGGTGCAGAACCGTGTACCGGCTCAAAGAGCGATGGAAACTTACGGTCAGGGTTCAGGTTCGCTGACGGCGCAATCCCGATCGTGCCGGTACAGGCTGGGCCGAGATCAGAAAGAATGTCGCCAAAGAGGTTGCTGGCCACGACCACATCAAACCAGTCAGGGTGCAGCACAAAGTTCGCGGTCAGAATATCAATGTGATATTTGTCGACGCGCACGTCCGGAAAGTTTTTCGCCATCTCGGAGACACGGCCATCCCACCAGGGCATGGTGATCGCGATCCCGTTTGATTTCGTGGCCGAGGTCAGATGCTTCTTGGGGCGCTGCTGCGCCAGTTCAAAGGCAAACTTCAGAATCCGATCGGTGCCTACACGGCTCATCACTGTCTCTTGAATCGCAATCTCACGATCGGTTCCCGGATACATAATGCCGCCGACTGACGAGTATTCCCCTTCCGTATTCTCACGCACCACATAGAAATCGATATCGCCGGGCTTGCGGCCTGCTAACGGGCACTTCACGCCAGGCATAAGTCGCACCGGGCGCAGGTTCACATACTGGTCAAAGTCCCGACGGAACTTTAAAAGCGAACCCCAGAGCGAAACGTGGTCAGGAACGGTTGCGGGCCAGCCGACCGCGCCAAAGAAAATTGCATCATGACCACCAATCAGATCCTTCCAGTTGGCGGGCATCATCTCGCCATGCTTCTGGTAATAGTCACAGGAGGCAAAGTCGAAATGGTC
>JACCED011997518.1_pt1 | contig 17127 bp, 9 predicted proteins | sample 7455021 | NCBI WGS metagenome assembly JACCED01 (sample SAMN15323456, study PRJNA562643) | freshwater metagenome | isolation source: river surface water | place: USA:Blue River Watershed | collected 2017-08-19 | reverse complement strand
GCATCGCCGACTTCGGAGTGGCAGAACTCAGGAAAACGCACGACAAGGCTTTCTTCCTTACCCTTGGCTTTCACAAGCCGCACATGCCTTGGAATGTGCCTCAGAAATACTACGACATGCATCCTCTCGCAGACATCCAGCTGCCACCGACCAAAGAGGGGGATCTTGCAGATGTGCCCGCCGCCGGGGTCAAGATGGCAAAACCGGACGGCGACCATGCAAACGTGCTGGCTTCCGGCCGTTGGAAGGAGGCCGTGCAGGCGTACCTCGCGACGATCTCGTATCTTGATGGACAGATCGGCCGAGTGCTGGATGCCTACGAAAAGTCACCGCACAAGGACAACACCATGATTGTCCTTTGGGGCGACCACGGCTGGCATCTTGGTGAGAAGGAACACTGGCGGAAGTTCGCCTTGTGGGAGGAGGCCACGCGTGCCCCCTTCATATGGGTTGTTCCCGGAGTGACGAAGCCCGGCGGCATTTGCAAAAGCCCGGTTGATTTCATGAGCGTGTATCCGACCTTGTGCGACCTGGCATCCCTCCAGAGACCAGCCTGGCTTGAGGGTGACAACATCAAGTCCATCCTGGCCAATCCGGCTGCCAGTTGGGCCGGCGTCGGCGTCACGACATTCGGTCAAAACAACCACGCCGTCCGCACCGACAGGTGGCGCTACATTCGCTACGCCGATGGCGCAGAGGAGCTCTACGATCATGACAACGACGAGTATGAATGGACCAATTTGGCTTCTCATTCTGAACTCTCCGACATCAAGGCCGAATTCTCAAAACACCTTCCCAAAACCAATCTGCCTGCGTCTTCGAATGGCAAGATGAAAGACAACGATGCCGATGCCTCCCAGCCTTCGCGCGCTCGTCCAAAAGGTAAGAAGACCGCGAGCAACTCTTGATGGCTCCGCCGCGAAATCACAGACACAATTAACATGCGCCGATCTCAACCCCTGCTTGCCGCACTTTTAATCACTGGGCTCGGCGCCTTGCTCAGCGCTGCTGAACCGGTTGCCCCGACAAAAAAGATCATCTTGATCGCTGGCAAGAAAAGTCACGGACCCGAGGGAAATCGGATTCATGACTACCCATGGACAGTCAAGTTGCTAAAAGTCCTCTTCGAAAAGTCAGCCATCCATGATCAGGTTCATGTGGAAGCACATTTTGAGGGATGGCCAAAGGACGAGCGGACCCTTGATAACGCTGATGCAATTTTTGTGGTATCGGATGGACGCGACGGGGACAAGTTCGAGGAGGCTCCACATTTCAACTCTGCGGAGCGTACCGCCGCCATTGAACGACAAATTAACCGCGGATGCGGCTTCGGTACTTTTCACTTCTCAACTTTCGCCTCTGAAGTGAATCGCGAGCAGATTCTTGACTGGAGCGGCGGTTACTTCCAGTGGGAAACAGAGGGGGTGCGTAAATGGTATTCAGCGATTAAGGTGATGGACGCAAAACTGGTGCTGCCGACGCCAGGCCATCCGATTGCGCGGGGAGTCCAGCCGTTTCAATTGAAGGAGGAATACTATTACAACCTCCGCTTTGATCCCGCTGACCAAGCCCTTGTGCCGCTTCTCGCGGTGCCTTCGCTTCCCGGCCGTGATCCGGACGGGCGCTGGGTTGCGTGGGCGCGGGAGCGTGCGAACGGCGGAAGAGGTTTCGGCACAAGCTGCGGCCATTTTTACGACAACTGGAAGAACGATGGGTTCCGCAGGACGATTCTAAACGCGATTGCATGGCTGGCTCACGTGGAGGTACCCGAAAGAGGCGTGGATTCCGTGTATCTTGAGCACGACGAGATTACTGCCGCGCTTGCGGCGACACAGGCCCCTTAAGCCGAAGTAAGCAAATGCTGCGAGGCATGAGCGCTGTCGGATTACTTGGACCCAGTAGGGTTGGACGGTTGTAAGCCCGCGCAGATTTCGCGTGACACAGCACACCGTGGCGGCACGCTCATGCTCGAAGCCGCGCCAGTCTTGGCATCGCCCGCCCATCCCCGCACCCCGCAGCACCCCCGCTATGAAAAGTCCCCGCTCCCAGCGCGCATCAACTTCCCTAGTCAGCATCAGCATCCTCATGCTGCTCTGCTTTAGCGCCTCGGCGGCGGCTCCATCTCTCTCTGGCACCGAGGCACTCGACTCAAGCGCTGACTTGTCCGCAGAAATGGTTGCCGCCATCGACAGGATGGCAACCCGCCTCATTGCACACTCGCGCCAGAACCGCCGGCCCACGCGTGAAAACCTCGCGGCCATCCTAGGCATCGTCGACCCGCGCATTCCTTGTTCCGCGCTTGAATGGGTCGGCGATACGGCAAACCCCGCGCTGCTTCTTGAAACAGAAACTGTCAAAGTTTCCCGCGTTCGATGGCCTGTTTTTGAGGGTGTCCACGGAGAAGGCATTTTCATACAGCCCAAGGGAGAACCGCTCGCACGCATCATCTACCTGCCCGACGCGGATGTTCCGCCGGAAAAACTCGTGGACGAAATGCTTCTGAGCGCGCAATGCGAGATCATCATTCCCGCGCTCACCAGCCGAGCCAGCACGCTCAGCGGCAACGAAAAGCTCGGCATCCGCACAGATCTATCACACCGCGAGTGGATCCACCGGCAATCCTTCGAGTGCGGAAGACACATCATCGGCATCGAAATCCAAAAAGCACTCGCGCTGGTGGACTGGTTTAAAACACGTCCAGTCCAGGTGCCCATTCTGGTCGCCGGACTCGGGGAAGGCGGGTTGATCGCGCTACACACCTCGGCCATTGACACCCGCGTCAACGCGGCCTACGTCGCGGGATACTTTGCGCCGCGCGAGAACGTCTGGCAGGAACCGCTTTACAGGAATGTGTTCGGCCTGCTCCGTGACTTTGGCGATGCCGAGGTCGCCTCGCTGATCGCCCCGCGGCCCCTCGTCATACAGCACCTCGGCTTTCCCCAAACCCAGCCACCCGCCCAAACCCCGGGAAGCCGCCAGATCGCTGCGCCTGGCCGGCTTGAGGCACCCACTGCCAAATCCTCCGAAGCCGAGGTTGAGCGCGCACGCGCGATCGTCGGCGGGGATTGGATCCGCTTCTACACACAGCGCCAGGGCATCAACGAGGTCGTGCGCTCCGTGTTTCCGCAAGCCACAGCTTCCTCGATCCTTGCCAAAGCCTCCACCAATGACAAACCCATAGGACTGCCTGTCGATCCTACGCGCACACGCCGGCAGCTGCTTGAATTGGAGCAATTCTGCAAACAAGCGGTCCTTGATGCAGAGGTGGAGCGTGACTTAAGATTTTGGAAGGTGCTTCCTCTGAAATCTGCGGAGGCTTTTGAGACGCATGTTGCCAGAGAGCGGGAACGCTTTTGGAATGAGCTCATCGGCCGTCTCCCGGATCCGGATCTTCCTGTTCAAGCAAAGACCCGCTTGGTCCGCGAGGACGACAAGGTTTCAGTCCACGAGGTGCAGCTCAACGTGTGGGAAGACGTCTTTGCCTGGGGCTTTTTGTGTGTGCCGAAAGGCATCGCTTCCGGCGAACGAAGACCGGTAGTTGTCTGTCAGCACGGCCTTGAGGGCCTTCCGGCCGACGTCTTCGAAGCTGATTCAACTCAGAAGGCGTGGTCTTACTATAAGGGCTTTGCGCTTGCGCTGGCAGAGCGCGGGTTTGTCACCTTTGCACCGCATAACCCCTACCGCGGCAAAGAAACCTTCCGCGTGCTGCAACGCAAACTCAACCCGATGGGCTTCACCCTGTTCAGCGTCATCACCGGACAACATCAACGGATTCTTCAATGGCTCGGCAGCCTGCCGTTTGTCGACTCCTCACGCATCGGATTCTACGGTCTGAGTTACGGCGGTAAGACGGCAATGCGAGTGCCTGCGGTCCTCCCCGGTTACGCGTTGAGCATCTGCAGCGGTGATTTCAACGAATGGATCCGCAAATGTGTCAGCACGGATCTTCCACTGAGCTATGTGTTCACCGGAGAAAACGAGATCTGGGAATGGAACCTTGCACGCCATTTTAACTACGCCGAAATGGCGGCGCTCATCGCTCCGCGCCCATTCATGGTTGAACGCGGGCACGAGGACGGCGTTGCACGCGACGAGTGGGTGAATTACGAGTTCGCTAAAGTACGTCGCCTCTTCGACCGGCTCTCTCTCCAAGACCGGACGACAATCGAACACTTCAACGGACCGCACACGATTCGCGGCGAAGGCACTTTTGAATTCTTGCACCGGCACCTCAGATGGCCCACGCCCGCTTCAAAGCGGTAGAACTCAGAATACGGCTGAGGCCAGTTTTCAAGACGCTCCACTACCACGCTGGTCTCCCCCCAGCCTCACACTCGGTCAAGCGTTCCGCTGTGCCCGCCAAAAGCATCCGTCTCCACGCCCAGTCGCTGGAGCACCGTGACAAACAAGTTCGAAAGCGGAAGCTCCTCCGCCTGAATCTTGCCGTTCCAACCCGCGTCCGAATCAATTCCCGCTCCCGCCTGATTGTCTTCGTTGCCTTTTCCAAACTTCAGATAGCGGCCGTTCCGGAACCCCAGGTTCTTTCCGCCAGCGGAAATAATCGGGTAGTTGCGCGATAGATGAAAACTGCTTGAGGCGGAACCGTGCATCGCAAACGTGTTGTCCAACATGTTGCCATGCCCTGCCGGTTCCGGGGTCTCCTTAAGTCGTTGGACGAACCGGCCGAACTCCTCCGCCTGATAACGGTTGTACGTGCCGAGATTCTGCCAGCCACCCGGCCGCTTTACTGCATGTGTGAGTCCGTGCGCACCAGGAAGCCCCACCGCAAGCGAAAGAAGATCATGCGGCCCCTCGCCGTTCTCGCGCCCCAACTGAAAAGTCGCCACGCGGGTCGAATCACTTAAGAACGCAAGGTAGATCAACTCGTACATCGTCTGGAAATACAGCCTCGCCTCCTTGGGCTCGGCGTCCAAATGCAACAAGGTGGTGTCCACCTTCGGAACCGGCGCATCGATCCACTTCTGAGCCTTGGTCAGCTTTACCTCCGTGTCACGAACCGCATCAAGATAATGCTGCAACGTCTGCTGATCTCTGCCCGAGAGCTGCCTGCGCAACGAACGCGTGCTTTCGACCAGCAAATCCAGCGCGCTCTTGCTGCGCGCAAGGCGTTCCGCCGCGTCCTTTCCACTGGTCACAAACAGCATTTCAAAAATCTGACGCGGCTTGTTCATCGCAGGAATCGGCCGGCCCTCTCGATTGAAGGATTGCGTTTGTGCTCCCCGCGGACCACCAATCCCCCCGTTGGTTGACATCACAAGCGAAGCATGACGCGTCTGGTCGCCGATCTGTTCCGCATAAACCTGGTCCAAAGAAATCGTGTTCTTGTACGGGCCACTTCCTCCAATATTCGCTCCAGTGAGATACTGGTCGGCGTTGGAATGCCCGTGGACCTGGCGCGCGGCGGGATGTGACAGACCGGAATAAATTGTGATGTCACTCCTTAGCGGCTCCAAAACATCCAGCACCTTTGTCAGCGTAAAATCCCGTTCGCCGCCGCGCGGAAACCAACTCCAATCCTCCCAAGCTGGATCGGATTTCAACGGCAACCCAACACCATCCGGATGATACACGCTCACAAACCGTCTCGGCTCAGCAGCCTGCTTGGAACCAAATGCTGAAAACGTCTCAAACCAAGGCAGGGACAACGCCACGCCGGCACCCCTTAGGAATGCCCGCCGGTTCATCGCGAGTGTCTTTCCATTCATACAATACGTCCTCTTAATGTTTCGCGTTAAAAATGTCACTGCTGACGATGAGTTGTATCAAGTCGCCGAGACGATCGCCTTGCTGCCTGAACTGAAGCGTCAACCGCTCCAGATCTGAATCGTCCCCGATTCCCAGCGGCCTGCCAAGAGCGTAGGCGGTGAGTTTGTGAACCATTGCTTGTGCAAACTGGTCCTGACGCTCCAATAAAAGGTACCGCTTCACTCCCTCGACCCCGGATAATTTCTGCCTGTTGAACAGCTCCGCACTGGCATCAATGGGCTGGTTGTTGACCTGAGCCCGATAGGCCCCTGTGGCATCGAAATTCTCAAATGCAATCCCCCATGGATCGATCCGCGAGTGGCATGACGCGCACGCAGGTTGGTCGCGATGATTCTCAATCCGCTCCTTGAGCGTCATCTTCAGAATCTCTGGATCGGTCAAATCCACCTCGGGGACATTGGGTGGAGGCGGTGGAGGCGGGTCATGCAAGACCCGCTGCAACAGCCAGACGCCGCGTTTCACGGGATGCGAGTCCTTCCCGTCTGAATTGATTGCAAGCGTCGCGGCGCAGGTGAGTATTCCTCCCCGTCCGGCTTGCGGAGCAATGTCCACCCTCCGGAAGTGGGGGCCGAACACCTTCGGAATCTTGTAATGTGTGGCGAGCCGCTCGTTCACCATTGCATAGTTGGAGTTCAGGAATTGCATCACACTCTCGTTGGTGCGCAGAACCTCTTCAAAAACTGCGACCGGCTCCTGAATCATCGCCTCCAGCAGCGTCGCGTCCTTGATGTGCGTGACACCGTTGACCCGCTCAAGACCGAGCCATTGATCGACGAAGTTTTGCGCAAAACGCCTCGCACGCCGATCAGCCAGCATGCGCTGCACCTGCGCTGCCAGCACCTCCGGCTCGCGCAGTTTCCTGGACTCTGCAAGCCCAATCAGCTCGTCGTCCGGAAGACTTGCCCACAAAAACACCGCCAGTCTGCTCGCCAGCTCGAACTGTCCTATCCGATCGATCTGGCTTCCCGCGTTGTCCGCAACTCCCGCCGCCTGCCGCGGCGTGAGGTAAAGGAACTCCGGGGTGGCGAGCGCCGTCGCCAGAACCTCCACCATCGTCTCTTCAAACGTTCCAAACTCCGGCCGGTATTTCGCAAACAATCCCATGAATGCATCCACCTCCTCGACCGCAATTGTCCTGCGCCACACACGTCGTAAAAAGCGACCCAACACCTCCCGCCCGTACGCCCGCTCATCCGATTTGTTCGGACTGTTGAAAAAAATGTTCGCATGCGATTTCGGCGGCCATTGTTCGTAGTAGGGCGCGGTGACCTCCACGTGATCCACCAAAACCTTCAGGCGTTCAGCACCAAGGAATGCGTTTGATACATTCCGAATGTGCAGAAACTCATCCCGACGCGGAAAGGTCGTGGTCAACTTGCGAAACGGGTTGCGCTGGATGTCGCCCAGCGGGATATCGAAATGCACGAACTCCGGAGCGTCAGCGGAAGCGGTGACAGGCACATCCCGAACGCTGATCGTCTGGGAAAAGTTTGCGTTATTGCTGGTGTGCGCGCTGAAAATGAGCCGTAGCGCCGCATACTCGTCGGGATGCATGCTGGAGCGCCCCGCTCGAACCCGGACGCGCATCACTCCCTCATCCGGCAAAAACCGGTCAAGATTGAGCTTCATCTCGCCGGACGCAGGGAGCACCCACACCACTGGCGAAACCGGATGATCCTGCCCGAAAGGCACAGACTCGGATGGTCGTGCTTCACCCTGCGCCGCCTGGACGCCAGTCCCACTATCACGATCAAACAAATGCTGCGCATTCGCATACTTTTTTGAGTCCACGTCGTCTTTTTCGAAACTCTTCGGATTCTTTCCCGCCAGCGCCAGTGTCATCTGGTCGCGCATCGGAATGATGTAAGTGACAGGTTTCGGACGTTCCCCGAAAACGACCGCGCGCTTCAGCGCACTTAGTCCAATGTCCCGATAACTCTGGAACTGCATTGCCGACATCTGAAGCAGGTCCGACCGATTCTTGAACCCGTCTTCCGAGACAGTGTCCGGAGGCAACTTTCCCGCAAAATCGAACTCCAAGCCCAGCAAATCCTGCAGCGCATAGTTGTACTCGTACTTTGTCAACCGCCGGAACGATGACTGCTCCTTGCTTGCGCGCCGCAACATCGACGCCTTATGCAGTTCCTCCCCCAGCCATTGCAAGATGACGCCTTTCGACTCCTGAGTGAGCGGCGCCTCCTTGGAATCGTCCGGCGGCATTTCTGCTTTGATTAATACATTGTAAACCTCACGCCATCGCTCGACGTCCGAGCCTTTCACAAGATCGGAGTCGAGTTTTTCCAGACTCAATCTCCCTTCCGCTTTTTTGGGTCCGTGACAACCTGCACAACTCTTCTCTAAAAGCGGCTGCACAACTTTCTTGAAATCCCCGTCATTCGCCTCGAGCGCGACCTCCGAATTTTTTTCGTTCAGAGCCGCCTGCTTGAAAAAACGAGACCTCGCACGGCCCAGCTCCTTCGCTGCGTCCAGCGACACCGCGGTCTCCTCGGCTGCCAGCGGGACCACTGCAAGCACGCCCAGCGAGATCAGCTGGGTTAACAATGGGGAGACTCTCATGATGCTATGAATTCGGAAACGCCATCAGAAAACCCATCGTACTGCCACGTATGCGGCAGCCGCGCAGGGGTCATTGCCAGCGCCTCAGCGGGAAGAAGACCCAGCGGGTCCAAAGTTCTTTGGCCAAACTTTCAGGAGTTGCCCAGACCCGAGGATTTTTGCGATGGCGCATTTCGAGCCACATTGCAGCAGTTTAAAAATTCGTGCGCCGAGCCCGAGTAAAGACTCTGTTCCTGAATCTGGTAAAACGATTTCGGTCCACTTCCGACAAGGCATACTCGCGTCCCGTTTTGGATAGATCAGCAGCCGAGATCCACATGCCACGGCTGCGAGAGATGCGTGTGCCTATCCCGCAAACGAAGCGCCATCCCAAGCACACACGCGGCGTAAAAAGTCCGCGACACCCTCAGCGTAAACCGTGAACAAATGCTCGCCCTTTTCGGGCGTCGCGTGGTGTGGACACCCGATGTGACCCGACGCCGTCCGGTCGTCCGTGATCCAACCACGGTACGCGGGCTCGAAGCCAAACCCGGCGGGTACGTCCGCCAGTCCCTCAACATCACCCGCAAGGCCGGGATGAATTGCTTGGATCATGGAAGTTTCCCACTCACAGGCATGGCCCATGTAGCGCTGCACAAAATCGTCCCGTGTAAACCACGGCTCCGCGTGATCCCAGTATGTGGTGAACAACAGCAGCAAATCTTTGCGCACCCGGTGGCGCTGCCTCGCCTCAAACACAGCCTGCCGCCCCGGCACATCGTTCCCACCGTGCCCGTTCAAAAAAACAATTCTCCGAAACCCGTGTTGAATTGCATTGTCGATCATTCGGCCAAGCATCTCGATGTAGCCGCGGGGTTCGGCCGAAAGGGTGCCAGCGAAGTGCAGGTGGTGGTCCGAGTTTCCAAGCCATTGCAGTGGCGCGAACAACACACTCTCCTGGGGTAAAAGGGACTGCGTGCGCCGCACAACCTCGGCTAAAAGCATGCTATCCGTGGCGACGGGCAGGTGGTGGCCGTGTTGCTCAATTGCAGCGACCGGAAAAACGATCGGCGTGTCAGGCGCGAGCGCTGCGATGCGCGGCCAGGGAAGGTCTGTGAGGTTCATGGGGACGGTGGATGATTGAACAGGAACACCGTGGAATTTAACAGCGTACAGACAAGATCCCCGTAGGCTGATGGGCCTGCGCTCGGACTGCGTCCGGTGCGTTCAAAAACCTCGCCCCCGAAGTTTGGCCCCACCTTTGTCCCGGAATCGCGCGAGGAGTAGTCGGTAGCAGGCACGGTGCGCCCTTTAACGCGGCCACCCTGTCGACCATATCCGCCCCCATGGAATGGCCGGAGGTAATGGAGAAAACTGACGGGTGTCCAGCCGGTTGGCTTTGCCTGGGGTGGGGTTTAAACGGGAAGTCGCCGAGGAGCCGATATCGCGCACCAACGACCGAGGCGCACGCAGCGTGCCACCTGCGGGGAATTAGATGATGCTTGGATTGATCCGCGGTAACTTGGTATCGAGTATTAAGTAGGCTATACTTACCGCAGATTGGTTGCCTAGAATTCTCCTCAGAGCTGAGGTTAGAATTCAGAACTCACCCCCTGGACTGATCATCGGCAGCGGGGGGGCTTCAAATCGGAAAACCGCAACAACCGGACCCTTTTTTTGGAAACGGCCTCTCAGTTGCACACGCTGCCCTACATAATAAAGTGGTGATTCGATTTTTACGATACCCGACACTGGATCTTTTACATTTGCGAGGAGCGTATCACCCCGTTTTACGACCTCACAATTTCGGGAGCTATTGATTAAAGAATATTCAAATACGCCCTTGATCTTTCCATCAATAATTATGCCTCCGGAAAGTTTATTCGAGAGACTGGGCTCGATTTTCGTCACGATGCCAACGAGCTGGATGTCGCCGAGCGGCAATGTTTTTTGTTCTAGCACTTCAGAAGCGGTGAGAACTGGCACTACAATTTTCTGGGCTCTATCTTTGAGCTTTTTTTCCTCCTCAGCAATTTGCTTTCTTCTTTTTGCTTGATCTAATTCAGCATTCACATCGACTGCTACAAGGTAAGGCCAGTTGGGATTGTTTAATTCTGCCGAGCTCATTGCTTTAAGATGATTCACTCGAGCAAGGAATGCTTTATTCATCTCGGATCCGGCAACACCGAGATCGGGAAAACGCAAGACTGCGTTTTTTTTTGACTGTTCCAAATCTAACTGAATTTTGGATTGAGGAGCGTCGTGGCCGGCGGGATTGCCTATCTTGTCTGTACGCAACGCTTTGGAATCGGGCTCCGCATCGGAACCTGTTTCGTTCCGTTGGCAGGCGTTGGTGCCGAGTAGCGTGAAGACCAGAAAGAAACACAATAAAACGTCACTCGGGGTACTTTGACTCATAAATGGGACGCTTCAGGCCAAATAAAATCTTTTTTATCCGAGATGTCCATAGGGTTTATTTCGCACCTCACTCCGGGCTGGGCCCCACTAAAACTTCTCTGAAACACTCGCAGTTGAGACAGGACACTCCGATGCGCCGCAAGTATGCCTCTCAAATAAATTGATGCGCGGCTGAAAATCCTAGGCTTCAGACCAAACGGAACGCCACATCGTCAGAAGCCAAGGGGACGTCAACTTCATCGGAAGGGTGTTTGGCCCTATGCCCAACTTAACTTCACCCACCGCCGCGAACCGTTCAGTAGCCTGCTTTTTTGTTCAAAACATCTTCCACGGACAGGAACAAAAAAGGCGTATACGTAAAATCCGAGGCCTGCCGCTCAAAAATAAAACCATGCCAGTCGCCAAACGGCCTAAAGAAGCCGGGAAGATGAAAGCTCAAGTGCAGTCCGAAGAGTCGAGGTGCAGCGGGCGTTGGAAATCCGGTGCGGAGGATGTCCGGAGAGAATTCATGAGGACGCTCAATGATTGAACATGAACTCCGTGGAATTTAACAGCGCCCAGACAACATCCTCGTAAGGTTGTGAATTCGCAGGCGGATTCGGAATGATTTTGAGGAAATCATCCAATTCTTCCTTGGTGGGTTTACGGGATAGGCAGCGGATGAACAATTCTTCAACGGCTGCGCCCGGCGGCATTTTCGTGCTCACGCACGCGCTGATCCTGCCGCTGCATCCCAGCCGGGGACTGATGGTATCACCAACGGAAAGGTGGAGCGCCTGCGAGATGGTGGGGGAGGTCTTGGTTTCCGTCGAAGAAACGCTCGCACGCGGGCTGCGTCCCATGCATTTGAAAACCTCGTCCCCAAAGTTGGGGCCTTCCGTTCCCCCCGAGGAACGCGGGTAGTAGTCGATGGCAGACGTGCCCTCGGCAAATCCGCTGAACCCACGTGGCGTGCCTGTGACGGCCACCACGCTGTCGATGAATACATCCGCGCGGAGCCGTCGCAAATAAGCGCGGGAAAACTGGCGCGTATCGAGGCGGTTGGTTTTGTTCGGAGTGGAGCTCAGTTGGTAGGTCCTCGAGGAGCAGATATCGCGCACCAGCGACCGGAGGTTGAAATTCGAAGCGACCAGGTGCGCGGCGAGGTCCGCAAGCAGCGGCTCGTTGACGGGTGGATTCGTCACCCGCACGTCGTCTACGGGATGCACGATGCCGCGCCCCATGAGTTGCGCCCAGATCCGATTCGCGAGATTGCGGCTGAAGAGCGCGTTCTCCGGCGCAGTCAGCCACTGTGCGAGGGCGGGTCGAGGGTCGCCCTCGTTTTTCAGAGCTTCAACAGCTCCGAGGGTCTTGGCCGGCATGGGGCGTCCGTCAACCAGATGGCTGGCCGGGGGCACAGCGTTGTCCCAATAAATCCGCTTTTCCCTCGGTTCCGCACCCGGCTTGCGGGACATACCGGTGAAAAACGAAACGAATCCGTAATAGTCGTTCATATTCCAACGGTCGAACGGATGGTTGTGACATTCCGCGCACTGCAATTGCACGCCGAGGAACACCTGCGAAAAATCCGCCGCCAGCTGCTTCGGGTCGATCCGCGGTTTGTGCACCAGCATGGTGTAGAGGTTCACAGGGCCGTTGCTGATATTGCTGCCCGACGCGGTGACCATTTCAGCGACAAACTCGTTGAGCGGCCTGCCCTGGCGCATTTGACCACGGATCCATTCGTAAAAAGTGTCAGCCGCTTTGATGTGCGTCGCATCGGGCGCGTAGTTGCCGCCCATGACGCGCAGCTGCTCGGCCCACAGAGCTGTCCACAGGTCGGCAAAAGCATCGGTGGCCAGAAGCGCATCAACTCTCGCAGTACGCTTGTCCAGACGCGTATCCGACATGAACGCATGGTATTCATCCACGGTCGGAGGCCGCCCTATCAGATCGATCGTGATGCGGCGTAGGAACGTCTCGTCATCGCAAAGTTCCGAGGGCGCGATCCGCAGTTTCTTCAGGCGATCAAAGATGTGAGTGTCCACATAGTTGCCTGCAACGGGATCAGGCCAATCAAAGTCGCCATGCTCCAATACGGTGACGCTCGCTCCGATCGCGAACCGGCTGTAGCGCGCAAATACATGCGTGTCGCCCGAGCCGCCGGCGCTCACTCGCCCGTTTTCGTCGATGGTCGCAACCGAAGGATTATTCGAGTGGTAGATCGCGAGGTGCGTGACATCGCGCTTTGATCCATCGCTCTGATGCGCAAGAACGCGAAGGTCTGCGCGCTTGGCGCCGCCCTCGAACACAAAGCGCTCCTCGGAGACAGACAGCCCGACGGTGTCAGGCACGTCCTGCGCATCGTCGGGAGCACCGGCTGCAATCCAGTCCAAGAGCGTGCGATAGTAGGAGCTTTCGGTGCTGAAAATCTCGCCGCCAGTGTGCGGAACTTTTCCAAGCGATTTAAGCAGAAGCAGGCTTCGTTCGGGAATGGCGAGGTTGATCCGCCGTCCAGCGATGTCATTGACGATGCGGTGGTAGTCGCCCGCCGGATCATATCCAAAAAGCGAGAGCATGAAGCCGTCTTTGCCTTTGGCGGCACCGTGACACGTCCCCGCATTGCAGCCGGCGCGAAAAAGGACGGGCATCACATCCTGACGAAAACTCGGCACGGATTCGCCCCGGACTCCGACCCCGAGAACAAACAAACAGCTAAGAAATAACGAGTGAATGGAAAGGCGCATCGGTGTCGTTTGGAGCTAAAGTTTTGGGTCGATCCGCAGGTTACCTTTGCCTGTGCGCTGCCTGATTTCCTGGTCTGCGACCCGCACGGTGAGCTCGCACTCGACGCCGCTTGAAAGCCCAAGCAGGGCCTCTTCGCTGGCTTCGAGCTGGAAGACGACCTCCTTGGAAGTGGCGGTGATGCGCGGCAGCGGAGCGATGACGCTCACGCCTTTTGGCAGACCCAGCAGCCGAACCTCAGCCTCGCCGTCAAAACCGCTCTTCGGCGTGATAGCCCAGCGGTAAGGGGCGCTGCCGCCGCGCCGCACGCTGGAAGGCTCGCTTGCGAGCGCCGCGAATGGCTCCGCTATGTTGATTTGTAACACCTCCGATGAAACGCGCGTTTCGCCCGTGCCAAGATACGAGTTTTGTTCTGCAACCGTGCTTGCAGTTACGAACAACGGGCCTTGTCCCAGTTTTGCGTCCGCGCTGGCGGAGATCCGCAGCATGGCTTCGCTGGCGTCGCCCGCAATCGTCTCCGCGGGCGGCAACACGACGCCCGCGGGCGCAAAGTCGCATTTGAACTCGATTGGCCCATTGAATCCGTCACGGCGTATCAACTTGACCGGGATCGCAAGCTCCCCGCCGCGCACCAGCGGAATCGATGGCTGCCGCAGCTCAACTGCAAAAGGTGCTGGATCGGTGACAGCCATGATGAACCGATCTGTGCGCACTGCTCGCCACGCATCCCCGCCGGAATGGTTGATGAATGGCACCCATTGCATGGACCCTGTGGCAACATCCACGCCCGGATCTGCGGGTTGTACGTTGAGCGTTATCACGGCGCCACCGACTTTCGCATCAGGCGAGGCGATGAATTGCACGGGCCACGAGGGAGTGCCGCCCGGGATCCGTTTGCTGACAATCGACACGCCCGCGGGAAGGTCATTCGCAACGATCTGCATGTCTCCCTTGAACAGTGTTCCCTGGCCGGTTGGCAGGCTGACGTTGACGGTCCACCGGTTGCCTTGCGGCACGGCGAGCCCCGTGAACCGGCCGGTTTCCACCCAGTCAAATGCAACGCTCCGAAGCAGCGCGAAGACTGCGTCGGCGGGCCTTTCAACCTCGATCCGGTACACTCCAGTCGGAGCGCCAAATGCGTTTGTATCCTTGATTTCGATCAGATAATCCCCGTCCGATTTGGGCTCCCAAATCACCGAGGGATCAAACACATCCTTCAATCCTCCCCGCGAACGAAAGTTCGGGCCGAAGATGTCACGGTCCGCGAGGCTAGGGTCCGAGTCATCAGCCTGAAGGTCGGCTTTTGATTCGCCCACTTTACGGATGCTTAACGTGGGATCCAGAGGTGACCCGAGGCTGCTCGCAAAGACGCGCACCCGATAGCGATCCCCCTTTTTCACATGCAACCGGAAGGCATCCTGGTCTCCCGGAACCTCCAATATTCCGTTGAGCGCGACGGGGAGGCTGGGCACAAGCGTTTCAGCGCCCGCCGGCTCCTCAAGGAGGTTAGGCGCAGAAAATGAACGTACCGGTAACGAGGAAGGCGCATCGCCAAAATATTCGAATGTTCCAACGGCGTTCGGCACAGAAATGCGAGCCTCCTTTTCGCCCAATGCATCGCCGAGCAGCCTGACGGAGAGCTGGCCTCCGGGCGGGCCTCCCGCGGGATAAACGGCGAGCGGCCGCTCGAATGAACCAATGTGCACTGCGTAGTGCACGTTCGCAGGAGAAAAGATGGACCTGCGTACTTCAACAAAAACGTGGTCACCGCAGTCGGCGGGAAGCTTTAAACTGATCAGCGGATCCTGGAGGTGCAGCGGATTCTCATCATTGGATGCAATCTTGCGGCCCCCAGCGTCGAGCACGCGCAAGGCGAGATCGAACTCGGAGTCTCCATAGTGGACATCCGCAAGGCGTGCACAATCCACTTCCACCGACAAACGTTCGCCAGCGCGGGCAGGCACCCGGTACACATCAATGTCGCCCTTCGAGCTGTTACCTGCGATCCCGCGGACGGTCACATTCAACGGAACAGACACCGCGGTTGCCGGTGTATCGTTGGAGTTGGCTTGCAATTCCTCCTCGTCACGCACGGAAAAAGGCGACACGTGAAACGTCGCGAGCGAGCTAAGCTGGGTGGCTGTTCGAAGACGAAATCTGTGCTCACCCGCCACACAATCCGGCGCGATTTCAAACCGACATTTCACCTCCTGATCGATTCTGCCGCCGTGCGGCAACCCCGTCGTCTTCGGCAGCACGGTCATCGGCTCGATGGATACGGCGCGGATTCCGGGCTGATCAAATATGATCTCCCGAGGCTCCTGAAGATGCGCCCCTTGGATGACGACTTCAACAGTGGTGCCCCGCTGTGCGATCCGCGGGGTGACACGTTCGATGTGTTTAAGCATTGCGCCGGCATCAACCCGGCCGGTTAAGCTCAAAGCGAGCGTGCTGATCAAAATGCATTTCTTCATGGCGCTACGCGAGAAGTCTGGGGGCGAGCTTGCCTTTGCTGATTTCTATCGGCCGAGTGCCGAACGCGAGCAGTTCCTTGTCCGCATCGATGCCCAGTTGGTGGTAGATCGTGAACAACAAATCCTCCAAGGGAAGCGCGTCGCGAGCTGGTTCTGCGCCGGTCGCGTCACTCGCGCCATAAATCTGACCGCGTGCGAACCCGCCGCCGGCAACAATCATTGAATAACAACGTGCATGGTGGTCGCGGCCGGAATCCTTGTTGATCTTTGGCGTGCGGCCGAACTCGCTTGTGACCCAGACGATGGTTGAATCGAGCAAGCCACGTTGATCAAGATCCGCGATGAGACCGGCGATGCCGTGGTCAAGCGCTGGCATTTGATCGAGCGTGCTTTTCTTGACGTCCACATGACAGTCCCACTGCCCGTAGCTGACGGTCACAAAACGGACGCCCGACTCAACGAGCTTCCGCGCAACGATGAGCTTCTCTGCAAATCCCTTCGGATGATACTTGTTGTCCGGGCCTTTCAACCCCGTGACATGACTCCCGTAAAGCTGACGCTCAGTATCGCTGACGCCGTCCAGTGTGAAGGCCGCCTGCGCTTTCTCGCTGGTCAGTAGCGTGTAGGCCCGTTTGTAAAAATCATCCATCGTTCCAAGCAGCTCCGGATCCGCCTCCAAAGCCCGCAGCCTCTTTTCAACGATTTGACGGGCGGTTTGCCGCTGATCAAAGCGCTCGAGGGAAACGCCTTTGGGAATCGAGAAATCACGCACCTTGTACCCAGCCTCGCCGGGATCCGCATTCAACTCAAAGGGTCCATGGGCGCTGCTCAAGAATCCGGTGCCACCCCCGAAAGCGTTTTTCACGGGAATCGCAACGTACGGCGGCAACTCACCGCGGGGCCCGAGTTCGTGGGAAACAATGGACCCCATCTGCGGATAATCGATGACGGCAGTGGGAGGGTAACCCGTGAACAAATGATAAGACGCAATCCCGTGATCGGGAACGCGGCCCACAACGCTCCTAAGTACGGTGATCTTGTCCGTGATCTTCGCCGTCTGCGCAAAATTCTCCGAGAGCCACTCTCCCGTGTTCGTTTTAGTGACGCCAAAGGAGCCGCGGATGTCGACAGGCGCCTCCGGTTTCGGGTCGAGCGATTCATGCTGCTG
>JACCED010074662.1_pt1 | contig 17136 bp, 10 predicted proteins | sample 7455021 | NCBI WGS metagenome assembly JACCED01 (sample SAMN15323456, study PRJNA562643) | freshwater metagenome | isolation source: river surface water | place: USA:Blue River Watershed | collected 2017-08-19 | reverse complement strand
TTCATTATTGTGTTATAATCAGCATATGTATTTTTTGTTAATAAATATTTTGATAATAATCTTATTTCAGGTGGTAACATAAAATATTTATAAGTTAAAAATTCTCTAAATTCAGGTGTTTGTATTTTATATAAATCTTTTGTATTCATTGTAAATCCAAAATCTATTAATCTCGGTTTATATTCATTAGTACTTAATATGTTATTTGTTTTAATATCAAAATGTATTATATCATTATCATGTAATGTTTTAATACCTAATATTAAATTTCCCAATCCTTCAAAATAATTTTTTATTTCTCCTGATTTTACCTTGGTTTCTATTATTGGTCTACCCCCATATATTGTATGTAATATTTTAGTTCTTTCTGGTCTATCTGGTTCTATTACATTACATTCTTTAATTGGCTGTAAATAATTTGATGGATTCATATCTATTGGTTTTGTACCTTTTATGTAAACAGAAGAAGGTTCAACTTCACAAATTTTGTAAGGATAAATGAAATAATTTTTTTCAGGATCCAAATCTTCTAAAAATCTAGTAGATGCCCATTCTTTTTCTGCATTCATTATAGACATTATTTTACTTACCTTGTTTCTTGTTCTCTTATTATACTCTTTTAATATCCTTAAATATTCCTTTGTTACCTCCGCCTTTCCTACATCCTTTAATCCTCTTAATATTGGCCTTACTGGTTTAGGTAAATCTCCTTTACATGGTAACGCAGGTGCAATTGCACAACCAAATCCACCTTTACCAAGACCAATATATTTGCCACCAACTAAATCTGAATTAGGTGATGCATTTTGTGTAAGTATTAAATCTGAATAAATATCAGGTATTTCATCATCATTAAAACCGCGAATAGTTAATAATTTTTTAATTTGAGGATCATTTAATACATCTAATTTAGTTATAATTTCTGCATATTTTGCAATTAAAGTATCAATTGTGTATCTATTATTATAATTAAAACTTATACATTTCTTTATAAATTCATAAAATGGTTCAGTTAATTCTGCATATATTTTATCTATTAATGGATATAATTCAGGCGGTACTTCTATTCTTTTATTGTTTTTGTTAAATATTAAATATGGTTTTCCAGTTGTAACTGATATTCTGAATATTTTAATTATACCAACGAATTTTACATATAATTGCATTAATGCCATTCCTAATTGCCATATATCAACTTTTTTACATATGTTTTTATAATAATTATAAACTTCTGGTGGTGCAGTTGATAAATCAATATTAAATGCTCTTATATCATCAATTGATAATGTTCTAATCCATTCAATTACTTGACTATTATTATCATATAAAATTTTTATATCTTTTTCTAAAACTTGTTGATAATTTGGTAGTTCAGTAACTACCCCTTTTACACGTGTAGATTCATCAGCATCATTTTGTAAAAAATCTACTAAAAATAATTCATATTGAATATAACGCTCATGTAAAAATTTTGCATAATTATAACAATGTGAACTAGCCACAGATATATAACCAGAATCAGTCATAATTGTTTTACTATTGACAATATTATAAATTGTTTCAATTACATCAACCATTAAATTGTTACTTAAAAATGATTTATCTAATAATCTTACTTCAAGAGGAAAGTTATAATATTTTGTGTTTAAAAAGTTTTTTATTTTATATTTTTGCATTTTGTATAAATCTTTGATATTAAAACAAAACCCAAAATCAATAATTCTAGGTTCATATTTATGATTACATAATATATTTTCTATTTTTATATCAAAATGTACATATTCTCTATCATGTAATTCTTTTATACCTTCAAAAACTCTTACGAAATTTTTAAAAAACTTTGATAATTCATTTGATCTTATTTTTGTATTAATTATGGATCTACCTCCATATATACTATGTAATAATTTAGCTTCATGTGCATTTTCAGGATATGTTATATTTTTACATTTTTTTACTGCGTCAATATAATATGATTCGATTGGATTATAGTTTTCTGGATCTCTTGAAGCAATATACTCTTCATAATCAATAAATACACTTTCAGGATCTACATCACACATTTTATAAGGATAAATAAAATAATTAAATTCAGGGTCAATATCTTTTAAAAATCTGGAATCATTCCATTCATTTAATGCTTCATTACTCTTTATTAATTTACTAACTTTGTTTCTTATATTACTATTATATTCATTTATTAATTTTCTATATTCTCTTGTTACCATTGCCTTACCAACTACTCCTAATGATCTTAAATTCGGTCTACTTGGTTTTTTTGCTTGACCTAAACATGGTAATGCTGGAGCAATTACACATCCATAACCACCTCTACCTAAATAATTATATATTGCACCACCTGTCATATTAAGAGGAACTTCAGGTAATTCTAAATTTGGGGAGATATCAGGTACAATTGGAATTAAATTTTTTATTTCTGTATTATCAAATTTACGATAAATTAACAATTCTTTAAATTGTGGATCATTTAATATTGCGAATCTAGGAATTAAACTGGTAAATTCTTCAATTGCTTGATCAATATTAATTCTTTTATTATATACAAAATTTATACATTTTTTAATAAATTCTAATGCATATAGTGTTAAATCATTATATAATCTATCTAAAAATGGTATTAATTCTGGTTTTAATAATATCTCATTATTATCTTTATCATTTAATTTGTACATTTTTCCTGATACTGGATCTGCTGATAATAATTTTATTTGCCCAACATATTTATTATATACCATTGCAAATATAATACCTATTTGAAATATATCAACACCTTTTATTATTTTTTTATAAAAATCATGAATAGATGGTCTAATTGATAAATCAACTGAATTTGGATCAGATGGAATTTCTGCTTTCCATGCAACAATTTCAGGTTTTAATAAATCATCTCTCATTTTAACGAGAATATATTTATAACCACTTGGATCATTTGCCATTTTATTGATAGGTGTATTAACTCCTCCAATTAATTTTGTATCTATTATTTTTAATGCTTCTTCTGGAACACCCTTATTTAATAAATTTATTGTATAATAAAATGTATGAAAATCACATGATGTATAATAATTACCATCATCTTCATTTAATATATCTCTATTGTTTATTATATCATTTATTAATGAATCATAATCACTTTTTAGACTACGTTTCATACTAGAAGCACTTAACAATTTAATTTCAGGTGGCCAAAATGCATAATTAGTTTTAAAAAGACTTGGATAATTATTACTAATAAATTTATAAAATTTGTCTATTTTTAATGCTAATCCAAAATCAATAATTTTTGGAGTTAGATTTTCATCATATAATACATTATCTGTTTTAAGATCTAAATGAACATAATCATTATCATGTAATAACTTAATACCTTGTAAAATTCTTAAAAAATTACTAAAAAAATAATCTATTTTACTAACATCCATTTTTCTACTTAGTATTCTTTTTCCAGCATATGGTAAATGTAATATTTTTGTATTTTCTGGTGTATCTGGTTTTATTAATTCTACACATTTTTTTACTGATTCTAAATAATTAGCCGCTATTTCTGGTTTTCCTGGTTTATATACTGAATGTGGATCAATATCGCATATTTTTATTGGATATGAAAAATAATTCATTGTAGGATCTATTCCTAATAAAAATCTTGTTCCATCCCATTCTTTTTCAGCTTCATAACTTTGCATTAATTTAGATACCATATTAAAAGTTCTTTTATTATATGCATCTAATTCTGCAATATATTGCTGATGTAAAATTTCTTTTTCAGCAGGAGATAAAGATGGATCTATTTTTTCTCTGGGTCTTGGTAAATCACCTAAGCATTTTAAAGCTGGTACAATAATACAACCATAAGTTCCTTTTCCTAAATATTTATAATTTATACCACCTTTAAAATTATTAAAATTTTTTAAATCTTTAATATTAAAATATTTATCAGAATATATATTATGATTTTTATACATAATATATATTATTAATTTTTAATAGTCAGGTAAAGGAATTTCAATATCTGGCATCGATTTTTCTATATTTGATACTATATTTGGAATTTCAGTCATTGTAAATCCTCTTATAGTTAATAATTTTTCAAAATTTTTATCTTTTAATATTACAAAATTTGGTAATAATACAGTATATGCTTCAATAAATTGGTTAATATTATATCTTAATTTGAAATCAAAATTTACAACATTCTTTAATAATTCATTTAATGGTTTTGTTAAATTATTATATAATATATCTAAGAAATCAATTAATGATTCAGGTAGTGGTATATTATTATAATTCTTGTCTATTATTTTATATAATTTACCTTCTCTTGATTCATATAAATCGATTTGACCAACATATTTTGCATATATTATTGCAAGTACTAATCCTAATTGAAATACGTCTACACTTTTTAAAATATTTCCAATTATATTATGTGCACTTTTATTTTTATCTAAATTTAGTCTATTTGATTCATAAAAAGGTAAATTTTTCCATTTTATTACATCTGGATGTAACATTTCATTTACCCCAATTTTTAATACTTGATTGTATCCCTCTTTATTAATCATATATCCAGTATATGATGAATTTACCCCTGTTTTAGCATTTATTACTTCACTATCCATAAAAAATAATTTTTTGGATACACCTTTATTTAATAAATTTGTTATCATATTATCTATATGAGATTGATATCCTTTTACTTCAATACCACCTTCCTTTAATTTAACAGTTTTGGTAAATAATTGAGCCAATAATATACTATATTCTTGCTTTGTTTTAAATTTTACTGATTCTAAACATAATACATTCATTTCTGGTGGCCAAATGTAATAACTATTTGAAAAGAGACTAGGGTAATATTTATTATCACTTAATCTAAGATAAAAATCAGAGATTTTTAATGATAGACCAAAATCAATTAATTTAAATTTAAATGTATCTGATTTAGATAAAACATTACCACATTTAATATCTAAATGGACAATGTCATTATCATGTAATAATTTAACACCATTTAATAAATTAGTAAAACCACCAAAAAAATCAGTAAATTTATCAAGTCTAATTTTTAAATGATTAATTGATTTACCACCATATGGTATATTTAAAATTTTTAAATTTTTTAAATATCTTCCAATAACATTCTTACATTTATTAATAGGTGAAACTAAATTATCAGGTGTTTTGTTTTCTTTCGTTTTAAATAATGAATCATAATTGACATTGCATCTTTCAACAGGATAGATGTAAAATTCAAATCTAGGATCCAATGTTAATAAAATTCGTGTTTCTTGCCATTCTTTATCTGCATTTTCATCTTTCATTATTTTACTAACTAAATTACGAATACTTAAATTATATTTAGCAATTTGAATTCTATATATTTCATTTGCTTTTTTTGCAGCTTCTTTACTTAATTTTGAAACATCTGGCTTTACAGGCTTTTTCTGTATGCATGATAATGCTGGTATTACAATACAACCATATGCGCCTTCACCTATATATTTTCTATTAACGCCACCATAAATATTCATCATTTTTTTTTGATATTTAATATAACTCAGGTAATTTTGGGTTTCCATATAATTATTTTTCAATTTATTTTAATTAAAAATAATTACTATTATTCAATAATTTTTATAAAATAACTATCATTTTCTTTTTTAAATCCATATGATCTTAAGTTTTCATCATCTGTTTTTACCTTAATCTCATATTTATTTTTACTACTTTCTAATATTGGTTTATATCCTAATTCTTCTACCTTTTTTATTATATATTCTTTTCTATCATGTATATTTAATGGGAATTCTAATGTTGGATGATTATAAGGTATAATTAAATAAGTAAGATTATCTTTATTATATTTTTCTAAATTAATTAATTTTTGTTTTATCTTATTACAAATTTTTTGTCTTGAATCTTCTTTTTCTATTTCAACATCTAATTTCTTTGAATACATTAATATTTCATTCTTTTCTTTATCATCACATGTTGATCCTTTTTGAGATATAATACCTTCTCCTCTCTTTTTTTCACTGTCCTTAAGAATACTTTTTCTAATTTTGAATATTTCTGTATTATCTTTAATATCAATTATACCAACTACATCATTTTCTTTTTTATTATTATAATAATTAATATCAAAATCTGATTTTTCTAATATTATTTGTTCTTCTTTTGGTATTGTAAAAAGTTTTAAATAATTTGACATAGTTAAATCATTTATTAAATCTCTTTGATATACTGTTCTATAAAATAAGGGTACATTTTCTGGTTGATTTAATGGTTGGAATATATAATACACATTTCTATATATTAAATATCCAGGTATATTATATCTATCATATATTACATCAGTGAATTTATTAAATTCATCTTCAGTAATTGGTAATAAATCACTTAATGCTTGATATATAAAAAAATCATCAAATAATTCTGCTTGATCTTTATTTAATGTAGATTTTACATATTCTATAATAGATGATAATGTATATACATATTTTAATTTAAATAATTCCTTAATTTTATTTTTAGCATATTCAATCTCAGTAAAAGCATATTTCAATTGAAAAGTAGTATAATCTAACTTTTCTTTTTCCATTTTCTTATAAATTAAATTTGTTGGATCATATAAACTAGTTAATTTAGGGTCGTCACATGTATATTTACATGGCATAAAATCACATAAATCAGAACATTGTTTTTTTGTATCTTTTGTTTTATTTGGTGCTACACAATTTCTTGATTTATCATGTTCTTCTATAAACATATTTGATTGATAATTTATTGGACAATCTACTGCTATTTCTTTCATAGCCCTCTCTATCTTCTTAATTAACATTAATTTCTTTTCTGCTTTTCTATACAATTCTATCTCTGTTGATAATCCATCTGGTAAATTAACTACATATTTATATACATTTACTTCAGGATATGGATTATCTTTGTCCATAATGTCATAGTGAACACAATATCTGATAGCTCTTCCAATAACTTGAATAACACGACCTAAATTATAGTGAGTATCTAAGATATGAACATCTTTAACATTTTTAAGGGTAATACCTTCATTCATAACTTTTGATCCTAATACTAATTTAATTATTTTACCATTTTTATTAGTAATATCATTGAATGTATTTTTTAATATATTAATTTTTTCATCTGGTTCATCTAATTCTTGATCTTCGTCTGATCCAGTAAATTTTATAAATGTTGCAGGATAAAATTTATCCTTTGGATACTTTTTCTTAAATTCAACATATGTTAATCCATACATATAATCTATTGTATCATCTTTAATATCATATTCACCATTTTCTTTATAAACTAAATAACCATTCATTTGTAAAACTTCATCAAATATATCAATACCAATTTTAACTAAATTACAATATACAAATGCTGTTGCGGCTCCACGTTTACCTTCTACTAAATCTAATATTTCATTAAGAGCTCTATACATTTTAGATGAAAAATATTCAAGATTTTGTTTTAACAGAATATCACCTGTTAAATTTGTTTTTGTACTATTTATTCTAATTAATTGTTGTGGATTTGAATATTTACCCTTAAATATTTCCTTATTTATTAAATTACATAATATTGTATGATTCGATTCTAATTGTTTTAATAACTTATTAAAACCTTCATTACCATATGTTGTAGATAATTCATTGTTAACTGCTAAAGGTAGTGCAAAATTTGATATAGATCCTGAATTTTTTTCTAATGCATCCTCTTCGAATTTTTTTGTAATTTCTTTATATGCTTTTAATTGGAATTCTTTCATATTACATAATACAAGAGGAGTAAACATTAATTCTGGTGGTATATCACCTTTTTCATTTTTAAGAGCAAATAAGAATGGATCAGCTCCTCTAAAATATGAAACATAACCTCGAGCCATATTTTTAAAATATTCAAGTCCAGTGTCTTTTAATTCCATATCAGAACTTTTATCAGTTGTAAATATTCTTTCTCTCATCATAGGTACTTGTTTAGGTCTAATAAAATTAATTAATTCGATAATATCATCTGCAAAATTTTTCATAGGTGTAGCAGTGATAAGAATTACACGAATATTTTTTGATTTATTAATAATTTTTTTTACAGCTTGTCCATAATTATTTAAACCATGGTCAGTACCAGTTAAATTGTGTGCTTCATCAACAATTAATAATGTATTATCTAAAGATTCTATTTTATCAACCGCTACATCACGTTCATATTCACCTTCATCATTTTTTCTATATATTTTTTGTACTTTATTATCTATAGTTTTCTTTTCAACTATACGTTCTCCAAGAACTTTTCTATAAAAAGTTTTATAACTCATAAATCTGTAATATTGATTTATTAATTGTTTTACTTGCTTTTCTGCTTCCTTTACTGATTCTTCATTTGAATTATCATATGGTACTTCTTTAAAATAATCATTTCCAAAAAATTTAATAATATCATTTTTCCATGAATCTCTAATTAATGGCCCTGATACTAATACGTATATTTTTGTCTGATATCTCTTAACATCATTTTTAAAATTTTCTGCAATTGATATACCAGACAATGTTTTACCAGTTCCTACACCATGATAAATTAATATACCTTTGTAAGGAGTTTTAGGGGATATATAATTAGAAAGGAAAGATTGGTGGGGGTTAGCAGTTGGTTTTTTTTTACAAACATCTGTTCTATATTTTTCTAAATCTTCATAATTTGTGATTTTTTTTCTTTGGGTAGATCTATAATAATGAAATTCTCTCTTTTTATATATTTTTGATTGAAAATTAGGATCTAAAGTAGAGGGATAATATTCTATACTCATATTATCCTAAAATAAAAAATTTACTGGTTAACTTTTTAAAATATAAAAAAATTGAAAACAATACGTTTCATCTATTTAAAAAATATATATTTATATTATACTTATAATGCCATATACATCAGTAGATAGAAAGCAAATTATGAATAGAATACAAAATTTGAAAAATAAAAAGCATTACATAGAGATATATAAGATAATTAAAGACAATAACGTCTCCTACAGCCAGAATATCAACGGCATCTTTATTAATCTAACCAATCTCGAAGATCATATCCTCGATAAAATCGTTCAATACCTGAATTACGTGGACTCGCGTAACACAGAAATTGATTCGGAATTTTACAACAAAATTCTTACATAAAAGTTTGTCTATATTATAGACAAAGAAAGATGGGCATCAAAAACCTAAAAAAGTTTCTAGATAAATATGCACCTACATCTCAATCTATAAAAAAATACGAAGATTATGCAAATAAAACAATTGCCATCGATACAAGTCTTATTATTTACAAGTATATTGCTGCTACTCGAAAGAGTGGTAAGGATATTACTACTAAAGATGGTAGAATCACAAGTCATATCATGGGAATTTTTCATCTAATTTGTAATCTATTGAGTCATAAAATTACTCCAATTTTTGTCTTTGATGGTAAGCCACCAGATATCAAAAAAAAGACACTACAAAAGCGACATGCTGCAAGAAAATCAGCAACAGAGAAACTGGAGAAGGATGAAGATGCGAAAGAATTAACGATTGAAGAGAAGATTACATATTTTATGCAGTCTACTAAAATTTCCCCAGAAATTATTGAAGATACAAAGATTCTTCTTTCTACACTTGGTATTCCATATATCGAGGCACCTGAAGAAGCAGATTCACAGTGTGTATGTCTAATGAAAAACAATCTTGCATATGCAGTTGCAACAGAAGATATGGATCTGTTGACATTTGGAGCGGGGAGAGTTCTAAAGAATTTCTTTTCGACCAAGGAGAATGAAATTACAGAAATCAATCAGGATACAATGTTAAAGAAATTAAAATTCACGGAGGATCAATTTATTGATCTTAGTATTCTACTTGGATGTGATTACTTGCCGACAATTGAGGGTGTGGGATATGTAAAGAGTTATAATTTTATTAATAACTATAAGTCACTTGATGAATTATTTAAGGTGATTGATATGCCAGAAAATTACAATTATGAGGATGTAAGGAATTATTTCAAGAATGCGACATCAAAGTGTGTTGTACCCAAAGAGAGTGATATGAAGATTAAAACTACGAATAATTTGGAAATTTATAAAGTACTAGTAGAGAAATTCGAATTTAATCTTGCAAAATATAATAGTTTCATAATTGCAAGAAATAAATTTAATGCATAAAATTAATATTTAACAAAATAAAAAATTTAATATTATTATGGATAAATCTATAATAACATTAATTATTGTTTTCATAATTGTTTTATACATCAATAAATATATAATAGAAAAATTTACACCTGATGAGAATAATAAAAAAATAGGTATTGTAACAACTGTTAAAAAACCTCATTTTATTAATGATTTTATTAAATATCACATTAAAATTGGTTTTGCAAAAATTTATATAGTTCTCGATGATCCTAATGAAATATTATTAATTGAAGAATTTAAAGATAAAGATGAAAAAATTAAAATATTTAAAAATGATGATGATTGGAAATTATCTTTAGAACAATTTGATTACTATAAAACTCATTTAAATAATTACGATAATGAAGTAATGAGTAGACAAATTCTTAATTTTGTTAATGTAAGAGAATATGCCAAGTCTGATAATATTGACTGGCTTTTACATATAGATTGTGATGAATTATTTTATCCACAAAATTATACTTTAATAGAATTATTTAATAATAATTATGATATAATTTCTTTCAGAAATTATGAAATGTTACCTGAAAATGATTCTTATTCTAATTGTTTTAGAGAAGGTAAATTATTTAAAACAAATACTAAAAAATTTATCGCATACGTTAATGGAAAATCTGCATTAAAAGTTAATTCATTAGCAAATATAACAGGTGTACATGGTTTTACTGGTGGTGTTGAATATAATTCACCTAACGGTAAAATATTACATTATCCTAGTTGTAATTTTGATGAATATTTAACTAAATATAAAATATTAGGAAATTTTAATGATAAATGGTGGGGAAAAGTAGCTATACCAATTAAATTTCATACTGAAAGTAGAGATTTAATTAATTCATGTGAAGAAACGGAAGAAGAATGTATAAATAAAATAAGAAAATACTATAATGACAAACATATATTAAATAATAAATTTAATGAATCTGATTATACTTTAATAGAATATGTAGAAAATGTTTTAAATAATTAATCATACAATTTATTTATTAATCTTTCAAATAATCTACTATTTTTATCCGTTATTTTATATTTTTTATTTCTATTTATATTCCTATTTCTCTCATATTCTCCTATTTGCCCAAAATTTTCATTTATTATCCCCTCATTTATTATCCCCTCATTCATTATTCCTTCATCTTTTACTTGATTTTCTACTGATTCATTTAATTGTTCATCTTTTTCATGATCATTTATATGTAAAACTTCCTTTTCATCATTATCCTCTTTTTTATCTGTTGGTATATTATTTAATTCTATCTTCTTTGGCGCTACAGCTGTTATTACATATGATACAAAAGTAAATCCAATCATACCCATAATAGATCTACCTATAACTGAATTAAAGAATTCAGGAGCGGAAGCGATATTAATAAAAGAGATATCTCGAACGTTAAATAGTACAAAAAATGGTATTATTTCAAATATTAACTGTCTAATAAATGCGGAATGCATTATATCTAAAATATTTTTAACATCAACTTTTAAATAAAATACTAAATAAGTAAATATAAAAATTGTTATAAATATAAATGTTAATAAAACTCTCATTAATATAATATTATAATTTTTATTATATTAATTTTTTAATTAAATCATAAAAATATGGATCATTTGTTATTTTATAATATTTTACAAATTTTAAAAATTGATTACTAGTATTATATGTTCTAAACTCTTTTATAAATTGTATTGGTGACATTTTATAAATTGGATGATTTATATTTAATAAACTACATTTTGATAAATATGCTGAATTTTTACAATCTAAATTCTCTATTTTATTTAATATATCTTCCAATTTGTATTTACTATAAAATTTTTTTGTTATAGTTTGATACTTCTTTGATAATAAATTCGTTATATTTATTGGTGATGTATATATCGCTTGTTCTATTGGGGTAAATATTAATGGATATCCATCATCTTTAAATAATTCATCTAAATTATTAATTTTTTCTAATTCATCTACTATATCTTCTATAAATGGCGCTTTTTCATAATCATAATACCAACTATAATTTAATTTATTTTTAAAATAATAATTATATAACCATACTAACCCCTTTACATACTCCTTACTACTTTCCTCTTTATTCATTTTATATTCACTATAGTATCTTTTTTTATCATACAGATAATATATTGCACTGTAATTTTCTTCTAAATAATTACTATCATGTATATCTTTGTTTATTTTATTTATTATTTTACCATCAAGTGGATCATCATTAAATGATGATTCTTTTTTTCTTACATATGATGTTATTGGAATATTACTTAATGAATCTATTTTATCTTTAACATTATAAGATTTTAATAAAAATGGTAATTCATGCTTAGATAACTTAATAAAAAATAATTTTAATTGTTTTAAGTTTATTCCCTCATCTTCTAATATATATCCACTTTTATATATTTCTTTGTATATTTCTAATATTTTTTCATAATGATAATTCACTTGTATTGCTTCTATTTTTGGTATAAAATCATCCCCAAATATTGTAAATATAAAAATTATATCATTTATTATATTTTGATTATGATATTTTATTTTATCACCTATTATATATTTCGTTAGTAATACTTTAAATATATCAGTTGACATTATATAATCTGTATGTTTTTGTTGATCATATCTTAATATATAAATATCATGTGGTAATAATGATGATAATAATATCATATCTGAATCAGGGCTATATATTATTATCTTTTTTTCTAAAAAGTTTTCATTGAAAATTCTTATAAAATTAATTATTTTATATTCACCTTCACCACTAATAGTATCATCATTAATTTCGATTTTTACAGGAAAATTATGATGTTTTATAGTTTTAATTAACATTTTCATAAAAGATGTAGCAGGTGATATATTGAATTTATTAAATGTAAATTTTGTATTATTATAATCAAAATAATCATAGGGATATTCTTCAGATAATTCTTTATTTTCAAACTCTTTTGATATTTTTTGTATTTTCTTATTATTTAAATGTCCCACAATTTCTCCTATATATTTTCTATGTCTTTGTTCCATTATTTTTCCTATACTAGGTACACCATCAATAGAAATGTAAACTAATTGTAAATTATTAATTTTTGATATGTAATGTTCAATATGTTTTATGATTTGATATATTATTACACTGTTTATATCTACTTTCTTTAAATCAATAATTAATTGTTTAATACCCGTGGGGGTATGTAGAAAATTTATAGGTAAATAAAAAATATTTTCATAATTTTTATATTTATTTATAAAAAAATTTATTAATTTTTGTGATGGAAAATTCTGAGAAATTAATAATATTTTATATAAATAATTTAAATCTGATACAGTTGATGCTGAAATTTTATGTATTATTGAATTAAAATCAAAAAATAGGATATCAGCTGATGTTTTTTTAAACTCTGTTATTAAAGATGTTTTATAAGAAGATAATAATGTATTAAAAAATTTTTCTACGCCCATAAATTTAAATAATATTTTTCTTTTTATAATTTATAGTAAGTAAATATGAGTGGATCAGGATATGGTATTTCTGCAAGTACATATGGCCCTACAGCGCCCCAAGCGCCTTCTCCAGGACCTGGCTGTACGAATTCAAATGAAGCAAATTCATCAACAGCATCTGGTAGTGCAAATGTTGGATTTTTAGCTAGTGCAAGTTTTTCTACATCAAGTTTAAATTCCGCTAGTAAAGCAACCTGTGTTCCAAATTTTAATACAGATATGACAGTTCAAAATACTTTAACTAAAGAATTTGGTTTTGAAAATAATCAAATTGTTGCTACTAGAAATTCTTTAAAATCATTATCTGCCATTACAAACAATATGGTTGTAAATAATGTATCTAGTACAACTTCTAAAGCATCACAGAATATTACAATCAATCAAAAAATGACAATTAAAATTAACAATTGTAAAGGTGATTTAACTATTAGTAATATCGGTCAAGATATCGTCATCGATGCTTCAAATTCTTCTAATATTACTGTAAAACAATTCGATGAAGCTAAAGCTGACCTTGCGAATGGTATTATGGCACAATTAAAAAATTCAGTTGATACTGAATCAGTTAATAAAATGGAAGCTGCAATTAAAGATCAAATTTCAAATCAACAAGCATTAAAAGCCGATAATACTGCATCTAACGATTTTAAAACCACAACTGAAGTACAATCTGGTTTACCTACACCACCACAAACAGAAACAATACCAGTTAATAGTGCAGCAAATATGAACCAAAAAGTAAATCAAAGTAGTAATTTAAGACAAGCAGTTAATATGGCTCAAAATTTTACTAATAAATTAGATATTGATAGAGTTATTGAAAGTCACGTTAATAATGCAGTTACGCAAAATTTTACAAGAGATACTTTAACTATTTTATCACAATCTATCGTTACTAACCAATTTTTAGAAATTGATGTAGGTAATGTTGGTGGTAAATGTACTATTGATAATATTACACAATCAGTAAGAATAGCATTACGTCAAACATTATCCCAAAAAATGGATATCGGTACATCTATCATTAATACTGTTTCAAATACTTTAGGTATCGTTACTGATGATCAACAAACAGCTAAAACTTTCGTTCAAAATGGGTTAACATCTGAATCTGATATGACTAATTCACAATCTGCTGATGTTACTTCTAAATCAGAATTTAAATATACTAAAGAATTTACTAGTGGTATGGGTAGTTGTGGAAGTTCTGGTTCATCAACATCTTCATCATTATCATTCTATTGCTTTTGCTGTATATGTTGTTTAATTTTATGTGGTGGTATTAGTATGCCTTCATTCCCACAATCTGAACAATCAGAAGATTCTAAACAATCATCTGAAAATTCTGATAGCACTGGATCAACAACACCTACATCACCATCTCCCAATCCGTCATCTGATTCTAGTTCAAGTAATTTAACATCTAGTCCAGAGCCAGGGGCCCCTACAGGTGGTTTCTTTTCATTTTTTTAATTTAAAAAATAATTAATATATATAGGTATAAAAATTAATAACTAACATGAAAAAATGTTTATTATGTCAATCAGAACAATTAGTATCTTACGGTGATAATATATATGGTGAAGTATTTTGTAAAGAATGTTGGGAAAAACATTCTTGTCTGCACTGTAAAAAACTAAATTTAATAATTGTATTTAAAGATGAAGATATTGAAGGATATTTAAATAATGAAAATTTATTAAAATTTAATAGATCACATGATGATATAAATTTTATTGAAAATAAACCATTTTATGGCCATAAATTCTGCCTTTATTGTGAAGAATGTTTTAATAATGGTGATCCATATAAAGATGAAGAATCAGTTTGTGTTGAAATAGAAGAAGATGATGATGATTATGATGATTATATGGAGGATGAAGAAGATGATGAAAATGTTAATATTGGAAATAAAAGTGATTTTATTGATTCTTATTATGTTAGAAGAGGAAAATATGACTTATATTAAATTTTTAAAATAAATTTTTTACACCAAAAATTTATTTTAATTCTTCTTTAGAATTATACCATTTAGCTCTTGGAAAGCCATTAAATTGAGATGCACCAGCCCATGTATATGCTCCAAAATTATCTAATATAATTTTATCTCCAATTTTGAATTCAGGTAACATACAATCAATTTTATCTACTGAATCACATGTTTGTCCATATAATATTGTTTTATATTTTGGTCTATCTGTTTCATATTCTATTTCTCTGCCATCAAATATAACACCATTTAATGAACCATATACACTCTCATTGACATAATATGTATTTATTTTCTCTTTTTTATTATTTATTATCTCTTCTTTTTCCCTTTTATTTATTACTTTCATTTCTAATTTTAATGCATTATCTACTAGAAATCGCCCTGGTTCTCCTACAAATTCATATTTCTTAAAACATTCATGCCCACTTATATATCTCTCTATCTGCTCTGCATGATTCTTAAATTCTATCTCCCCAAAGTTATTCTTATTATCTGTCTTACTATAATTTATTGTTGGAAAACCACCCCCTATATCTATCATTTTAATTTCTAATTTATTATTATCTATTATCCTTTTTATTTTCTCTATTGTCATATTATATTGTTCTGGATAGTAACATTTACTACCTACATGAAAAGATATACCATATAATTTAAATTTATTCCTTTCGTGAAATCTTAATATTTCATCTATTTCATTATCAGATGCTCCAAATTTTTGATTAAATTTGATTTTTGACTTGTCTTCCATTGATTTTATTCTTAATATCGGTAAACTATTTGGATAGTATTTATATATGTCCCCTAATTGAGCTATACTGTCATATACTATTTTCTTTATTCCTATTTCTTTCGCTCTTACTATTTGATCAATTGTTTTATGAGGATGACCATATATAATATCCTTATTTGTTGGTAAACATTTGTTTATTTCACTTAATGCCGCACACTCAAAATTTACATTCAATTTACTTAATTCATTTATTACTCTTGTATGCGGGTTGCATTTCATAGCATAATATGGTTTTACTGATGGTAAATAATTACGCCATGCCGCAACATTTGATGCAATCCTTTGGGGAGAGAATTTAAACATCAATTGGTTAATAAATATAATACTAGATATTTTTTTATGTATTTAAAAAAATATTTTTAATTTACCCTATGAAATTTCAACAACCTCTTTTTCAAACTTTTAAATCCTTCAATCCAAATTTATTAAATAAAAAAATAAAATATGATCATTTAATCAGTCATAAAGATACATCATTGGATACCAATCTTAATAATTATAAAAGAATTAAATTTCAATACGTTTCTAATATATTTTTAAATACGAGAGATAAGAATTGTGTGCCATTATTA
>JACCED010883383.1_pt1 | contig 17138 bp, 16 predicted proteins | sample 7455021 | NCBI WGS metagenome assembly JACCED01 (sample SAMN15323456, study PRJNA562643) | freshwater metagenome | isolation source: river surface water | place: USA:Blue River Watershed | collected 2017-08-19 | reverse complement strand
AGGCGAATGCCTCCCGCACTACCATCGGAAACCCCTCAAAGCACTCTGAAGGCAGCACAAGAAGGCGCGCAGTTGCAATTTGTGACTGAGCCTCCGCCGCCGATAACTGACCTAGAAAACGCACAGGCAAACCTTTGGCCAGTTGTTCAAGTTTAGGGCGTAATGGACCGTCTCCTACCAATCGCAATTCTGGTGCATCTTCCCCCCATGCTGCCCAAGCCATCAGCAAGGAGATCACACCTTTTTCAGCAGTCAGTCGACCCGCAAAAACCAAATAGTTGCCGCGATCCGACCAAGACAATACACGAGGCATACCCGAAAAAAAATTCGGTTTGACATGTACTTTATTCAGCGGCAACCCGGCCTCACCCATACGTAGCCGCTGGAATTCGGATAAGGCTATGAAGGCATCCACATCCTTTGTCCATGTACCAATAGCTCGATGCAGCCCCACTGAAAATGCTAAGGGTAGCGTCGCAACTCGACTATCCCGATAGCAGCCATACTTGAAAGCTGGCCAAGTAGAGTGGGTATCAAGACAATCGGTGCATGCCTGACCGCCACGCATGGGAATCGCGGCTGGACAAAAAAGCCTATAATTGTGCAAGGTTAACACCCTCGCAGCATGCTTACCTATGGCATGAAAGATACTAGGCGAAATCAACGGGAAAGTGTTGTGAACATGAACTACATTAGGCTTAAAACTCTTAACCAACTGCCTCAATGCCCGTGCCATCCAGGGATTCCATGGGGCAGACAGCGCCCCTTTTAAAGCTCCCAATCGACCTTGAGCCCGAATTTCGTCACTCTGCCGTGTAAACGACTCTACCTCATGACCATGTGTCCGTAACAGGGCGCACTCAATTTCAAATACTTGATTTTCGCCCGAGGGGGCGGACGAACCATAATAGTTATGAACAAGTAGTACGCGCATTATGACAGCGAGTTTGCCGAAGATTGAAGCACTTGTTTACAACATGTGACTAAACCATCAGCAGCACTTTTATAATTAAACGACTTTACATGCTGTAATGCCTGAGAAGACATGGCGTTCCAAAGGATTCGATCATCCAATAAATCGAGGCACGCATCTGCCCAACTTGTCAAATCCGGTACCAATACACGGCCCGTCTTCTGATCGAGCACGAGATCACCTGAAACACCAGCTTCAGGTGTTGTGATTACAGGAGTACCTGAAGCCATTGCTTCATTAGCGACTACGCCCCAAGGATCCAGCCTAGTTGTAAAGAGCAACAGCTTCGCCTGAGGATAAAAATTAGGAAGAGATTCTGGCTGAACAAATCCCAGGTAAGTTATATCAACTTGATATGAGCGTAAGGCATCTAGCACTTTGTCACGTTCAGGACCATTTCCCATTACTAGGGCACGACAATATCCTCGACGATGTTTAAGCTCTGCGCACACTGAAGCAAAGAAATAGGGGAGCTTTCTCTCGTGCAACTGACCGCAAAACATCACATCGTATTGACGATCTTCAAATGGGAGTGGTTTGAACCGAGAGTTGTCGGCGCACAGTCGACTCAAATGAATTCTTTCTCGTGGAAGTCCATACATTGTCAAAAGACGTTGGCCGGAGATACTAGCTGCTATCCCCGCAGAACTTCCACGAAGAACCAAGTGCCTGAGAACTCGATGCTTCCAACCGAGATTCCGCTCTGACGATTCCGTCCCATCTGTCATATAGATATGATGTGCTCTGTGTAACCTTGTCCAAGCAAAAGCATACAAGTGAGTAGGATTCATTCCTGTAGTAATAACTATCTTTGGCTGGAGAAAGTTAAGCGTTTCCCAAATGCCCGGATTATTGTGAACGAAATTGTAACCATCTCCCTTAACTTTCACGCGTTCTTTGAGAAATATATGGTTGCATTCGAGGGGTGGTAATTTCCATTCACGATTGCTCTCGCTTTTGGCACAAAATACCACCGTATAATCTTCGTTCGGCAACATATTCCAAACGGGATTGCGATAGGGTGTTGGAATATTTGTAACGATGACACACTTCATGGCAGAGACTTTACTTATAGATTTGATTTTATTCGCCGCAAAAGTTGCCCGGCATAAAACCGAACCGCGCTGAGCAAACCAAATAAAGCTATTGCAAACGCAATTATAGAAGGACGGATACTGAAAGAATACCGTATTTTCTCAAGCAGGCACTTCAAGTAAAACCTTTGTGAAACACCGCCAAGAAGATAGTTAGACATCGGTCGGCCAAGATACTTAACACTTCTAGCCCGACGCAGGACTTCTACAATCCATTTCTGATCAGCAATCAAACGATAGCTGAGGTCATATTTTGGCGCCAGGTTACGTCGAACAACAATAGATTGATGTGAAATATACATGCCCCAGGTCATTTTCTGCCACGATAACGAGCTTGGGGCATATGCTACCTTAACCAGTGCATACTCATTACTGACAAGATTGGTATCGCCATAAAGAACATCAGGATTGTCAGCATGGTGAAGTGGCTGCAAAACGTCGCGGGCGGCAGGCGTATCTCCTGCATTCAGGAACCATATGTAATCACCTGTAGCCAAGTGGAGCCCTTTGTTCATTGCGTCATAGATTCCAGCATCCTGCTCGGAGACACCACACACCGTTACATCACGCTGAACTGACAAAAGTTCAGTGGTTCCATCGGTAGAGCCCCCATCTACAATCACATGCTCAATGTTTGGGTAGACCAGTGTATCAACTGAGGCGATTGTGCGTGCCAGAAGGTCCCTTGAGTTAAAAACAACAGTGATTATCGTCACGCGTGGAGGATGGGTCATCACTTACAGCTCGACTCTTATGACCTATTATGGTTATCGTCTTCTGGTTTAGATAGAATACAACAACCTATCGTAGAAGCGAGTCGACTAACAGGTTGTTGAAATTCGCGGTTTTGTGGCGTGTCGTCCCAAAATTCTGGCATCTCGCATCGAATTTGCTCGATATTTGAGCAACATTTGCTTATTGTTTGTGAAAAATACGCTATTTTCACAGCAAGTTTGGCTGCCAGTGAGAGATGAAAATCGTTTTTCATTAGCCCGTTAATATATGATAAGCGCATTTCCAAGAGATGTTATCCCGGTAAAAGGCAGTAGTAGGCCTTGGGCAGCGAACACAAATGGAGAAAGTTGAAGCTTCAAGAAGAAGTGTGCAACAAATAACATGACTAATGAGTGAGCAAAGATTGTCTTATACCTTTGAAAACTGCATGAAAATGTGCGATACATGAGCACAATGCCAAAAAAACGCAATAGCTCAACGTAAAAATAAAATCTTAGTGAAAATATTTTCATATCGAGCATAAGTGAAAGCACTGAAAGCAGAATTAAGCCAAATGACACAGATGAAATCACCGAGACAGATCTGCTGCTAAAATTAACATAGCCTCGGCGCGTAAGATAAATAAGCAGTGCGCTATCAACTGCAACGGTGAAATACGAGATTCGCCCATCGTCCTGAAGTATCAGATTAGGGTTTTGGGCAAGGAAAACGAGAAGTGACGCAACCGTCAGAAATAATAATGTCCATATTCTCGGGTTCAATACGGTGTATAAACCAATTCGCGATCGATTCCGCATGTACAAATAATAAACCATAAGACCAACGCAAAAAACGATGGCGATCGAATTGTGAATAAATATAGCTAAAAACAGGCTGATGAATGAACCTAACTTTCTTCCGGCTATAAATAAGGCCATAGCCAATAGAAAAAAAGAACCAGCAGCATATTGTCTAGCTACATGAGTAACCAGTGCTGGATTGACACAAAAAAAGAGAAATGAGAGGTAAGCGATAGAAGACTCTACTTTGCTCAAGTTGAGATGTTTCGACAGAATTGCAATTGCGATAATTCCTGGAATATAGATTAGAGATAGTGATAAAATTTCAAAGGCCGTTTTCCCCTCTGAGATGTATCTTGCTACAAACCAGTAGATAAAATATCCCGCGAACTCACTATTACGAAATGAACCAGAATGCAAGACGATATCTTCATTATCGAAAAATATCGCCCAAGGATTCATTTGTGAAAACACTTTCTGAAGATTTAGATACGTTTCTAAGTCACCATCAACCGCTTTTGTTGAATTAATCAGAAAAACAATAAAAAGCAGCACGGCAAAACCGAGTGATCTCGCTGCACCCTTGTAATTAAAAATCACAGAAATTGCTAAAGCAAGTAGTATTGCAATAGGATATTTGAATAGCAAAATACAGGATATAAACGCCAGCACAAAATTAACGTATCTGCGTTTTTGCAATTTCCTCCAGGTATCTAAAAACACATGGTAAACAAAGAATTTATTGCTTGCGATCATCATCTGATTAAATTCTAAGGCTCTGCGGCGGCACGTTTTTTCGGACAATCGGATAAGCTAACCATGACTGGTTCAGTTATCCTGAAATTCATCAATGGAGGATAGAAGCATCTCCTCGCTTCGCGGATATTTGATTTCGCTCTCACAAAAAAGAGCATTAAGATGTTTCACCCTGGATTCAAGAATATTCACTCCCATCGCTGTCATATATATAATGCTAATGGCCCTTCCTTTAAAGCTTGCAAGTCCGGTTGATGCACAGCCTATTGCACATATAAAATCCTCCTCGAGAAATTCGACCGGACAATTTGGGTCAATGATCTGCGCCCAGGAATCAGCATCGATATTCAATCTGCTTTCATAGTTCGGGTGATCTTTAATATAAACTTTGTATCCGCGATTGACTAGCATCTTACCAATTCGCGTATACAATTGAACCAGATTTCCATTGTCTACCAAGTCGGCGCCGACCACTAGTAGTATGTTTTTGATACCGGCATCTATAAAACCTGCCTTGATTCTATTCCTCACAGGCCAAACTTCTGCTAAATCGTGAACGAGCGTTTTTTTAGGGTAGCGTCTGCATGACCATACAATTGCTTTGTTGCACATGTCTGTCTGCAATTCATACGGAGTAAATCTTGAAATCTGGTTGAACGCTACTAAAAATAGCTTTACTTTATTGGTCAATGGAATGTCTTCGCAATTCAGGTTTCTAAGAGAGTTCAGAGTCACATGAGGGTAATAATCGGATGGTATGTTTATAATATTTAACAACGCATCGAATACTTCCCAGCAGCATTCATGAAAGAATATTACCCTTTCGTTCTTTATTTTAATCAAGAGTAAAATAGCCAACAAACTCATAAAGTGCTTAATAAAACCCGTCGGCAAGCATATCAATCGTATTGTTGGATTATTCTTTTGGAGATATTTGTATGCGCTGAGATGGGTTTTATTGATCAAGAAAACTCGCCCAATAGTGCCATCTCTTGCGAGTTTGTCAATGAAACTAATGGGGAGTGTTGATGCGACAAATAATTGAGATTTCATTGTGTTATGCGGATAGCGCGACCAGGTTCAAGCTAACCATCGTTTTTCCTTGCGGTGTTTGATATGTTCTAGTTGACCAATCACCAATGTCTTTGCCAAACACTTGCAATGGATCCCAGACTGCGACTTCTATGAACCCCGTGTTGACGAGAAGTTCTACAAGACTATCGAAGTTGTAGATCGATTTATGAAAATTAAATTCGTAATCCTGCCCCCCCATTAATGCATACTTGATTTCGGTTATGTTTTTCCCGTTCTCCGTGTATATCTTGACCAATGAGTCAAAGCAGGGGACGGACAGTCTTATTACTCCTCCTTTACTTAATTTTTTCTTAATTATAGCCAAGGTGGTTGCCGCTTCCTCAAATGAGAGGTGCTCCAGAATGTGACACATATAGATTTCGTCAATACTGCCATCCGTGAATTCGTGGAATGACAGGTCCTCACTTACAATATGAACATGTGGCATGCATCTTGCATCGATATTTATCCAGCCTTGTAGATTAACATTCCCAGAACCAACATGAATTTTAAGCTTGCCCGCGGTTTGAGTCGATAGATATACGGGCTTAGGGTATTTTCTATCCATAAACGAAGATATCTGGCGCTCGATTATTTCGAGAATTGTGTCAATTCTGTTTTTAATGGCCTTCTTTAAATTCACAATACACTCCTTCCGCCATCCATAACTATGTTCTGCCCATTCAAGTAGGAAGATGCGTCTGAGCAAAGAAACTGAATTGCAGACCTATATTCTTCACGACTCGCCATGCGGCCCAATGGAATTAGATTGGACAATCTTTGAACGAACTCTTCACTTTGGCCATTAAAGACCCCGCCGGGCGATAAGGCATTGCAGCGAACTCCTTTATCTGCCCAATAGGTAGCCAGATAACGGGTCATTCCAATCAAACCTGCCTTGATGACAGAGTAGGTTATTGGTTTTACTGGCTGCATGTCCTCAGTCAGACCTTCCTTACGATACAAGCGTTGATCGGGCGAGAAGACCGAAAGGTCGGAGGCGATATTTACGATCACGCCGCCCTTTCGCTTTCTCGCCATGGCCGTACCAAATACTTGGCTGCACAAAAACGCACCGGTCAAGCCCACGGCAACCTGCAAGTTCCATTGATCTAAATGGAAGTTCTCGAGGCGTGAGGTTTCCAACACGCCCTGTTCGCCCTTGACCTTGGGATCGATAGCGGCATTGTTGACCAGGACATCTACGTGGATTGAGTCTGACACGAGATCGTCATAGACTGATCGTATCGAGTCTGGATCGGTAACATCCATCATTTTGACGAGAATGTTCGCTGCGTCGAATTGATGACTAAGTGTGGCTTCAGCAGATTGCAATGCCGAATCGTTGATGTCAGTCAGGATTACATTTGCGCCACACTCCAGCAACGCGGCTGCATGTTGAATCCCGAGCAGGCCTGAAGCACCTGTAATCAGTGCCGTTTTGCCATTCAGTCGAAATTTCTCGAATGCCATTTCAAGTCTCTTTTTCAATCGTTATCAGGAATGCGTCTGACCGCCATCGAGTGTCCAAACTTGGCCGGTTGCGAATGCGCTAATGGGGGAGGCGAGGTAAGCTGTTAAATTGGCGACATCACTGGGTTCCCCCAGGCAGCCCAGCGAGACCTCACGTTGCAGCATGTGCTCCACGGCCTCCCGGTCTTCAGCTAGCTTTTTGGACCAGACTGAACCGTCAAACAGAATATTTCCCGGGGCCACAGCATTGATCCGAACCCCTAGCTTTCCCAAGGGACGAGCAATACCACGTACATAGGCATGAAGGGCCGCTTTAGCAGCGGAATAGGTGACAGGTGCGCCCGGTATGACTTCATGCCCGCAGATAGACGAAATGCAGACAATGCAGCCTTTGCGTGCAGCGAGGGAATCTTTGGCCGCCTCAACAGTGTTGGTCGCACTCCATAGGTTCAAGTCAAAAACACGGTGCCACTCTTCGTGGGTTTCTTCTCCGGGAGGCACCGATCTCCCACTACCGACATTACAGATCAGAATATCCAGGCTTCCGAATGCGCCGATTACCTCGTGAACAACCCGTCGTGCTTCGTGGGGGTGCGTTACATCAGCGGCAATGCCAATGGCTCCGTCAAGCTTGGAGGTCGTTGCTGCGAGATCGTAGGAATTGCGGCCATTCAAGGCAACACGGCAGCCTTGGGCATGAAAGAGTTCGGCAATCGCCCGTCCGATTCCCCTCGAGGACCCTGTCACCAGGACAGACTTTCCGGCGAGGTCAAGATTCATGGCATAAAAGTCGGCTCTGGTAGGACGGCAATGTGGCTTCGTAGTCATTCGGGGCTCACCAAGCCGCATTGGTCAATCCATTGTCGAGTCATATCGCGGTACCTGCTTAGCGCATCGGCATGATTGCCATCAGCAGCCCGAGCCGTCTGGAGGATGAAGTTGCCTCGATAGTTTGCCTTTGCCAATTCAGCGAACACCACATCGAATTGAGCCGAACCCGTTGTAAGGGGTACCGTTGTCCCGCCAAGAACCCGATCTTTCACGTGGACATTGACTACCCGGGACCCATAAGCCGCGAACTCTGCTGACGGATCAAAGCCTAGCGCTGCACTATTGCCGATATCGTAATTGATGCCAAAGTGTTGCGCAGGTAGGCGGTTAATGAAACGGCGCAACTCAGCGGGTGTGAAATCCGACTCAAAAATGACCTGGATGTTATGCTGCGCTAAAAAGTCTTGCTGGGACAGGAGAAACTCGACCAACTCATCTTCCTGGGTCGAATTGTCCAGCCGACCGTTATCTACCAGCGGGACGACCACCATTCGGATGCCAACGGCGGAACAGGCTCGGCAGACGGCTAGGAAATCCCCCTTTAGCGTAGCCTTGGTAGTCCCTTCGGTCTTCCAGAATGGGGCCTGCATGAAGCAGTCCCCGGTCAAGGAGGGAATTGCCATCTGATACTGCTCACAAAGTCCCTGGATGCGAGCCTGTCCTGTGGACGCCATAAGCGGGTTTTCGTACAACCTGTCCTGATCCAGAGTCCATTCCATGGCACGAATTCCGGTCGCAGCCGCTGCAGGAAATTCGCTTTCCCAATCTCGCCACGGAAACGCCTGAATCTTGCCATCAACCTGGGCGCAGAGACGGCCCTGCATAAAACCAATCAAAGCCATGATCATTTGCTCTTGAAGCGATAGGGGGTGGGAGCATCGCCTGTTCCCGTGGCGGCACGCTCGCTATCCCATTGCTTGATCTGAGCAGCGATGTCCACCTCGGTATTGCTGCTCCATTGCGCCAGCAAACGGCTGAATCCTTCGCCGACTTTGCCAGTTCCAATAGCATTGCCGTTTAGTGCGGTTACTGGGAGCATGCAGAAAGGCGTGCCGGTCATGAATGCCTCATCCGCCGTATAAACGTCATAGGCCTCGATATTCTTCTCCACGACCGGCATGCCTAGCTGCGGGCAAAGTTCCCTGATCACGTATTCGCGCGAGATCCCGCGCAGGATGTTGCGCCCCTCGGGCGTAATGACGACCCCATCTTTGACGATGAAGAAGTTGTCGCCGGTCCCTTCGGCAATGAAACCATCCGGGTCAAGCAGCAGCGCCCAGTTGTTGTCGCCTTCAATTTGCCCGGCTTCGATATTAGCCATCAGATAGTGGATGCGGCTGCGGTTCTTGATCTTCGGGTCGAGCAGATGCCCAGGAATTGCACGCTGTGATGTGATGACGGCGTTGATACCTTTATCGAAAAGGGGCCCCATGGTGGCCACCGTCCAGCGCAACGGGAAATCAGCGATGATCACATTTGGGCCTTTGTACAAGCCCTCTATACCTTGGTAGATCCCCAACAAACCGCGGGAAACATCGATCATCAGACGATGTTCATCATCTTCCCGAAATAGGTGATCGTTGGCTTCAATTGTTTGGTAGCAGGCCTGCTCCATTTCTTCTGGAGTCATTTGCAAGGGAACGCGCAGAATTTTTAATCCTGCATAAAGACGGTCGATGTGCTCTCGCAATTTGAACTGCTTCTTGTTGAAGGAGCGGGTCATCTCGAACACCATGTCTCCGAACATCAAAGCTGAGTCATAAACGGATATTTTGGCTTCCGCTTCCGGCACCAGCTGGCCGTTGAAATAGACAGTTCGCATTTAAAATTCCTTTCAGGGTTTGGATTTCAGATAAATATCGTCATACCACCGGATCGTATCGGTGATGTGGAATCTTGGGTTACGGGGATAAAGGTATTCGTAAAGCGCACGCATGAACTCGTATTGCTCGGGGGTATTGACGTCCAGCACCAGATCCGGCCGACGAAAGCCTTCTGGGCACTTGATGGTGCTGACGGGACACCACTCGGCATCTAACGGCTGCCCAGTTCCGTAGTCATAAAAGTTTAGGTGGACGTGCTCGCGTTGGCGGGGATCGGAATGCCTCGCTCGCGCTTCTTCGAGGAGTGAGAAGTCGAACATCTCGGCCCCGATCCCGTCAGGGTACTCCGAATCGCCTATCGTTGATAAATTCGACGAGAAACCGCGGCGCCCAAGTGAAAGATGATGCTCGACGATGCGATCGATCTCGGCAGGCTCGGGGGTCGCATTATCGGCAGGTAATCGCCCGATAATGTCGGCCTTCAACCACAGCGCTGCTTGGTAATAGCGCTCGACGAGATCGTTCTCGGCCCCGGGGAAGACCTTGACCCCATACCGCTCGCCGAGGTCCTGCAGCACGCGATCCTTCTCAGTGTCGGGTACGGCCAGCACAATATCATCCAGTCGTGTGCAGCGTTTAATACGCTCCAGTATCCGCCCAACCAGAGGCGCGCCAGCCAAATCCATCATCGATTTACCCGGCAGGCGGGACGAACCCATCCGCGCCTGAATAATTAGCACAACACGTGGTTTCATCTATTTCCTTGAGAAAAAATGGATTGCTCGACCAAGCCGCAAACGATATGCCCCAACATAATGTGACACTCCTGAATCCGTGCGGTAACCTTGGAAGGTACGCATACGCAGTCGCAAAGGGATGACAATTTGCCCCCGCCAGTCCCGGTGAAGGCCAGTGTGGTTAGCCCCAGCTCTTTCGCCTTTAGTACGGCAGCCAAGATGTTTGGGCTATTCCCGCTAGTAGATATTGGGATGAATACGTCCCCAGCTTTAGCCAGACCTTCAAGTTCCCGGGCGAAGACCTGTTCGTAGCCGTAGTCGTTACCGATGGCGCTGATTGCCGAATTGTTAGCCCCTAGTACGATGGAGGCTAGTGGTGCCCGATTAAACATGAAACGGGAGATGAATTCGGCAGAGAGATGCTGGGCATCAGCAAAACTCCCTCCGTTTCCGGCAAAGATGATTTTGCCACCCTGTTTCAGGCAGGCCACGGTACTCTCAGCCAGCCGTGCTACTTTTTCCAGCAGTGGCTTATCGCCCAGCAGGGCCTGCTTGGTAGCGATCGATGCTTCGATCTGAGCCTCAATAACTGCAAAACTCACAGGCGCCCCTCCAGGCGTTCAAGTGCTACCCAGAACCCTTCTCCGCCATTCTTGTGGCCTTGCCAGATTTCCGGGATGAAGGTTGCGTTAGGACATCCTTGCTGCAGTACGGCACCAATTCTAGTGAAATCCAGATCCCCTTCACCGATCTGTAGCCCCTCTCCATTGAGCCCTTGGGCGTCACCCAAGTGTAGGTGGGCCGTGATTGGAGCAATCTTTTCTGCAAAATTGTAGAAATCGATGTCGAAGTGATTACATGTCAACCGAGAATGCGAAACGTCGAAGCACATTCTCAAGTTGAGTTTGGCGCACCATTCCACGATTTCCTCGATCCTGACAAACAGGTTCTGATAGCGCTGACCACCGAAATGCCAAGGGAAAGGCGCCATGGTCTGAGGGATGAGTTCTACCCCCTCCATGTCCAGCTCCTTTAGGCTTTGGGCGAAGCGTTCGTAATAGCCCTTGATTTCAGCAGGAGCCAGCGGGGCATCCATAGTGAAGCCACCGATATTGGCTACGATGCAGGGTCGCGGCGTATTGGGGAAAAAGCGCTTCAGGTTGCGGGTGATATCGATAACCCGTTGCGTTTCGCGGATTGAATCAGTGCGATAGTCGTCATCTGGCGTTGCTAGATCCATCAGGCGACTGCCGGAGAACAGTTCGGGCGCATGCACTACTAGGCCGGCTTTATAGGGGCCATCAAGATAGTCGGCTGGGTCCAAATCCATGTCCGAGTAGGAGAGATGAAATTCCCATAAGTCCGGCTTGATTCGAGCAGCGTACTCACGGAAGTCGTGGTACCGCACTGGCACGCCCCATGGGCGGGTAAAGCGATATTCGCGTGGCTCGATTCGTTTGTCCTGAAGGTCGGACGGGAAGAAAAAGTCTTCTTCCGCCATGTCGTGACTGAGGGTTCGGCCAAGCAATTGTTCATAGCGCTGAGGGGATAGTCCTTGGCCAGGGCTGCGTACCTTAATGTGTTCCGGTCGCAACACTGTGCCTCGGACGAGAGGCTCGGAAGCGACCAGGCTCTTGCCAAGGTTTTCCCTGTTGATCATTTCGCCCTGGGAGAGTCGACGTTCTTTGCCCTCGCCCAGCGCTTGTTCGATTTCGCGGATGCCTTCGACCATCCGGGCAAACTCGCCGGGTACTAGGCTGGCGGCATGATCAGGACCTTCCATATTGCGATCCAGCGTGAAGTGACGCTCGATCACGCTGGCATCCAAGGCAATCGCCGCCAGGGAAACATTGATACCCCGTTCGTGCCCGGAGTAGCCGACTAACGGATGGATGCGGCGCAAGGCCGTCATCCATTTCAGGTTGATATCGTGCAGCGGCGCAGGATAGGTGCTGTTGCAATGGAGTAGAATGAAACTGGCTTGCCGACGATTCAAGAAGGCCACCGTGGTTTCCACCTCGTCCGTAGCGCTCATGCCAGTAGACAGTATCAGTGGCTTGCCAGTCTGGGCTAGTCGATCCAGTAGGGGCAAGTTTGTGAGGTCGGCCGAAGCGACCTTGTAGGCCGGCACCCCAAAGCTCTCCAGCACGTCGACACTACGTGTATCCCATGGGGTACAGAGGTAAAGCACCCCGATGCTAGCGCAGTAGTCGGCCAGTTTTCGGTGCTCCTCCACGCTCAGCTCAAAACGATTGAGCAGATCGATGACGTATTCAGTACCGAGATCATCACCGCTCTTGCTTAAGCTACGTTGACGATAAACTTGGTTCAGATGTCGCATCTGGAACTTGGTGCAGTCAGCTCCGGCTGCGCGTGCTTTGTCAATCATTTCAATGGCACGCTCGAAGCTGCCGTTGTGATTGTTGCCAATTTCAGCAATTACAAAGGCACGTCCAGTGCCGATTTCGAATCGTCCAATCTTGATGGTCATATGGTTAAGCTTTCTTGATGATTCCTGCATTCGCGCACGGTCCACGCTTGCAAACCTTGTGGCTCAAAACGGAACGGGCGAACTTTCAAGCCCGAGGTTTCGAGGTGTGTTATCAGCTGATGTTTTCGGTAGGGTGGTGCATAGAAAAGGAAAAAACCGCCACCTCCAGCACCAAGGAGTTTTCCCCCTATCGCTCCGTTGGACTTAGCGTCTGCATAAATCTGATCAAGTCGCGATGAGCTTATTTTGTCACTGAATTGCCGCTTGAATTGCCACGCCTTATCCAGCGACTGTCCAAATTGCAGAAGGCGACCACGCAAAAGTTCGTTACGCATTGCGTAGCTCAGCTGGACATTGGTTTCCACCATTTCGCGCACATGGGTCGCAGTCATTCGCTGGCGTTGATCCTGATGGATATCCCCTGAGTCGTGAATTGTCCCGGTATCACACAAAACCAGGCATTCTTCGAGTTCCAGCAGCGTATTTGGATGTATCCGCAGCGGATGAACAATGTTCTGATCCATGCGAAATTCCATGAAATTGAAACCACCGAACACCGTGGCATATTGATCTTGCCAGCCACCTGCGACGTCAAGATGGTGACGTTCGGCTTGATAGGCAATTTCTGCGAGTTCGTGTAGGTCCAACTGGTCGCGACGGAACTGATTAAAGCAACCAAGTATGGCGGCTGATACGACCGCTGAGCCCCCGAGACCCGAACGCATAGGAAAGTCTGAGTGCAAAAATAGCTCGAAACCAAAATCTGGTCGAATGGCCTTGAGTAGCGCTTGAATCAGCCCAAACCGCCCTGTTGCGGCAAGAGCAGATGACAGGTCATCGGCTTGCAGCGTTTCGCCAAGATCCAGAGAGCGGATAATGACCCGCTGATCATCGCGGATCCGAAGCGTGGCATGGCTGTACAGCGAGATGGTAGTGTTGATGACAGCCCCACCCTTGTTGCTGGAAAAGTAATGGGTCAAGTCGGATCCGCCGCCCCCGAAACTAATACGCACAGGCGCACGCGCCCGGGCATAAACGGCACTTTCGGCTTGTGTAGGCAAATGGTCACGACTTACCAAGCCGACCAAGCGCATGGAAGCATCAAGTAAAGGAATGACACGGATGCGATGATCGAGTTTTTTCAGCAGAAGTTCGCGCGGTGTGCTCGGTTTTTCCCAAACAAATTTAGGATTTGCACAACGCTCAACCGCATCTTCCAATGCCCCACCTTCAATCAGGCACCGTCGAATATCTCCATCCGTAGCCAAGCCTGTTACTGAGCCGTTTGCATCAGTTACAAAAATTATGCCGTGGTGATTTTCCTCGATGCGTTGTAGAGCATCTCGCAATGTGGCTGTTTTAGAAACAAGGAAAATTTCTTCTTTCATAGGGTGCCTTGGCGTTTGGTTTCTACCCAATGGCAAAAACGGTAGTAGTCGTTTGGAACACCAATATCGATGAAGTCTGTTTTTAATGGAACAGCCTTTAGGCTTTGGGTATGCACGAGTTTTCTGAAGAAGTCGCGCTCTAGCGAAAAGGGACGGCCATCCCAATCCTTAAATAATTTCGCATTCAAATGGCACAGGCCGGCGTTGATCCAACCCGTTTCGCTTCGTGGATTTTTTTCGGCAAAGGCAGTCACATGGTAGTCATGACCAAAATGCACTTGACCATAACGACTTACGTCAGCCAGATTGACAACTGCCATTGCCGGGGGGGCGGCCAGCATTAACTCATGGATACCGCCTCCAAGCCACGTATCAGCATTAGTCATAAGGAAGTCATCTTTTAGATTTAATTCCGTCGCGGCATGCGCTATTGCGCCGCCGGTATCCATAGGTATTGGCTCGATTAACCAATTGACCTGACAATCCTTAAGAATTCCGGCTTGGTGCTCTAGCAGAAAAGCAATGATCTGGTCTGCCTCATGGTGTAGGAGGAAGGTCAATTCGCGCACTCCTTGGGCAAGCCAGTGCTCCATCTGTATCTGCAGGAATGGTACTCCCCCGACTGGTGCTAATGCCTTGGGTACATCAGAGATTGCTGCTTTTAGGCGGGTACCAAAGCCTCCGGCGAGAACTAAGAGTCTCATCGAACACCTCTTGGTACATTGCAACTTTTGAGATAAGGCAAGGCTTCATGTAGTGTGGCGATCGTTTGGTACTCAAGGCCATCTAGTTCGGCCAGTCGCTCTGGCGCGAGCAATAGATTCCTTTCAACGCCAGCCGCGATGCCAGCCTTAATGTCACTCGCCTTGTCGCCTATTAGAACTGATCTTGCCAAGTCAAGATCAAGATCGGCCTTTGCTTGAAGAAGCATTCCTGGACGTGGTTTCCGTGAAAAGTCGTCTTTCAAATACTCGCCTATTCCGGCTGTCGGGTGGTATGGCGAAAAATAAACCCGATCGATTGGTGCACCATTTGAAGAAAACTGTTCGCACATCCAGGTAGTCAGTTGGTGGAAATCTTTTTCGGTGTAGTAACCACGCCCGATGCCGGCCTGGTTGGTGATGACAAGAAGCTTGTAGTGCTGCTGATGCGCATAACGTGCAACATCGAAGATTCCGTCGACGAAATCGAAGTTCTCACGTTTGTACACATAGCCGTGATTAATATTGATCACGCCATCACGGTCAAGTAAAAGCGCCGCCTGCGACATCAGTGATTGCGCTCCAAATGAGCGATCAAGGTGTCAGTTTTTCCTAAGGAAGCCAATGTGTTGGCATAGGCGCGGGTCATTTCGGGCGTATCCAGAAACCCCCAGCGTTGATGGCCGCCAGGTTTCCCTTGACTTAACCAATGCAGATGATTCGAAAGCGGATAGCGCTGGTAGTGTTGAACTGCCACAACCCGCAGCCCTGCCTGTCGTGCCAACATATCTAATGTTGTTGAGTTGAATAGGAACAAGTGCTGGCTCCAATAAGTAAAACGCTGGAATTCATCGCAATCGTATAGGGTCAGTAAGGCATCCTCAGAACTGGGGACTTCGATAATCATCCGGCCACTTGGCTTCAGTAAACGAGCAAGGCTGGCTAACATGGCACGCGGGTCTGGAAGATGCTCGATAACATGGAAGGCGGTAATCAAATCGTATCCCCCCCCCGCAGACTCGGCGCTGGACACGATATTGAGTCGTCCAGCCCAGTGCTCACGCACCCTGGCCTCAAGTTCGATACCAGTTACTTCTGCAGCCAAACCTTGAGCCCGCAGCAGAAACCCCGCCGCACCACAACCAAAATCCAACAAACGTTTGTTGGTAAGCATGGCTTGTACCATTTCAAAACGGCGTTGGTCGTCCCACTCTGTATCTTTTAGCCATGCTTCCATTGAAGTTGGCTCTGCACCGTGCATACCGGAATTTTCGTAAAACCCAGAGCAAATATGATCAATACTTTGATATGTTACTAAACCGCAGCTAGAGCATTGTATGATTTCCAATTCGGACACATCTCGAACCATTCCTTTTCGAATTGAATATTGAGATGACCGACAAAGGTAGCATTCAAACATTTTTGACATAACTGATCAGATTATTGAGTCCGCCCTGAACAATTGAATTTTTCAAACTACACCGCCATAGTTTGTCCGCTGAGATGGCGAAATGACTTGCAGCACTTCCTGCAAATTAAGCCCAAACTGGGCGCAAAGAAGCCGCAGCTTCCTCAGCAGCATCCTCATGTTGTGGCCTGCCCCGCACATCACCGCATGCAGCGCATCGCCCAGCGCACCTTTGAGCGGGTTTCGACTCAATTTGCCGTCCATCTTCATGTGCCCAATGGCTGGCTCGATGGCACTGCGCCGCTTGATCATGGCCCTCATCGCTCTTGTCACCCGGCGTTGACCTGATCTGAGAATCTCAATGCCTTCGATCTTCACCCCCTGATACCCCTTGTCCACAATCACCGTCTTGGGCTTTGCGTTGGTCAAGATGCTCACTTGCTCAATGGTTTCGTCTAAGGTGTGCCCATCCCACGGGTTACCAGGCATGGAGCGCATGCCCACCACCAAGCCCTCTTTGAGCGTGGTGGCCACCGTCACCTTCACCCCAAACTCATAGGGCGTGCGCGCCTTGCCCTTGCTGATGCATTCCACCTCTGGGGCGTGCAAGGCGTACAGCTTATTCTTGTCCTTGGTCTTTTGCGTCAAGATGCGGCTCACCCGCCCCAGCAAGTCCTGCGCTTGGGGCTGCTTGTTCACTGGCAGTTGGTGCAACTTGCGCTGTACTTCGCGCTGAACACGGCCCACCCGGGTTCTGAGCGTTTTGATGGTCTTTTTCATGCGCTTGTACTGCTTGGCATGCGCATAGCGCCCCGCCTGTGCGGCCAACCGGGGGGCCTCTCGGTTGTAGTTTTGGCGCAGTTCAATGCCGTTGT
>JACCED011492496.1_pt1 | contig 17141 bp, 30 predicted proteins | sample 7455021 | NCBI WGS metagenome assembly JACCED01 (sample SAMN15323456, study PRJNA562643) | freshwater metagenome | isolation source: river surface water | place: USA:Blue River Watershed | collected 2017-08-19 | reverse complement strand
TGAAAAGATATTCGTTATTAAGATCCATACTACTCACTATAAATTGCTGAATTTTCTGCGTGTTCAAATACTTCAACTTTCTCTACCCAGCATCGATCTCCATAAGCTCCTTGCAAGAAAATCTTAGCTGCTCTAAAACACCACTCTGCAGTCTTTTCAATTCCAACTCCCCCTTCCATAATTCTCAAATCACATACCTTAGACTCATGCAATGCTTGAAATAAAGGCAAAGAAGGGTCATCATCAGCTACACAAAGCGTGTGATCAAACTGCTGTTGCAAGGTTGCTTTCAAGGCTTTAAGTCCTCCAAAATCTACAGCCCAGTTTTTTTCATCTAAATCTTTACATCCAAACCAAAACTTAGCTTTTAATTGATAACCGTGAATAAAACTGCAGTGGGAATGATTAGCTCTCCATTGACGAAAGGCACAACTTCCGAGTTCAATTAGTTTAGTTGATTGATACATATATTATACTTCAACCATTTCTACTACTTCAATATTTCCCTGAAAATGTTTTAAAATATCAGCAGAAAACTCGTCTTCGTAATTTTCTTCTTCAACGAACTGAACATTTTCTAATTTAATATCTGGTTTAGCTGTGAGAAAGAGTTTTGCTAGTTCATATAGCTTTTTTTGATATTCTTTATTGGTATCTGATACCACATTAACCGAACATGAAAACAATAAGCCAGAAATAATCGTGGCTAGCTGATCATGTGTCATTTCTATGTTTATTGTGTCTGACATATGCAAACACGATAAACCAGTTTGTCAGTCTCTTCAAGCTTTAATTAAATTTTTAATGTCGTTTATTCCAATTCCATCCATTTGAGCTAGCTCTATAGCTTGATATAATTCATTAATAATGTTGTCTATTTTATTTTGATGTTCTAACAATTTAGTATATTGTTCTTTGTTTAATTTGGATTCACTAATTTGTGTTTGAAAACTATTAACAGCGTGTAGCAAATCTGCCTTTGGTCCTAAAAACTTTTTAATTCTTAAAATTGTTTTAGTTAACGAATCATATGAACGTTCTTCTTGCTCATTTAAATTATTTTTAATTTTGTTCCCTTGACTATCTATGACACCTAGCTTATAACATTCAAATTCTGTAATTTCCTTTTTAAGTAACTTCAATAAAATTCTTTCATCTAAAATACTTTGTACGCTTTCTTTATACATATTATTATATATACCTCCTCTTACGTGTAAATTACTAGTAGGATTCAATCTACAACCCTTTCCATAATCCTTAGATCCACAATATGAACATTTAGTTGAGTCTTCGGAATGAACGTGGACTCCGTGGGGAGCAAATCTACATCCTTTGCCGTAGTCGCTTGATCCGCAATGTACGCATCTATTGGACTTCATGTTTAAGGTTTTTTCGTATTACCCATCGACGTTAATAACTTATTAATAAAATCCATAAATTTGTTTCCTGCTGCTGTAGACATTTGTTGTCCTTCTTTTGGAGGAGGCAAATTTGTTAAATCTATTAACTTCTTCGGTAACTCCTGCTTTATATTTTGTGGGTTGTTTTGTGGAGGAGTTTGTTGAGAAGGCGGAGTAGTTTTTACATCAATGGCGGATAGTGGAGCAGAAAGAGGAACAGTGATAGTTTTGGCATTATTGTTACTAGTATAGCTAGTTCCAAATGTTTCCATGATGTTTTCAACTTCTTTATCAAATATATTCATAATTTACGTTGTGGGAGGGGTTTGTGGTTTTGCTCCTTGAGCTGCTTGCTGTAATGCCTCTATTACACTCTTCTTAACTACTTCTGCAATAGCTGCTTGAAATTTTTGTAAAAGCTGGGTATCTCCAGCAGCAGTGTTAGTAGAAGCTGCAGCAGGAGCTGGAGCCGGTGCTGGTGCCGGTGTAGAGGCAGCAGCAGGAGCTGGAGCTGGAGCTGGTGCAGAGGCAGCAGCAGGAGCTGGTGCAACTCTTGCAGAACGAGAGGATGTGGAGGATTTATTAGGTTTTCCTCCTTTTTCATATAATTTTTCTAAACTTTGCTCAAAATTCAAATCAGTTTGGTCTTCTTCAATAATTTCTACGCCAAAATTTTCTAAAGCTTTGGTTAAATTCAAGCCAAATTCATTCTTCATTTTATTATTTATGGTTTTATTAAACTTTTTCTATTTAACAATAAATAGAACTATGGGTTCTGATTTAAAAAACTTCAGCTTAATGATGAATTATTTGCTAGAACAAGCTGAGAAGGATTTACAATTTCACGATATATATGATGATCCGGATTCCAAAGTGCTTCAACCATTGAGAAATATTTTCAACTCAATGGGCATTACAAAATGGCCTCATTCAAGAGATTTATTTTTGTTTGTTAGGGAAAGTCATTATAGGCCCTCGTTCCCTCAATTTGAAAATTATTCTATTATTTCGGATGGCAAAACAGGAACTTTCAAAAGTTTAAATTTATTACCTTTAGTAGATTTTTTATTCTTTTTGACTGAACAAAAACAAGGAGAAATTTTAAGTTTTGGAGATGAAGACGTTAATAAAACTCAAATTTCTCGACAACCTAAACAGCCTCCACAACCTAAACAGCCTCCACAACCTGAACAGCCTCCACAACAACCTCAACAAACCAACAATTCCGTGTCGAGTAGTTTAACTGAACAGGAGTTGAGAAATCTTTTAACTAGACTTTTCGGTAATAAATAATATGAGTAAATCATCCCTTAAGAATTTTGGAGGCTTAGAAGAAATATCTAAAATAGTAGAAAAGTTTAAAAGTAACTTTTTAAGTAAAAATTCTCAGTATCAAACTTGGAAAAATGCAGAAACTGTGTTTGAAAATTATTCACCTGTCTCTAAACGAATGCAGGAATACATGAACTCTTACAAAAAAGGAGGAGGTTCCAATTACGAACAAGGTTTAGTAATTCTTAAACAAAAGCTTTTGAGAAAGAGCATAGATGAGGCACTAAATATTATAGTTAATTCTTTTAACGAAAAAGAATTAATAGATAGCCCAAAGATTTTAAATAATATTTCTTCCAAACTTCTTGCACATCCAGAGGAAAAAAAATATGTAGCAAAAGCAAATCAATCTTACAATAACAAAGGTGTGGAAATAGCTGAATTAGGAATAGCTTGTTGGAATTTATTTTTAAAATTGAGAAGCTCTAAATCTTATCCTCTACTAGAACAAAATGTTAGTTCTACTCCATCCAACAGAAGGACTCAAACTAGTTCAACCTCTTCTGCTGTAAGCGGAGAAGATTTAAATAATCCTTCCGAGAAAAATGTTTCAAGCCCAGATTTAAGTACGTCTCCGGAACAAACTGACTACAATGCAAACAAACTCATAAGTTTAAGCCCAGAGCGTAAAAAGGAATTATTGCCAAAATATACAAACTTTATTACTAACAGATTTGAGAATAATAACTTTTCTGGAGGTACACCAATAGGGGAGTTTACAGTAGAAAATATAATGAAAATAAATACAGAAGAGTCTAAAAAGGTGATAGAAAAATTAGCAATTTTAGCTTCCTATGTCGGTTCTATTAATAAAACAGATAGCGATATGTTAGGAAAAGCAGCAGATCTAGCAAGAAGCGCTACAAGCATATTAACGGGTCAGTCTGGCGGACCATCTATGAGTTAAGTTTAAATTTGAGCAATGCTTGATTTCCGCTAAAAGAGTTGTTAACTACAAACTTCCACGGGACTTCGTCTTGTTTTAAATGAACACATAGTTCGTTAAAATCTTTAAATTGTTTAAGCTCTTTAGGCCAAATAAAAATAGTACTGCCTTGTTTAATAAACTTTTCTATTTTCCTTGATGTCTGTTCATTGTTTTTATCATTATCAAATACAAAAATTTGCTGATAACCTATTAAAGAGTTAAGTTGCTTTCTTTGAGCTTCTGTAGGACTTAAAGAAGCCATAGCTACTCCATTTTGGACAAACATTGAATCAATTGGTCCTTCAAAAATAAAAATATATGGTATATCACTATTTATATTATCGTAATTAAATAGTTCTTTTTCTCCTATTTTTGTTTTGTATTTAGGGGTTTGTTTGCTAAATAAGGCTCTTGATTGATAACAGGTTATTTGTTTATTATTAAAGAAAGGAATAATTAAACGGTTTTTGTGTGATTTGTCTTCTAGCGACACATAAAACTTCTTGCAAGAATTAATTGCTGATAACAATCTTCTACTTTTACAATATTCTAAACCTAAGTTAACAATTTTATTGTCTTTGTAAAATTCTAATTGTTCTTTATTGGTTATCTCAATCGAACCCTCCGGAAGAGTTGCAATAGGTTTAGGAGGAGTTACTGGTTTAGGTGCTGTGGTTGTAATTATACTTTCGGTCTTAATTCTGTTTCTTGAAATAATCTCGGGAACGCTCAATCCCGTTATCTCTCTTACCCATTCAAACGGTTTCCAAGATTTTGAGCAGTTGTGGCAAAAAATGTATTGTTTATTTGGAAAATAAAACAATCTTCTTGATCTACCTGAACTTTTGCCTTCTTTACATACAGGACATTCGGCATTAAAAAGATTCTGATACTTTCTGTATATAGGTCTCTTGCAATAAGAGTAAAGAACTTCTATTAAAAATTCCTGATTTAGTTCCACCTATTCAGGATACTATTTTATTTTAATTATCCAACAGTTGGATTTGCGTTTGGATTAGAAGAAATCTTATTAAGAACAATATCAATATCCACTACGATGTCTCCTAAAGACTTTGCTGCTTGGGCAACATTGCTTCTCAGACGATCAGACAAACCCGTGAACGGAGTGTTTTCTCCGCTAATTTTATTAGCAAACGCAAGCAGAGAGTCGTTTCCAGGTTCAATCAATGTTTTAATAAAGTTGTTAATTTGTTCTTTGTAGTTATTTAGACTTCCATGTTCAGACGTTGTCTTTAAAGCAGGAACTTCTCCTGTAGCAGGATCTGCAACGGTTGAAGGAGGAAGAGGGGCTTTTTCGATATCAAAATCGCTAGGGACTGCTACTTCATTATTTTCTTCGTTTACGAATACTCTGTTGTACAGGTCGTTAAATTTCATATTAATTATTATTTATGCAAATAGAACAAATTTTCTACAGTAGCTTATGGGTAGCTTCGTTTGCTATAGTATGGTTCAATACTGATTGGTTTGTACACTATACTCAGCTTTTCAACATATTTCCAAAATCTTGTGAAGATTATTTAGCTTATATAGCAGAAAATCCTGATAAGTTTTTTCCAGATTTTCTTCACTATAAATCTCTAAATATCTCTAATAGATTTATTAAATTTGTTTGCAAATTAGTTAGTTGTCCTTTTTGTTTTCTTCCGTGGCTTTCTGCTCTTACTTTTTTGTATCATAATAAACTGATATTGGTAGCTCCAATATACGTTATATCTTTATATATTACTTTGCAAATAAGGAAGCTGACTTATACACATTAAACATATCAATAATCTTTGGTTGCATTTGTTGCAAATCAAACACTTGATAGTCTGTGTTCTTAACATTAAACCAAATAATACGAAGTTTGTCAATTTTTAAATCAGTGTAGCTCTCCACAAAATATTTGTATGTATTGAGCTGAATAGCATACTCATTAAGCTCTCCTTCATGCATATCATCAAAAGGATAAAGAAGTTTTCCTCCGTACTTGCTCTTCTTTTCCATTCGTTTGTTAGTTTTAAAATCTAAAATTTCTAGCTTTTTGGTCTTGTTATTAAAAATTAACATATCAGACATACCACAAATTTTAGTATCTTCTACATCCCCCAACATTATTTCATTTTTAATACACTCTAGATGTCTATAATCTTTATGAAAGTTTTTAAATTGTTTAACTAACAAAGGAAAATTTTTAGCTATGTCTTTCTTTTCGTCATAACCAAGTCTATCAAAATTGCCCTGAAATTCTTCTTTGATTCCCAAATATGAGTTCTCAATGTATTTGTGGAGCATTGTTCCAATGGTTGTGGAATAAAGATTATTAATCTCCCAATCTGCAAGAACTTGCTTTACTGTAGTATTGAGTCTTTTAGCAGTCTTAGCTGCTGCTGCTTCCTTATCAAACTCTTTCTTAAATTTCTTAAGAAGTCTTGTTACAGATGGGCTATTAGTAAACTCTCCATCTATTTTGTATAAATGATTTTCTTCTACAAAGCTAATTCGATCAAATACGGAAAGCTTGTTTAAAATTTTATCTACGGTCATTTATTGTATGGGTTTATAAACTGTTTAATAATTTGGGCTTTTTGAGCTCTTGGATAAGCATAATTATACCTTCCCCATACTTTACAATCAACGTGTTTAGCCCAAAGTTTTTCTGCTATTTGATCTACCCCATTTTCAATCTCAAAAATATCTTCTCCGCTCATTTCTTTAAATTGGTTGTAGTGATACTCTATCCACTTTTCTTCTATTATTGCTTGGTGGTGACCAAGTTCATGAAACACTGCATGTAACATTTCTACGTCAGTTTGGTCTGTATTAATATACATTACTTTATTAAAGCAGTTGTATGTACCTTTAACATACTTTCCTCTATTGTTGAAAACGGTACGTTTAACACCCAATGCTTTTGCAAAGGAGCAGCACAAAGCTCTGAGCTCTTTTGTAGAAATATTAGTATTGTTAAAAAACTTAGTCATCACAATAAAAGAGAAGGGGCTAAGCCCCTTCTCTTATTTGTACTTATACTAAGCAGAAATCTTTCCTTTTTCTCCGTCTTTTGTCAGGAGTCTTGTAAGTTCTGCTCTAAGCTTGTCTCCTTCAAATTCTAGAGTTGTTTGTGCTCCCTTCCAAAGAAGCTGATTAACTCGAACTCCGTCAATATAACCTTTAATTGGTCGACTGAATCCTTCCGTTCCTCGAATAAGATTTTCCTGTACTCGGTTATATACCTGCCACGTATCATCACTACTATCTTCTGGTCGACGGGACTGCAACATGCGATTAGTAGTATACTGCATTTCTGTATAACGCTTAGGCATTTGTGGCCTATAGTTAAACCGTCCACGAACTGCGTATTCAGCAAACGAAAATTGTTCATTTTCTGTTAAAGTTCTTGATTTGAATTGCTGAATGGTATTAAGAATTGAAGGGAACTTTGAAGACATGTTAGTTACTTGTTCCAAAATTTCCGTTAGCTTATCGTCAGTAAACCGATGCTTTGTACGAATGGTTTCAGCTGGACCAGCAGCAACAATCAAACCATTAGAACACACAAGCCGAAAATAACCAATAGCAAACATTAGTCGCTTTGTGCGATCATGGGAGTTAAACATTTCAATACGAAGAATTCCTTCCTGATCTTGATTTTCCAAATCCTTTTGATGAACCAAAGTAACTCGATGTTGAGCAGTTGCCTTAGAGCTCTGTGCAGTAGCATTGGTAATTCTCCATCCGTGCTCTTGTACTCGATCAAGAACGTCTCGTGAAGAAACGAACTGATAACGATCAGATACACGAGGGGAAGGAGCAGTAGCTCCAATTGCGGGGACTAATTCAATTGCCTGTTCTGTAGTTAGTGTAGTAAACATATTTTTATTATGTTTACATCATAACCTTTTTAAAAGGACAAGGCAACAGCTATCTTTTAAATAACGGGGACACTAAAGGAGACACCAAGTGTGCAACAATATTAAGCACAGAAATTATGATAGAAATATACAAAGCCCATTGAGCTTTACTAGCAGATGTTACATGTTGTTGAACGTCATGATTTCTTTCAACTACTTGCAGTCTTCTTTCTGCTCCGTTTTCATCATAAAAAATGTATTGAATATCATCCTCAATAACTTCTAGTCGCTCGTTTGTTTGTGTTTTCCACACTTGAGCTCCTGCTTCATTTATTTGATAAGTTTCTTTAAGATTAGCTAAAACATTTTCAACTTTAGTTATTTGATCTCGAATTAAACCGATAGTTGGATCTAATACGTTTCTATCTTTAATTACTTCTACATTAGCTTGCAATCCAGCTATTGTTTCTTTAACAGCATGCAAATCTTTGCTCAACGTTTTCATGAGATCATTATGATCTTCCAACTGTTGTAATACTAACAGTTGATAGTTATTCCATTTGTTTTCTTCGTACTTTTCCATGTTAGATAGCGTGTACGATTTTGAAAGAGTCGTCGTTTGTTCTTGATTCTAATTCTCTCGTTCTTATTTGGCTTTTAATTTCTTCATTACTTTTCCACGAAATAGTTATTAACTCTTTAAGCATTTCTTCCAACATTTGTTGGCGAGCTTCTATATTGTTTAAAAGTTCCTGGGTTTGTTCGTAAGTGTTCATAATTTAATAACGCTTTCTATTAATTTTGCTTCTGCTTCCCTTCTTTCCAACAACCCATCCAATCCCTTTCCTTTCCACAGTCTACACATATTTCTTATATTTTGTGCAATTTGTTTATAATCTTTTTTGGGAATTAAATTTTTAATATTCACCATTTCTATCCGAGATGAACCTTTTAAAGACGAACCTCTATTAAAAACTAAAGACACTATTGCTCCATAAGCATCCGGAGGAAATTCATTTAAGCCAGGAAACGTTTTTTCAGACAATTTTGCAAATTTAGGCCACGTGATTTCTTTAAAAATCTCAACAGCTTTATCCCAACTAACTTCAATGCCTGCTCGTCTAAGCGTTTTAGTATACTCTTTTCCTGTGGCTCCTGTTTTGCCTGTGCATTTTTTTACTAAATTTAACTCTTCTTCATTTAAAAAATAAAATATATCACATAGTTCCGAAGAAGAATAATAAGCACAATCTATTCCTATGGCTATAGTTGGACCGGAAGCTCCGCCAGGCCAAGTAAATCTCTTCAAGTATTGATTATAATAATTTTCTCCTCCTCCAACCTCATAATCAAACAACAACTTCTGCGTTTTTACTGATGGAGGTTCAATTGAGCTCATAATCTTCCTCCTTTTGATTTGTGTGAATTACAGTAATGGTTTCTTCTATCTTTTCCGTAATTGTTTCAGCTACATTTGAAATTGAGGTGTTCGAATTGCTATTATATTTTAAATCTACAGCTGTTTTAGCACTTACATAAAAAGCAATAACAATTGCAAGAATTTCAATTGTTTTAGTAAACAAAGTAATGAAACCATTAATAATTTCGGGAGTTTGAGGTAAACAAAACAAAATTCCTACACTACAAAAGAAAAACAGCGTCAGAATTAACACTGACGTCATTACAATAAAAAACTTTTTTGACTCTAAGTGATTTAAATCCTGCAATCTTTCTTTTTCCGCTTCCCTATCTATACCAGGAGGAGCTTGGTTCGTTAAAAAAGAACCAGCAGTCTTAATAATATTCTTTAGGGTTTCCAGCACCCTATTACTTATTTTTTAAAACAGCAAAAACGAAGGGAGCAGCCCTTTAATTTTTAAGGCTATATAAGCAATTATTAGTATAATTACGGACCCTAAAGCTAAACTTAAATACAAAATAAGATCATTTCTTGCTGAAATTTGACCTTCTTTTTCTGAAACAGTTTCTCTGAGCTGATTTACTTCTTTAGCTAAGTATATTTTAAGTTCCGTTTGTCTTCTGAGTTCTTTATCTGTAATTTTAATTTGTTCTATTATAGCTTGATTTTCTTCTTTGATTTGTTTAGCAATCTCCTGTTCCTTTAATATGTTATTATATTCTTCTGAATTAACTAAGATTACTTGTTTATCTTTAAACTCTTCGGGCAGTATAATTGTACGTTGTCCTTTTTTATTAGGGATTGGCTTAATAGAAACTCTCTCTTTAGGAGGATTAACTAAGCGAGTGCTTTCGTTAGCAAAAGTAATTGCTAAATCTACTCTGGATACGGAAAGGGCATCGCTAGTAGCATAAACAGATTTTGATAAAGCTTCGTTGTGTTCAGAAATTAATATAGGAGGGCTAGTTTTGCACGAAGTAACGAAAACTATCATTAATAAAAGAGCCCATCTGTTTATTTTCATTTACATATTTAATTTTTTTCGTTGTAAAGATTTGAATAGTTCATCATTGTTAGTTGAACAAACTTTTCTAGAAAAGGCTTATGTCCTTCAGTAATGAGACATACGGCGTCCTTCTTTGAAATCATTTTAAGTTGATAGCTTTGTACTATATCCGAAACGGTAGTGTGCCCTATTTCATCAATAGGGCATTCAAGCAAAAAGTTAGCTATGTTTTCGTATAGTGTTTTGCTACACATCATTTTATTTCAGAAACAATAAAATATCCTAGTTTAGTTAAAGCTTCTTCGTAAGTTTCATGTTCATCTGAAACTTCCAAATCAACATTAAACAATGCATCATCAAATCGCTTAATCTTAAACTTGGTTAGTTGTTCTCCGTATGTCTTAGGAGTTCCATCAAACAATTCATCATTTGTTTTTTCCATATTATTTTTTGTATTTTAAGAATGTGGTTGCAATAATAACAATTAGACCAGCAGCAATCTTTAATACAAAAGATGCGTTAGATTCCATGTTAGTATTTATTTACGTTTGCCTTTTTTTACGGGAAGACATTTAAGTCTTGACTCACAAAGATCTAAGTACGGACATCCTAAGCAGTGACCGTCGTTATTCAAGTAAATGTTAGGTCTCATGCAGGCACTCTTAGTCTCGAGAGTTATTTCAGCGTCAGTAAGAGGAATTGGACCATGAAATATAATTTTTGGCAAGTTCCAGTTCTTCTCATCAATCTTCATTTCGCTAATAACTTTTCGTTTAGCCTTCTTCTTGGAAGGAGCTTTGTTCTTCTCCTTTTGGGCTTTAATAGCTCCACGGCTAATATACTTTCTTAAAAGATTTTCGGGACCTCCGTACTGTTTAATTTTTTTAGTTAACCAGGGACCAACACACGTAGTTAGCTTACCTGAAACATTGCATGGAATTTTCGAACCAGGAAAGGATTTAAACTCATTATAATACTCAACAAATTCTTTAATTTGGCTTTCAGTTAATGGCTTAGCTTCTAGTTTTTTAAATTTACGTTTACGTGTAATCTTTGGTTTTGGTTCAACTTTTCTAGGTCCACGCTTCTTTTTAACACTTTTAGCTTCTTTTTGTTTTGCCATAATTTGTTCTTATTGTGGATATAATCTTAAACTTGTTCTGTGGACAAAGCAACATTTTATTCATAATCCCTGACTCCAATTACGTACGGAAATCTAGGAATTTTATTATCCGGAGTAAGATTAAAAAACTTAACGGTAGCCTCTTTGCCTATATAATTTTGTTTGTTAATCCAAACTTCTGTTAGATATTCTCTAGTTCCTTTAATATTGCTATTAAAACTGATACCTAATTCGTTTTTAAAAACGGCGGCTCCCGCCATTCCTTGTTTATTTCCTTCTCCCTCAATGATATCTAAAATAGTATATTCTTTGTCTTGAAATTCCTTTCTTTTAAGCAAGTGCTTAGATCGCTTGTTTTCGTATATTGTTCCATTCAATCTAACCATCTGTCCTTCATAGCCAAGTTCTATATACTTTCCATAATATTCATCTAAATCTGACAAATTGTTGCAAAGAGCTGTAGGTACGATTTGAATAACATTGTCTGCTTTAATGTTTTGGTTAATCCACTTACCTCTCTCAAAGAAAGGATTATTTTGCACTGTGTCATACACCCAGTATTGAATAGTTTTTGCTGATTCTTCTAGATCTTGTTGACTAGGTTTAGTTTTTTTGACTAACGAACAAATCTTATTAAAATCGTTATTAAGTTTATCAGAATAAAGTTCTCCATCAATGATTGCATCCGGATGCTCTTTGAAAACATTTTCTAAAGCTTTTAAGACATGGGGGCAGGACAATATTTGTTTTCCGTTACGAGAAAACAAACCTTTTGATGTTGCGATGCATCTAATACCGTCTAACTTTGGTTGAGAAAATATAGGAAATTTAAGCTCGTTTTTATAATCATCAAAATTTTTAGCAAGCATTGGTTCAACAAATTGAACCGAATCGATGTCTTTTAAGTTTTCAAAGTATCCTGAATCTTTCTTCTTTTTCCATAAAGCTTCAGCTTCAAACATAGCTTGTTGTTCAGGAGTCCTTTCATTAGATCTGCCTTGATTCGTACTTTCGCATTCAGTCCATTTGGTAGTTTGCATTTTACCGTCTACTTGACCGAACGTGGTTCTATATTTGTTTTCAATTACTTCAACTATCCAGGTTTGAGCAGCACCTGTATTAGTTCTTGCATACAGCGGAGACAACTTTTTCACGTCTAGATTTTATACGTTTTTGTTTATTTTGCAACTAAACAAATTAAATAAAAACATGGTTTCTATTTTAAAAAAAATATACAATTCTCTTTTTAGTTCTTCAAAAGAGACAGAAGTCCAACAAGAACCTGCTTTAATTCAAGCTTTAGAATCAAGTTCCTCTCCCTCCAATTCAGAACCAAAAATTAAAAAGGAAACGAATAGATATATTTTATCTGCAGACGAAACACTAGTAACGGGAGCAGCTAATTACGAACAGTTGATTAAGTCTGGAATTACTCCTGCCTTGGGATACGTCAGACAAAACGAATGGATGGTAATAGACAAAGAAGATAATAAGCTCAAGATTGTAGAAGTTGTTAGGGTTGGTGGCCTGCCTGTAGTAATTCCAAAAGACATTCCTACTGGAAAGTAATGGAAGTTCTTTTTTTAGATAAAAACGAGAATTTTAATTCAACTATTTCCAATGAAATAGTTAAAAATTTACTAGAAACGAACGTCAGCCTTTATCCTGATTACAATTTCCATTTAGCCACCTTATCTAACCTAACCTCCTTAGATCCTGCTTATATACTACCTACTTCTGGTTGTACTGAAGCTATACGAAGCAGCATTGATTGTTTCGTTGACGCTTCAACTATTTGCTTAACTCGGACTAACACATACTCTTACGCTATTGAATCATTAAAGCATAAAACTAATCGTTTGAGTTTTTATGATGAACCAGATGATATGTTTTCTTATTTTTTTGGACCAAAGAAATTTGTTCCTCAGTTTTTATATATTTGTAATCCAAATAACCCTACAGGTTGTTTTTATTCTATAGAAGAGTTAACGTATATATTAGAATTGTGTTATAAAAAGGATTGTTATATTTTTTTAGATGAAACGTATATAGATTTTATTGATGCTGACAATACTGAACTGGTTAAAACATTCCCCAATTTAATGATTGGTAGAAGCTTCAGTAAAGCTTGGGGTTGCGCTGGATTAAGAATGGGTTATATATTAAGCAATCCCAGAAACATAAAAATGTTAGATCAGTTTAGGCTAAAGGCTTCTATAAATTCAGTAGGAGTTCAAGCAGTAAATTTTTTAGTAAAAAATAAACATTTTGTTGATGAGATGATCAAAAATATTAAAACTAATTTTGAAATATTGTCTAAATTTATTATAAAAAATGGAGGAAAAGTTTTGAATTCTAATAATACAAACTTTGTTTATTTTAAATCTCACAGCAACATGTTTGCAAAATTAAACTGTAAGATAAGATCGTTAGGAAACGAATTGTATACAGCTTGTGTGCCTTCAGAAAAACATCACATTACAAGATTTTTAAGCGATTAGTTAGTCTCCAAAATTGCGTTTGTTTTTGCTCTAATTTGTAATCGTGACCGTCTGTAAAATTTATAGTTCTGTCTGTTATTAATCTCTCTTCAGTAAAGATATCTGAATTCTTTAGCCAATAGCAACTAGTTTTTTGGAAAAAATCAAATCCCACTATTGTTGGATTGTACCCGCTATTAACAAAATATTCAATTGCAGCAAAACCGGTTGAGACGTTTTTTGAGTTACGTATACTTTTAGTTTCAGCAAAAGAATATTTCTTATCTGTTAAAGAAATAAATTCACAATTTAAATTCCTATTAGGTAAAAACAATTGATTGGACTTATAAAGCTGAACTTGTTCTTTTGCTTTTTTATTACGTCCGTAATATTCAAACAAATTTTTCATTGTTTGTTTATTTGTCGCATTAAATTCTTTAATTAATTCTTGATCGGTTTTATCGTATACTTCACACACAGCTTCAGACAAAAATACGTGAGTTGTTTTAGTTCCCACTAAGTGTTCAAATGTATGAATTCTAAACTTATTAATTCTTGCTACTATGTCAAAACTATTAATTAGTTCTCCGTAGTTCTTTGATATTCTTCCGTTGCCTACTATAATAACCTTACTCATGTCAAATTTTTTAGAACATTTAAATAACAGAAAACTGAGATACGGTAAGTTTATCCGTTCTTCTCACTTTAATGAAGGTTTGCGGGGATTGCATCATATTGAATTAAATTTAGTAGAAAACTGTACAAGAAAATGCTCATTTTGTCCAAGAAGCAATTCTACGACGTATCCTAATCTAAAACAACATGCAAATTTATCTTTAATTAAGACTTTTGCTGAACGATGTATTGAAGCAAAATATAAAGAAGAAATTCACATTACAGGGTTTGGGGAGCCTTTATTACACCCAAACATTTGCGATGCAATTCGCTTATTGAGATCTCACGGTTTAAATAATTTTATTAATATAACAACAAACGGAGATTTATTAGACTCTTTAGGAGTGAGTTCATTATATAAACAAGGAATATCTCATATAACAGTTAGTTGTTATGATATACAGAAGTTTGATTATATCAATAATTTGTTTCGTTACCAATCAAAAGAAACTTTCTTCATAAGACAATTGTGGAACAAACAAAATGAAGGGTTTGCTGACCGAACGAGTACCGTTCCTACTCAATTATCGTCTGAATGTTATATTCCATTTTACAAATTGTTTGTTGATTACAGTGGAAAAATTCTTCTTTGTAGTAATGATTGGTTTAGATTGGAAGAGCTGAACTTAAATATTATAACCCATACTTTAGCTGATATTTGGTTCAGTCCCACATTAACTAAAATCAGGAACAATCTTCAATTAAGACAAAGAACTGGACTGGCTTGTTCTAAATGTCATGTGCAGGGTACAATTATGGGAAAGGAAAGTGCTAATTTGTTGAGCATCTCTGGAGGCTAAACTTCGTCAATAGTTCCGATACGCTTTAAATCGTATTTCAAATATACGAGCCGTTTATGTAAATTGTTAGTAAACAAAAAAACGGTTGGACTCTGTAGTTTATTATTAAGTTTTTCTACTAATTTAATAACTTTTTTAGCTAAGCCTAACGAGAACTTAATACATGAACTAATCATGCATATACCATAATAAAAATATTTTGGACAGACAAACTTAATAGTTGTCTATATAGTTCATCAAAACGTTTTTCCACAAATTTTATTTATTAAAAATGGAGCCAGCAGTCGGGATTGAACCGACGACCGACGGTTTACAAAACCGTTGCTCTACCACTGAGCTATGCTGGCCTTGATTGATATGTAAATATATTACCTACTATTTTACATTTAGACAACTCTTTCGATGAGTCATAATTTTCTTGATTGTTATAAAAGCACTTAAACTCCCAATCGTCAGGATTGTGTTGAGTTTTATCGTATGCTTTATATCCAAAACAGCCGTGCTTAAATTCTACTATAAAAGTCCATCTATCTTTAGGAACTTTCTTTCCGTACTTTCTTTCGAATTCTAAGTTATCCGTATAAAATAAATCAATAATGTCTCCTTCAAAAATTTCTTGACCTTCGACGTCACTAAATCCAGATCCTTTTTGAGGTTCTGAGATATCCTCGTTCAAAGATGTTGGGAGGCCTTGAAAAGAATTGAAAAAAATAAAATCGTTACAAGTATGGGAAAATACTCTAAAGTTCATGATTTTATTTATTAGCAAAGTGGTGCACTAGCTGGGAATTGAACCCAGACCTAGGAGTTATCTACTCGAAACGCTTATAAGGCGCCTTGCTCTACCGTGAGCTACTAGTGCATTAATGAATATTACTGGTTTCTTAGAGTAGCATAGTTATGCAACATAAAACCTAAACTTTTGCAGTATTTTCCAGACATTGTTGCAGTATGGATACATTTAGTATCAAATCCTAACCAATCTCCTTTTTTACTCAAACTCTTAGTTTCTTTGCCAATTGTTACATCCAGACTTCCATCTATTATGTCTTCCAAAATAACATGCAAGGCTCCATTAGTCCAATCATGTGCATGTGGAGCAACATGAGCTCCCTGTTTATAAAATATAATACTTGCTGTTGAACCGTTGAGTAAATATTCTCCAAAGCGTTTAACTAAAGGAATAAAACTTTTATTGTTTTGATAATTAATTGCCCCGTAAATGTCTTTTCTCTTCTCATATTGCTTTTTTGTTTCATTTTCAACATAAAAAGACGTAATTTCTAACGAAGTCTTGCTTGGTTTATTCCAATTAGTACAGTTTAAATTAAAGGGTCGGTATGCAATCATATCCGCTTTTTCTGTATGAAAAGGTGTAGCAAAATATTTTATGAAATCACATTTCATTGCTTCGTCTATTTTATTTTTTTCTATTTTTGGAGGTCTAGAAAAATATTTTTCATAGCATTCATATGCTAAATTCACCACATCAGCTTCAATCGCTATATCTACTCCTAATTTAAGATCTGATTCGGTATAAAACATAAAAATGGCTCCTGGAGCTGGACTCGAACCAGCAACCGTGCGGTTAACAGCCGCATGCTCTACCATTGAGCTATCCAGGAATTAAAATGGTAGGTGAGGTGGGATTCGAACCCACTATGCCCAAAGGCAACAGATTTACAGTCTGCCGCAGCACTCCAACTCTGCCGCTCACCTGTGGTTGCGGGACCAGGAATCGAACCTGGGACTAGAGCTTATGAGACTCTCGTTTTACCACTTCACTATCCCGCGATTTGTTATACTTTATATATTAACGCATTTGTTTGATGAGGTCAACGTATTAATTATAATTTTGATTATCAGGATCAACGTGTGGAAATTCTTTTTCTAATTCAAATATAGTTTTAGAAAGTTCTTTGAGCTCTAAAGGAATATCTGTTATTAGACGCACTTCATCCAAACGGTTTCCAGCCCACAGACTTAAGAATTGCACATAATCTACTAACGCACTATGTGCAAACCTAATTGCCTCCTTTTGTTGTTTAGTCATATTATTTCCAAAAAAGTTGTACAGCAATAATACATGCTGATAAAGATAAACAAATAGCAGTCTTTAT
>JACCED011925459.1_pt1 | contig 17144 bp, 11 predicted proteins | sample 7455021 | NCBI WGS metagenome assembly JACCED01 (sample SAMN15323456, study PRJNA562643) | freshwater metagenome | isolation source: river surface water | place: USA:Blue River Watershed | collected 2017-08-19 | reverse complement strand
CCCAGGCCTCGCCCGCTTGGCTGCCAAAGGCATTGGCGATCGGCGTCTGATCCCCGAGCATGCCCCACAGGGTACCATTCACATAGCCCGGATCATTGCTGACCACCGCGATGGAAATCTCATTCTCAGACGCCTGCTCTGGCGTGGCAGGCGCATCCGTCAGGTGAGAGGCCGCAGGCGCGTCAGAAGCAGGCAGTGGCAAGTCGATGTGATGCGAGATGTGGCCGATACCATCGGGCGACATCTCCGGAAAATCATGCGCGTCATCGGCATGGGCGGAAAGACGCGCACCATCACGATCCATGAAACCATCAGCATAACGCCGATGCGCCAATGAAGCCCTTAAACCTGACATGCCGGCATTTCCTTCAGGATCCCAAATCAGGATACCATGCGTGCCAGAACAAATCACAAAAAAGTTAATTTTTTGGCAGAAAAATATAGGTCAGAAAAATTATTTATTGAAAATGAAGTTAAATAAATCGCCTGTTATTAAAGCAATTTTTCAAAAATCGATTGCCATCGTCACTTTTCGGTCACCCCAAACAAAGGCAGCGACATCCTGACTGACGCCGCCGCCTTCATCGGGTGTTCATTCAACAAAGCGCCGCGTGGCCCGGATCACCAAAATCGCGGCGACCTGCTCCACCGCCGCATCCAGGGCCATTCTGGCCTGCGCGGCTTCGATCCAGCCCTGCATCCGCGGTTGCGCCGCATCATCCAAGCCGCGCAGGGCTTGAATGGCCTCCGCCAAGTCATTGCGCACCAGGGCATCGCGCGCGGCGGCCAGGGCTTCCGCACGCACATCGCGCTTGGCCTCTCCTGTGGCGGAGAATTGGGCCCGCACGCGGGACCAAAGCTGCGCACCAGCAGCCAGCAGCAGGGGCGGTTCGCTGGGCGGCGGCAGGCGGCCGGCCTGCACCTCAAATTCACGCTGCAATACCGCACGCGTGGCCACCGGCGCGGCAAAGGGCATCAGTCGCGACAAGGCCTCACGCAATTGCCGATCATCGCCGGCCTCCTGCATGGCGCGGGCGGCTACTTCGCGCATCGGGCGCCCGGCATCAGAAGCCTTCACCAGGCCCAGCGCCTGGGTCACCGCCTGATCGGTCCGCGCGCGGGCATCACGCAGCGCGTCGCGCTCCGTCACCGCACGCGCCACATCCTGCGCTGCCTTTTCCAAAGCCGCGCGCGATTGCGCACGTTCGGCCTGCACCGCCTCGTTCACAGCAAGGCTGGTCGCGGCATCGGTGGGGCCTATCGCCACCGCGATCAACCAGCCAGACACAACCCCCACGCCCAAGGCGGCCGCAAGGCTCCAGACTGGCAGGCCAGCCTTGGGCGACGAGGCTGGCGGCAAGGCGCCATCAACCGGCGTCGGCGTCGGCATCGGTGTCACCACCACGGGCGCCTGTTCAGGCAGCGGCGGGCTGGGGTCAGCCACCTGCGCGGCTGGGGGCGCCTCAGGCTCGGCTACCATTGGGCTCGGTGGGGTCGCCGCAGGGGCAGCGGCCTTGGGCGGCGCTTCCTGAACAGCCGGCTGCCCGACCATCTGGGTTGGGAATTCTTCGAGGGTTTTCTTGTCGATTTCCGGAATACTCGGGCGTTTTCCCATCTCGAAATTCCTTCAATGACCTACAGCAACCGTGGCTTTGCGCGGGCTGATCGGGGCAAGGCGCCACCAATCCAGCGTCTCCAGCTCCCGCGCCAAAGCCTCAACCTCACGCGCAGCGGCGCCCTTGGGTTCCAGCATCACCGGTGCCGAACCATGAAAAGTGGCTTCCTGGAAAATCGAACGATCCGTCAGGCGGCTCACCAGCGGTTCAGCTTCCAGCGCCGTCAATTGGCGAAAACTATGCTCGGCCACGCTGGAACGCTTCACCCGCGACAATAAGGTGCGTGAGGGAATGCGCCGCCGGGTCAGGCGAGAGGCGTTTTCCACCATGCGCCGCATGCGCAGCGCCTCAAACACATTCGCCTCATCGGACATGGCCGGGATAATGACGAAATCCGCCGATCCCAGCGCAAAAAGGGTCAATTGGCTGGCAAAACCCGGACAATCGACCATGACCAGATCATGCGCCGCCGCCAGACGGCCAATGGCATCAACCACCAGTTCTTCATTACTTTCGGACACCAGGGGCATTTGGGACAATGCATTGCCCTTGGCATGCCAACGGGTCAGCGTCTTGTTCGGGTCCCCATCCAAGAGGGCAACATCATAGCCCGCTTGATGCCACCATAGGGACAGGCAGGCGATGGTCGTGGATTTGCCCGCCCCGCCTTTACTGGTCGCCGCGACAAATATTTTCCCAGATCTATGGGCATTGATTTCAGAATTGAACATTCCGTCCCTTTCATCTCTGCCAATAAAACCAGGGGAACGGGGTTTAATACTTAGAATTTCAGTAAAAGGTCCATACTGTAATTTAAGAAATCCCCCGGACCCGTAGCGATTCGGGTCCGGGGGTTTACTGATGGTCGGAAAGGGTCAGACCCGTTCCAGCACGGTCGCGATGCCCTGACCCACCCCGATGCACATGGTGGCCAGGGCACGTTGCAGGCGGCGTTCCTGCATTTCATGCGTCGCGGTCGCGATCAACCGCGCGCCGCTCATGCCAAGCGGATGGCCCAGCGCGATCGCCCCACCATTGGGGTTCACCCGCGCATCATCATCGGCAATGCCAAGCCCGCGCAGCACGGCCAAGCCCTGCGCCGCGAAAGCCTCGTTCAATTCAATCACATCCATCTGTTCTTGCTTGAGGCCAAGCCGCGCAAACAGCTTCTGCGTCGCCGGCACCGGGCCAATGCCCATGATGCGCGGCGCGCAGCCCGCGGTCGCCACCCCCACAAACCGGGCCAGTGGGGTCAGCCCATGGCGCTTGGCCGCCGCCTCACTCGCGATGATCAGCGCGCAGGCACCGTCATTCACGCCCGAGGCATTGCCCGCGGTCACTGACCCATCCGGCTTCACCACGGGCTTCAGCTTGCCCAAGGCTTCCATGGAGGTTTCGCGCGGATGCTCATCGGCGCTCACCACCACCGGGTCACCCTTGCGGGAGGGGATGGTCACCGGCACGATTTCCTTGGCGAGCCGGCCATTTTTCTGCGCCGCTGCCGCACGCGCCTGGGAACGCAGCGCCATGGCATCCTGATCGGCGCGCGCGATATTGTAGTCAGTGGCGACGTTTTCCGCGGTCTCCGGCATGGAATCCGTCCCATACCGCTTATGCATGGCGGGGTTCACGAAGCGCCAGCCAATGGTCGTGTCATACACCGCATTGCTGCGCGAAAAGGCGCTTTCGGCCTTGGGCATGACGAAAGGCGCGCGAGACATGCTTTCAACGCCGCCCGCGATCATCAATTCAGCTTCACCGGCGCGAATGGCGCGTGCGGCGATGCCGACCGCATCCATGCCTGAACCGCAAAGCCGGTTCACCGTGCTGCCGGGGATGTTTTGCGGCAGGCCCGCCAGCAGCAGCGCCATGCGCGCGACATTGCGGTTGTCTTCGCCGGCCTGATTGGCGCAGCCGAAAATCACATCATCCACTGCCGCCCAATCCACCGAAGGGTGGCGTTCCATCAGGGCCTTCAGCGGCACGGCGCCCAGATCATCGGTGCGGACCGAAGAAAGGCTGCCGCCATAGCGGCCAATCGGGGTGCGCAGGGCGGCACAGATAAAAGCTTCCGGCATGGTCGTGTTCCTCGATATCGCGCGATGACAGGAAAGGGCTCGCGCCAGGGGCGAGAGGTTAGGCCGCGTGTCCGGCCCCCAGCAAGCCAGCGCCTGCCGAAAGCGCAGGCGCGCATCGAAATCGGGCAGAAAATTGCGGCGTATGGTGCGACAGGGCGAAATAAAATTTCCCGTCTATATTGTAAAAACCACCGGCCAACCGCCAATAATACTTCTATCAAAAACATTAATGTCCACAGGAAAGGCATAAGCATGAATGGTTTCAATAAATGGATGGCGTCCAATCAGGTCACTGGCATTGTTCTGGTCGCCTTCCTGACGGCACTGCTGACCAGTGTGGTGCTGGGGGCTTTGCGCGGCCCAGGCCCGCAGGGCCCGACCGGCCCGCAAGGGCCAAGCGGCATTGCCGGCGCGGCTGGCCCCATGGGCCCAGCTGGCCCGAAAGGTGATACGGGACCGCAAGGCCCCGCCGGGCCCCAAGGCCCCGCTGGTCCGCAAGGGCCCGCCGGTGCCCAGGGTGAAGCAGGCCCTGCCGGCCCCGCTGGCCCAGCCGGCCCACAAGGTCCAGCAGGCCCGCAGGGTGAAGCGGCGCCGCGCTAAACCCAGCGCAACATCATCATTGATCGGCCCAGGGATGGCATTTCTATCCCTGGGCTTGTCTTTGATGGGGCCTACTCGTTTGCCCCTGAGCCCAGGGGCAGGATTTTAGGGTTTCGCCGTTGAAGCCGCGCGGCTGAGCAGCCCATCGCATTCCTGGTATCCGCCGCGCATACAGCGTTCCGCCGCCGCCTGCGCCTTGGCCCGTTCAGCGGGGGTCAGGAATTGGCGGGCGAAATCATGGCTCGCAAAGCCCAGGGCTTCCACACTGCCATTGGCGAGCGCCATCAGCCCCCAGACATGTGCGTGATAATCGCTTTGCGCCACACCCTGGCTCCCCTCAAAATAGGCAGTGGCCAAAAGGAATTGCGCGCCCCCTGCCCCCCGTTTCGCCCATTTCTCACGTAATTCGAAGGCCAGGCGAGGGTCATGCGCGCTGATGTCTGCCTGGCTGCCGCCGCGAAACCGTCGGGTTTCGAAATAGGACGCCATACAGAGATCCACCGCCATCGCCCCCATGGCGCTCGGCGCACCGGCCTGCTGACGCCTAGCTTCACAGTCAGCGACGGGCGCGGCGACTTCCTCATACCCGATTTCATGCGCGCCCACGGAACAACACAGCGCAAGACCGGCGACGGCGCCCAGGAACAATACGCCGAACCGGGCCGGCACCCAGCCTTGCGCCACGTTGTTTTTGAATAAAAATTTGGGAAATGCTCTCTTCACGAGGCGAATTGTTTTTCGCCAACCAAAAGAAATCAAGTATTCGTAATATTAATACTCAGTATCTAAAGTAATTTTGGGAATTATTGTCACACCGATCGGCGCAAGCCGCCCAGCCTGCCAGGGTTTTGCCCCAGCAGGCCGGTAAAGCGCCCTTATTCCGGCTTCACACCGGCGGCGCGCAGGATGGCGGAATAGGATTGCACCCCCTCACGCACCAGGTTCATGACCTTCTCGGGCGTGTCATAGCCAGCACGCGCGGCCACACCCGCCAGTTCATTCAAGCGCGGCGCGCTTTGCTGAATGGCGGTCTGGAAAGCGCTGGCAAGCGCGGCCACGACGCCCGGCGGGGTGGCGGCCGGCGCCAGGATGGGGAAGAACTCCTCAAAAATGAAATCGGGCAAGCCGGCTTCAGTGGCGCTTGGCACATTGGGCAGCGCCGGGCTGCGCTGCGAACCCGCCACTGCCAAGGCGCGCAGACCACCGCCGCGGATCTGCCCGATGGAGGAAGCCATGGTTGGTGTGCCAAAATGTGCCTCGCCGCTTACCAGCGCTGCCACGCCCGGCCCACCGCCCCGGTAATGCACCATTTCAAATTGGGTGCGGCTGATGCTGCGGAACAATTCCGCAGCGGCATGCACGCCACTGCCGATACCGGCCGATGCGCAATTATATTGCCCCGGATTGGCGCGCAGCAGCGCCAGCAATTCCGCAGCATTCTGCGCCGATAGGCGTGGATTGACCGCCAGAACATGCGGCGAAAAACCACCCACCGCGATGCCAACAAAATCAGCCACCGTGTCATAGGGCACACGCGCCACCAGCGCGGGCACCGAGGAATGCGCGCTATTGATCAGCAGCGTATAGCCATCTGGCGCCGAACGGGCCGCATGTTCCGCGCCAATCACGCTACCGGCGCCAGCGCGGTTTTCCACCACCACGGGCTGGCCCAAGAGATTACCCGCCGCTTCGGCAATGATCCGCCCGACAATGTCATTCGACCCGCCAGGCGCGAAGGGCACCACAAGCCGCATGGGGCGGCTTGGCCGCCAAGCCGCGCCTTGCGCAGCGGCCAGTTTGGGCGCGAGCCCCGCAGAAAGAGCAAAACCCAAAGTCGCCCGGCGGTTCAGCATGACGGTATTCTCCCGAGGAAGGCGCCATGGGGCAGGAATGCCCTTAGCGCGCATGATTGTCTTTGCCTGCCTCAATATACATGCACCGGGCATTGTTTGTAGCCCGCCCACGCGCCCGCCACGCTTGATCCTGAACCCAGCGCCGGGTCAGGATGGGGCACAACGCAAAACCAACGCCCGGGTACCATCATGGCCCGGGCCGATCTCACTGCCGCTTGAATGAGGAAGCCCAAACCATGTCCGCCACCGTCCCGCACTATGATTTCATTGTCGTTGGGGCAGGATCTTCCGGCGCCACCATTGCCAGCCGCCTGACCGAAAACGGCGCCTATCGGGTCCTGTTGCTGGAAGCGGGCGTGGAAGGCTCGGGCTATCTCTGGTCCCGAATCCCGGCCGGGGTATCGAAAATGATCAACAACCCGGCGGTGAATTGGTGCTTTTCCTCGGAACCCGATGCCGGTTCGGGGGGGCGGCGCATCGAAGTCCCACGCGGTAAAATGCTGGGCGGCACCAGTTCCATCAATGGCATGGTGTTCATGCGCGGCCAACCACAGGATTACAATCACTGGGCGCAGCTTGGTAATCGCGGCTGGAGCTGGGATGATGTGCTGCCCGTCTTCAAGCGCATGGAAAGCTATGATGGCGGTTCGGATGAGTATCGTGGCCGGAGCGGTCCGCTTCGCGTCACCGATACGCCGCGCCATAAGGTGCCCTTGCTTGAGAAAATGATCGCGGCCGCGGCAAAAATCGGCCTGCCTTATAACCCTGACCTGAATGGCGCGACCCAGGAAGGGATCGGCATGTCCCAGGTCACCATCGCCAAGGGACGGCGGCAGAGCACCGCCTATTGCTATCTGGACCCGGCACGCGGGCGGCCCAACCTGGTCATTGAACAGAATGCCCTGGCCGAGACGCTGATCCTGGAGGGCAAAAGCTGCGTGGGCGTGCGCTACAGCGTGGCTGGCCAGCCGCGGGAGGCGCGGGCCACGCGCGAGGTTATAGTCTCAAGCGGGTCCATCAATTCGCCCAAGCTGCTGGAACTTTCGGGCATTGGTCAGCCGGATCTGCTGCGCCGCCTTGGCATCACCCCGGTGCATGAATTGCCCGGCGTTGGGGAGAATTTGCGCGACCATTATTCGCCCCGGGTGAAATTCGCCATCACCGAACGCAACGCAACCTTCAATGACAATGCCCGTGGCTGGCGCCTGGCGCGGGAGGCGATGAAATACGCGCTATGGGGGGAAGGCTTCCTGGCCCGTACAGCCGTGCCAATCCGGATGTATTTCCGCACCCGCCCGGGGCTGGAAGCACCCGACGCCACGATTTCAGTTCTACCTTTTCTGTATGAGATGGTGAAGCAGGAACGGCGCATCGCCAAACGGCGTGGCATTACCATGAATGTCAATGTGTTACGGTCCGAAAGCACGGGGTCGGTGCATGTCACTTCCGCCGATCCCGCCGCACCGCCGGCCATTCGCTTCAATTTCCTCGCCACCCAGAATGACCGCGACGGGCTGCTGGCCGCCATTCGCAAGGGGCGGGAATTGATGGCGGCTTCGCCCTTGCGCGAGATCACCGGCGAGGAAATCGCCCCCGGCCAGCATCTGCAAAGCGATGCGGAATTGCTGGAATGGGTGCGCAATACGGCCGAGACGACCTACCACCCGGTTGGCACCTGCAAGATGGGCCCCGATTCCATGGCGGTGGTGGACCATGAATTGCGCGTGCATGGCATTGCCGGGCTGCGGGTTGCGGATGCTTCCATCATGCCGACCCTGACCAGCGGCAATACCAATGCGCCCTGCATCATGATCGGGGAGAAATGCGCCGAAATGATCTTGCGCGCTGCCAGCACAAAGGATGCCAAGATCGCCGCCTGACGGCCGGGCGGCGCATCCGCCAGCCTTCAAGGAATGCGCCACGCCCGGGTACCGCGCTGGGCCAAGGCCATTTTCCTGCCGCCCCCATGGTTGACGCGGGGCCATGCCCGTGTCACCTCCCCGGGCCGTTTTCCAACGTATCCGGCTTCCGGATGCGGCCGTTGGTCAGTGACAAGCGTCAGTCCTCGTGATGGGGCGCTACTGGGCAGCGGTGGGAAGGCTTTCTGGTCTTTTGGTTTCGTGAGCGGTCCCCACATGCCGCTCATCCCCCCTTAAAGCACTAGCCGCCGCGGCGGCGCATTCAAGAGTATGACCCATGGGAATGCCCGAGAAGCAAGGCCTTTATGACCCCCGGAACGAGCATGACGCCTGCGGCGTCGGCTTCATTGCGGATATCAAAGGCCGAAAATCGAACGACATTATCCGCCAGGGTCTGCAAATTCTGGTTAATTTGGACCATCGCGGCGCGGTGGGCGCGGACCCGCTGATGGGCGACGGCGCCGGCTGCCTGATTCAGATGCCCGATAAGCTGCTGCGCCATTGGGCGGAAAGCCAGGGCAAGACCCTGCCGCCGCTGGGCCGCTATGCGGTTGCCATGTGCTTCCTGCCGCAGGACGCCGCTTCGCGCGCTGTCGCCGTGGAAAGCATTGAAGGCTACATCGCCGCCGAGGGGCAATCCTTGCTCGGCTGGCGTGATGTGCCCACAACCTTGGATGGGCTTGGCAAGGCGGTCATCGCCAGCATGCCGGTCATTCGCCAGGCGATCATTCTGGCCGGCGACAACGTCAAGGATCAGGATGCTTTCGAACGCAAGATCCTGACGATCCGCAAGCAGGCTTTGAACAAGTTCCGTGAATTGGCCGCATCCAAGGGATTGCCGGCCGAGGCGGATCTGTACATGCCGTCCTTCTCCTCACGCACCTTGGTCTATAAGGGCCTGCTGCTCGCGGGGCAGGTTGGCAGCTTCTATGATGACCTGCGCAATCCGCTGACGGAAAGCGCGCTGGCCATGGTGCATCAGCGCTTTTCGACCAATACCTTCCCGTCCTGGAAGCTTGCCCACCCCTATCGGTTCCTCGCGCATAATGGCGAAATCAACACGGTGCGCGGCAATGTGAATTGGATGTATGCGCGCCGCGGCGCCATGTCCTCTCCGCTGCTGGGGCCGGATCTGAACAAGATGTGGCCGCTTATTCCGCATGGCCAATCCGATACGGCCTGCATTGATAATGCGGTCGAAATCCTGTTGGCGGGCGGCTATTCGCTGCCACATGCGATGATGATGCTGATCCCGGAAGCCTGGGCGGGCAATCCGCTGATGGATCAGGAACGGCGCGCGTTTTACGAATATCATGCGGCCTTGATGGAACCCTGGGATGGCCCCGCCGCCATTGCCTTCACCGATGGCCGCCAGATCGGCGCGACGCTGGACCGCAACGGGCTGCGCCCAGCGCGCTATATCATCACCAATGACGACAAGCTGGTGATGGCATCCGAAGTGGGTGTGCTGCCGATCCCGGAAGAAAACATTCGCCACAAATGGCGCCTGCAACCGGGCCGCATGCTGCTGATCGACCTTGAAGCAGGGCGCATCATCGATGATGCCGAAATCAAGCAGCGCCTGGCCAGCGAACACCCCTATAAGGATTGGCTGAAGGCCACGCAGTTCAAGCTTGAGGAATTGCCGGGTGTGCCGGGTGAAATCCCGGCCCCGCGTGCGCATGAAGCCGCAGCCTTGCTGAAGGACCAGCAGGCCTTTGGCTATACCCAGGAAGACATGAACTTCTTCCTGGAACCCATGGCGCGTGAAGGCGACGACCCTGTTGGTTCCATGGGCACAGATACGCCAATTGCGGTGCTGTCCCGTAAGCCCAAGTTGCTTTTCAACTATTTCAAGCAGAACTTCGCGCAGGTCACCAATCCGCCGATTGACCCGATCCGCGAGGAATTGGTGATGTCGCTGGTGTCCATGATCGGCCCGCGGCCCAATCTGCTGGGCCGTCAGGCGGGCAATCATTACCGGCTGGAAGTGGCGCAGCCGATCCTGACCAATGAGGATCTGGCGAAGATCCGCGGCATCAAGGCGCTGGCCGGTGATGCCTTCCGCACGGCGACCCTGGATACCACCTGGTCTGCCAAGGAAGGCGCGGAAGGCCTTTCCGCCGCGTTGGAAAAGCTTTGCGCTGCCGCGACGGAAGCGGTGCTTGCGGGCCACAACATTCTGGTGCTGTCCGACCGTGCCGTTTCACCGGAACGGATCGCCATGCCCTGCCTGCTCGCCACGGCGGCGGTGCATCATCATTTGATCCGTCAGGGGCTGCGCACCTCGACCGGCTTGGTTGTTGAAACCGGCGAAGCGCGCCAGGTGCATCATTTCTGCGTGCTGGCGGGTTATGGCGCGGAAGCGGTCAACCCCTATCTTGCCTTTGAAACCCTGGAGCAATTGCGCCAGAGCACCGGCATGGCGCTGAAGCCTTATGAAGTGCAGAAGAACTTCATCAAGGCGATTGGCAAGGGCATGATGAAGGTGATGTCCAAGATGGGCATCAGCACCTATCAATCCTATTGCGGTGCGCAAATCTTCGATGCGGTCGGGCTTTCTTCCGGTTTTGTCGAAAAATACTTCACCGGCACCGCCACCACGATCGAAGGCGCGGGCATTGCGGAAATCGCCGCCGAAGCGGTGCAGCGCCATGATGCCGCCTTTGGCGACAACCCGATCTATCGCCATCTGCTTGATGTCGGTGGCGATTACGCGCTGCGTCTGCGTGGTGAGGAACATAGCTGGACGCCCGATAGCGTTTCCCAGCTGCAACACGCCGTGCGGGGCAATTCGCGCGACCAGTATCGGGCCTATGCGGCGACCATCAACAAGGAAAGCGAAGGTCAGGCGACCATTCGCGGCCTGATGACGTTCAAATTCGCCGAAAACCCCATCCCGCTTGAGGAAGTTGAACCGGCCAGCGAAATCGTCAAGCGCTTCGCCACGGGCGCGATGAGCTTCGGTTCCATCAGCCGCGAAGCGCATACCACCCTCGCGATTGCCATGAACCGTATCGGTGGCCGTTCCAATACCGGTGAAGGCGGTGAGGAATCGGATCGCTTCAAGCCGCTGCCGAATGGCGATTCCATGCGCTCTGCCATCAAGCAGGTCGCATCGGGCCGCTTTGGCGTAACCGCTGAATACCTCGTCAATGCCGATGATATTCAGATCAAGATGGCGCAGGGTGCGAAGCCTGGTGAAGGCGGACAATTGCCCGGCCATAAGGTGGACAAGAACATCGCCCGCGTCCGGCATTCCACGCCCGGCGTTGGCCTGATCTCCCCCCCGCCGCATCACGACATCTATTCGATCGAAGATCTCGCGCAGCTCATTCACGACCTCAAAAACGTCAATCAGCGCGCGCGTATTTCGGTGAAGCTCGTCTCCGAAGTGGGCGTGGGCACCGTGGCGGCCGGCGTCTCCAAGGCGCGCGCCGATCACGTGACCATTTCCGGTTATGATGGCGGCACGGGTGCCTCCCCGCTCACATCGCTGACGCATGCTGGCTCCCCTTGGGAAATCGGCCTGGCGGAAACCCAGCAGACCCTGGTGCTGAATGGTCTGCGCGGGCGCATTGCGGTGCAGGTTGATGGCGGGCTGCGGACCGGGCGCGATGTGGTAATTGGGGCGCTGCTCGGGGCCGATGAATTCGGCTTCGCCACCGCGCCCTTGATCGCGGCGGGCTGCGTGATGATGCGCAAATGCCACCTCAACACCTGCCCGGTCGGGGTCGCGACCCAGGATCCGGTGCTGCGCGCACGCTTCACCGGCATGCCGGAACATGTGATCAATTTCTTCTTCTTCGTTGCCGAAGAAATGCGGGAATTGATGGCGAAGCTCGGCTTCCGCACGGTGACCGAAATGGTCGGCCGCGTGGATAAGCTTGATATGCGCCAGGCCGTTGATCGCTGGAAGGCGAAGGGCGTTGATCTCTCGCGCATCCTCTATCAGCCGAAGCCGGCGGCCGGTGTCGCGATCCATCAATGCGAAACCCAGGATCACGGCTTGCAGCATGCGCTGGATCAGGAATTGATCACCGCTTGCGCCGATGCGCTGGAAAAGCAGCAGGTGGTGCGGCTGGAACGCAAGATCAGCAATCTCAACCGCACCACGGGCGCGATGCTCTCTGGCGAAGTGGCCAAGCGTTATGGCCATGCGGGGCTGCCGGAAGACACCATTCGCATTGCCTTCAAGGGCACGGCGGGTGGCAGTTTTGGCGCCTTCCTCGCCCATGGCGTGACCCTGGAACTGACCGGCGACGCCAATGACTATGTGGGCAAGGGCTTGTCGGGCGGGCGGGTGGTGGTGAAACCACCCCAGGGCCTGCCGCGTGACCCCGCGGCCAATATCATTGTCGGCAATACGGTGCTCTACGGCGCCATCGCGGGCGAAGCCTATTTTGAAGGTGTCGCTGGTGAGCGTTTTGCCGTGCGCAATTCCGGCGCGGTCGCGGTGGCGGAAGGCTGCGGCGATCATGGCTGCGAATACATGACCGGCGGCGTGGTGCTGGTGCTTGGCGCAACGGGGCGCAATTTCGCCGCCGGCATGTCGGGCGGCATTGCCTATGTCTACGACATCAACGGCAATTTCCGTGACATGTGCAACACGGCCATGGTTGATCTGGAAGCCATCAGCCAGGATGGCGGAGAGGATGCCGGGCGGCCGCGGCAACGTGCGGTTTCCGCCTATGACAATGGCATGGGCGATATGCTGCAGCATGATGCGGAGCGTCTGCGCATTCTGGTGGAACGCCACTTGCTGATGACCGGCAGCGCGCGCGCCCGCGCCCTGCTGGATGATTGGGACAATGCGCTGTCCCGCTTCATTAAGGTAATGCCGCGGGATTATCGCCGCGCGCTGCTCGACCTCAAGGCTGAGCAGGCGGCGGCTTCCGCGGTCGCGGCCGAATAAGTCGCAAAGGGAAAGATCATCATGGGAAAGGCAACCGGCTTCCTTGAAATTGAACGTTCCGATCGCGGCTATATCAAGCCGGAAGAGCGTATCCATAACTACAAGGAATACGTCACCCCGCTACCGGCAGCTGAACTGAAGCAGCAGGCGTCACGCTGCATGAATTGTGGCATTCCTTACTGCCACAATGGCTGCCCGGTGAATAACATGATCCCGGACTGGAATGATCTGGTCTATCGGGAACAATGGGAAGCGGCGCTGAATACGCTGCATTCCACCAATAATTTCCCGGAATTCACCGGCCGCATCTGCCCCGCCCCGTGCGAGGCAAGCTGCACGCTGAATATCCCGGATACGCCTGTCACCATCAAAACCATCGAATGCGCCATTGTTGATCGCGGATGGGAAGAAGGCTGGATCAAGCCGGAAGTCCCCGCTCGCAAGACCGGCAAGCGGGTTGCGGTGGTGGGCAGCGGCCCGGCGGGCATGGCGGCCGCGCAGCAATTGGCCCGGGCCGGCCATGCTGTGACGCTCTATGAAAAGAATGACCGGATCGGTGGGCTGCTGCGTTACGGCATTCCCGACTTCAAAATGGAAAAGCATCTGATCGACCGTCGCGTGGATCAGATGGCGGCCGAAGGCGTTGCTTTCCGTACCGGCACGGAAGTTGGCACCACCCTGCCCTTCGATGTGCTGCTGGCTGGCTATGATGCTGTCATTCTCTCCGGTGGGGCGGAATGGCCGCGCGATCTGGAAGTGGATGGGCGCAGCCTTTCGGGCATTCACCCCGCCATGGATTACCTGACGCAGCAGAACAAGCGCGTGGCGGGCGATAGTGAAGACCGCGCCGCGCCGCGTGGCACCATCTCGGCCAAGGGCAAGCATGTCGTCGTGATTGGCGGTGGTGACACCGGGGCGGATTGCATCGGCACCGCGGCGCGCCAGGGCGCGGCTTCGATCACCCAGATCGAAATCATGCCGAAGCCGCCGGAGAAGGAAAACAAGGCGCTGGTTTGGCCGAATTGGCCCAATAAGCTGCGCACCGCACCGGCGCATTATGAAGGCTGTGAACGCGATTGGGCCGTGCTGACCAAGCGCGCCATTGGCGAAGCCGGCCGGGTCACCGCGCTTGATTGCGTGCGCGTTGAATGGGTGCATGAAGCGGGCCGCATGCAAATGCGCGAAATCCCCGGCAGCGAACTTCAGCTGAAGGCGGATCTGGTCCTGCTCGCCATGGGCTTCCTTGGCCCCAATCGGGCTGGCTTGCTGGAGGCTTCGGGTGTCGCACTCGATCCACGTGGCAATGTCCAGGCGGATACCAATAAGTACCAGACCTCCGTCGCCAAGGTCTTCGCCGCCGGTGATATGCGGCGTGGGCAATCCCTGGTGGTCTGGGCCATCCGGGAAGGCCGCCAATGCGCGCGCGCCGTTGATGAATTCCTGATGGGCAGCACGACGCTGCCGCGCTGATCAGGATTGCCAAATGTCTGCCGCGCCCAGGCGTGGCAGACATCTTCAGATCCCTTGCCTCCCCTTCTCCCCTAAACCCGCTTGCCGGTGCGGGGCGGCGCTTCCATGCCGAGCAGCAGGCGCGGCAGCGCAAACGGCTTTACGCCCCACGCATAAAGCGCAAGCGTCGCGGCGCTTGCCAAAATCACGATCAGTAGTAGCTTCACGAAAACCGGGATGGCCAGCGGCAGTAGCAGCATGGCAATCGCCAAGATCGGCACATGGTGCAGAATATAAAGCGCCATGGTGGATTCACCGAGCCAGGTGAGCATCGGGGAAGGCTTGGGCGCCCAGCGCCCAGCATAGCCAAACCCGGCACCAATCAAGCCCCAAGCGCATAGCCCAACGCCCATGCGGCCAAGCACCGCGTCCCGTCCCAGCATGAGGCAAACAAAGCCAAAGCCGGCCAGCAGCAGCAATCGCGGCGCTTCCAGCCGCAGCCGTGCCTCAAAGCCCGGCCAAGCCGCGAGCATCGCCCCAAGCGCGACGCATCCGCCGTAAAAGATCAGGCTGCCCCAATCCTGCAGCAAATTCGGCAGGTTGGGCCAATAGCCCCCAAAGATCATCAGCAAGGCCGCCAGCGCCACGCCGGGCAGGAACACCAGGATAGGATGCGGCACAGCATGGCTTGGCGCGTGCTGCGCGCAAAAGCGCAGCAATGGCAGCAGCACGATGGAAATGATGAAAAGATAGCCCAGGAACCAAAGATGGGACCATGTCATGAGGTTAAGGCGGCCCCAGTAAAGCAGGACAAATTCGATGAAAGGCATGTGCAGTGGCGGCATCTCCCGCAAGCCGGAAAGACCCAGGCTGCGCCCCTGCAAACGTTCCATGTATTTGATGAAGGGCCCGATCAGCAGAATACCGGCCGCCAGCGGCAGGAGCAATCTCGCCGCCCGATCTGCGAGGAAGCGACCCGGGCTGCGGCGGCGCAGCGCCATCGCGGATCCCCAGCCGGCGAGGACGAAAAACAACGGAACGGTCCCAACCCGAAGCAATTCATAGACAATATCAGCGACGAAATAATGCTCGGTGCTTTTGACATGATAACGCGGTTCAGACGTGAATATCAGCACGCCATGCGCGAGAATAATCGCAAACGAAGCTATGATACGCAGAATATCAAGATCGACCCGACGACCATTAACTTCCTTTTTCATGGAATTTTTTATAATAAAAATTCTGTTATTTCGCAAAAATCGAATCAATCTCACGAAATTCGATTCATTATTTAATTATTTCTCAAGTAATTATTGAATGGATTGCTGATGATCCGTGGCGCTTCATGGTTGAGATGGCCGTTTCGATGATTTAGGAAGCGCTCGTCGTTGCCGCGCCATCGCCCGGGAACGATGTGACCGAATTTGCAACACATGGCTGATGCCCGCGCCGCTTCGTGGCAATCAGCGGCCAACACCGGCGGAGCAGGCTAATCCCATGGCGTATTTAGAGGATGTGAAACCGCTGCGCTTGGGCGATTTCGCCCGCATGGCCGCGAAGGGCGAGAAAATCGCCTCGCTCACCTGTTACGATTCAAGCTTCGCCGCGCTGCTCGACCGCAACGGGGTTGAGTTGTTCCTGGTGGGTGATTCCATGGGCAATGTGCTGCAAGGCCATAGCTCCACCCTGCCGGTAACGCTCGAACAGGTTGAATATCACACAGGCTGCGTCGCCCGCGGGGTGAAGCGCGCATTGATCATGGCCGATCTACCCTTTGGCACCTATCAGGAAAGCCGCGAACAGGCCTTCCGCAGCAGCGCCCGGCTGATGGCGGCCGGCGCGCAGATGGTGAAGTTGGAAGGCGGCGCCTGGTTGGCAGAGACAGTGAGCTTCCTGGTGGCGCGCGGCATTCCGGTCTGCGCGCATATTGGCCTCACGCCGCAATCGGTGAATACGCTGGGCGGCTACAAGGTGCAGGGCAAACAGCCCGAAGCGGCCGCGGCCTTGCGGGCCGATGCCCGCGCCTTGCGCGATGCCGGCGCCTCATTATGCGTCATTGAAATGGTGCCAGCCGCCCTTGGTACGGTGATTACCGAAGAATGCCCGCAAATGCCCACCATCGGCATCGGGGCTGGGCCTGGCTGTGCGGGGCAGATCCTGGTGCTGCATGACATGCTCGGCATTTATCCCGGCAAAACGGCGCGCTTCACACGGGATTTCATGCAGGGCGCGGTGAGTATTGATGCGGCGGTCGCGGCCTATGTTGCCGCCGTGAAAGATGGCAGCTTCCCCGCCCCTGCCCATTGCTATTAGCGCCTGCCCCGGCAGAACCCGTTTGGCCCCTGCTGTGATCGCCCGGATGGCGCGGCCTTAAAGGCGCGATGCCCGTGCAGGCGCGCCCTGCCGGTAGCAGTACCAAAGCGGCGCGATTTCATGCCAAGCTCGGGAAGCCTTATCCGTCATGGCGGATGCGGGCGGAATAGGGAAGGAAACCAAGCATGCAGCGTCGCGCCTTTCTCCCGGCCATGGCGGGGCTTTCGTTGCTGCGGGCGGCGCCGCTCAGCGCCCAGGCGCAGCCAGGTGCTGGCTGGGTGCCGGATCGCCCCGTTCGTTTCATTGTCGGCTTCGCACCCGGCGGCAGCACGGACACCACGGCGCGGGTGATCGGCCAGGGCATTTCCGCCGGGCTTGGACAGCCGGTGGTGATCGAAAAT
>JACCED011238807.1_pt1 | contig 17146 bp, 16 predicted proteins | sample 7455021 | NCBI WGS metagenome assembly JACCED01 (sample SAMN15323456, study PRJNA562643) | freshwater metagenome | isolation source: river surface water | place: USA:Blue River Watershed | collected 2017-08-19 | reverse complement strand
ATCTGGCCTTAAAAACTATGAAGCCACATTGGCTGACAGCCAGTTCACACGATCAAGGTCCGCTTGCATGGCGATGGGGTCAGCTTTGAAGGCAAAGGGTTTGCCTTCGGTGCAGGCGCCTATGCCCCTGACAAAGTAATCTAGGCACACTTGTGAAGTGCGTGCCTGCAATACGGGGTTTTTGAGAAAGGTGAGGGTAATGGCAACGGGTGCATCAGCATAAGGGCTGGTGCTTTGCCATTGCGCCATGACCACGCCTAGAGCATCTAGCCTGTTTTTGCGCCATGCGCGTGGCTCTGCGCGCACATGCCATAGCCTACCCTCTCGCCCAACAGAAATTTCAGAAAAACCTGCTCGCTCAAGTTGTGAAGCAAATGAGTTGGCAAATTCAATGGCTTTAGCGCTGTCATCTACTTCAACCGATGTGGCTGCTGGAACGGCAGGAAACGAGGCAACTGTGGAAGCATAAATGGGTGCAGAACTATCGAGAGCTTTCTTAGGAGTTGCGGCAAGTTGCCCGTTTCTTATGGCAGCACCGTCCATGGCATATGTGAGACTGACAGTCATTTGACTGCGCTGTTGGTCGGTGTTGTTGGTGAGCTTGCGGCTACTACCAAATGCCACTTGAAGGTCGGGCAGCACTTGCAAGCGATAAGAAAAGCCAAGGCGTTTTTCTCGGGTGTCAGACTCTGCAATGAGACGGAGGTTGTCTACTAACGGCATGGACACGCTGCCGAACTTGCCGTGCATTAAGCCACCTTGTGTTGCAGTGGCTGTACCTGCGCTGATTTCGAGTGGGCCAAGGTTTGCCGTGCCAACACCGTAGTATTGTCTATATAGCGTAGCTGCACCACCATAGTCGGTCATGCCTACGGCAAAACGGCTTTTGAGTGGCAGCTCGCCGAAAGGGAGTTGATATTTGCCACCAAAAGACAAATCACGTGTGGTGGTTTTGCATGTGTTGTCATATTGATCGCACCAAGCGTTGCCATCGTAGGTGAGCCTACCTACAGCTTCTAAGCCGGGCGCCAAGCCAAAACCCAAATTTGAACCTCCAAACCAGCCAATACCTGGGTACACACGCCCGCGCTCTGGGATAGTGTTGGACATGCTGCCAACCAAATGGCCATAACCAAGTACATCTGCTGTTGGAGTGTTGATGGCACCAGTGTAGCCGGGGGGGGCCAGTTGCGCAATTGCAGTTGGCAGGGCAAAAAGCTGACATAGCAGGGTACTGCCAATGAGAAATGCTCTTTGCGCCCTGCAGAGTGAAAGAGTATTTTTCATTGAAAGCTGTTGAATGAGGATCATAAAAAAGGGGCTCCGAGGAGCCCCTTTTGCAAGGCTTTGAGTAACTAAAAAATTAGTTGCTACCTGAACCTGAACCTGAACCGGAGCCAGAGCCAGAGCCAGAGCCAGAGCCAGAGGCTTTAGGTGCTGTGCCTGCGGTTACAGCGGCTTTCAAAGTTGCTTTAGCAGCAGTGATCTGGTCAGCTGTAGGAGCAAAGTTAGGTGTTGAAACCGTGATGCCAGCAGGTGCCGCAGCTTTAACAGCCGTATTGAAGGTTGTCAAAGCATTTTGTTGAGCTGTTGTGAAGGTAACAGTAATTGCGCCTGTAGAAGACACGGTAGCAACGGGAACGTTAGAGATCGCATCATTGAAGAAGGCCAGAGCTGATGCACCGGTTGTGTTTTTACCCAAGTTAAACAGCAGTGCGCCATACACGTCAGAAGGAGCTGTGCTGTTCGTAGCTGGGGTGGGTGCTGCAAAGATGTTGAAATCAGCAGGCAGGCCCAATGCAAACAAAGCGCGAACGCCGCCTTCGATGATGGTGTCAGCATCAAGTTTGCCAGGAGCTGTGAAAGAAGCAGTACCAAGAGTTGCAGGGTCGATGCCAGCCAGCTTTGCGGCGATAGATGTCAAAGGTGTAACACCAGCAGTTGCGCCGCTTGTCACAGAAGCAACAGCTGAAACCAAGTTGCTAGTGGAAGGGAAGCTTGCGTCTGTGTTTGTTTTTTCGTCGTAGTAAGTTGATGTCGAATTACCAGCAACGCTCAACAAAACCACACCTGAGTATGAACCAACGTTCAATGTGGCTTTACCAGCATCAGTTGCGCCTTTGGCGTTTGTTGTGCCGGCGACTACGCTTGTTTTACCGTCAGCTTGGTAAGCAGTTGCAGTTGCGCCGTAAATGGCACCCTTAGCTGGAACAACTGTCAAGTTGGTAACTGTAGCAGCTGGTGATCCACCGCCACCACCGCAAGCAACCAAAACAGCTGCTGACAAACCGAGTAACGCTGCGCCTAAGAGTCTACGCTTCATGGAAATTCCTTTGAATTTTGTTAACAAATGATTGAAACCGAGAAGTGCGTAGGCCGCACCGTATCGCTCAACCTTAATCATACACAACTTCAACAAAACGCCAAGGTATGGTTTTAAGTTGTGTCGTTTGCTTGCGTTTTTTGAAATTCAAATTGAATGCACATGATTCGTTATCGGGTACCACGACCATAAATTAGTACTATATAACTAAATGGTGCATAAATCAAGCTTTGATAGTGGTATCTAATCGTTGCAGCTACGCCACATTTTTAGAATTCCAATATCTGCACAAACGTTTCCTGTGGGGTTACATGTACCCAAAATGCTCCAAACAATATGGGTGACACACATGAGTTGTGTGCAAGCTGAAGAAGTCTTTTCGAACCGGCACTGCTGTGTAGATTTTTATCAAACAGTAGTCTGAAGTCTAAAAAAAATTGCCACGACCAAGTTGATTGGTCGTGGCAATTCAATGAGCAAGTTAATCTTTAACTGAGTTATCAGAATGGTTCAATTTTGCATTCGACGTATCGGCAGTAACAGAAGGTACCTCTGCAACCGTGCTGGATGGTTGCACGCAATCCAATGTGGCCTTTTCTCTTTTTAGACCAACCATTGTTGTCAGTAAGTCCTGGGCTCGGCGATGCAGCGCAGCTTCAGCCCTATTGAGGTTGGGGTCTGAGATGACATCCAAAACCGCCTTCGCTTTCAAGCCTGAGATGACCGCTACGTAACGGGATTCGTTTGCACCCCAAAGAAGTTCATGCATTCTTTCTTTTTTGATCTCATCCATATAGCATTGGATGTTGGCTTGAGGATTTGGTTGCTTGTATTTTGTACTCAGCCTTTCTCCAAGCGTTGCGTACACCTTTTGAGTTGCGCTGCCGGGTGAGCCCATGACACCTTTCCATAAATTTGGAAAATCTGTTTTAGCAGCACGCATCAGGTCGGCTGTATAGTGATCCTTGAGCTCGGTGGCCTCTTGATAGATCGCATAAATAAAGTTTGCATGTGCTTTGGGTTCTGTTTGATCATCAAAGTACCAATCAGGAATCTGGTCAGCACTCAAAGGACTCAAGTTGACTTCTTTACAGAAGTTAAGACGCGTACTGTGGCTGTGCATTTTTGCTTGGATCAAATCAGTTTGTGCGCTTTGTAATCGCTTAGCTTGAAGCGTGTGTTGCAAATATCGTCTGATCGTGATCTCGCCAGCAGCATCGCAAATTTCAAAGGTTTCGCTGAGATTTTGCGCAAGCTCTTCAAGGGCTTCGGGATCTTCACCAGGCAAGACTGCATTGGTATAGATTCCCTTCTTGAGGGCGTTGCGCGAAGAGTTGAGTTTGCCCACAGCGGTGCGTGGGCCAGTTTGAGTTGCCATAGAAAGACTCCTATAGGGTTAAGTGGCAAACGAAAACAAGCCGCGCGTAAAAAAACGCGCGAGACGACTTACTGTGTTGCTTTGCTTTTGGGGGTTTGGACCCTTTGGCCTCCCGCAACCGGGATCCGGTCCGCCTCAACGGACTCGAATGCGGCGAAGTTTGGGATCAACGCCAGGCGCAATCATTTTGTTTGAAAGGCTGATGAGACCTTCACCTTGTTTGAGAGGATTTTGCATCGCTTACCTCCCAAGGCTTGGTGCCAAGAGCTTTTGTGGCTCAGGGCGCTCAAGTGGAAGCGAGATTTTGTGAGAGAGCTTTTGTCACCCAATCACTGGAGGGTATTAAACCAGAAAGATGATCGCTTGTCAATCCATTTTGCTGCTGCAGTGAATCGTTGGGTCGATTCGAGAAGTTTTTACGCCTTGGTCAATGCTGCCTTGATGAGGTCCTTGTTGCTGGGCTTGAAAGCTTGACGTTTCGCGGGCGCTAAGCTTTTTGCAGCCAAGACTCGCTGCGCCTCATCGCTGTCGTATATGCCTGACAAACTAAACGCAAGGCGCGCGCATTGTGTCAGCGCTTTATGGCGCAACATACGTCTTGGGTGTGTGAGCCAAGCCATGTGCTCGCCCCGAACCTCTTGAAAATATTCCTTCACTGCGACTGGAACAGAACGGTCTTTGCGATAGATGGTGCACTCGATCCATGCTGGTACGTTATCAATATGTTCGTTTGCTTCCAAAAATTGCATGCCATCAAACTGGGGCTGGGCATTCAAGATCTTGCTCCAGCCATCAATACCAACAACCAGCAAGACAGGTTGAAGTGGTTCCATCGAAGATGCGAGCACGAATATTTCTCTGTTCAGAGGGTTGAGCTGATATGTTTCAGCCGCAATCAGCAGTCGCTCAAGGTCTGCCTGCGTCCATGCTGCAATGCCTTCAAATGCTGTTTGCGTGAGGGTTTTCACAAACGACTCTCTTGTCAGGCCTGAACGTGAAACTGCCCGATCGATGAGATCGGATTGGCGGTTGATGTTGGTCGCACGAGTGACTTTGCGCTTCATGCAAGCTCCTTGACCACAAAGCGTCGAGACATGGCGCCTTGCATCATGAACTGCTCAACCAATTCTGGGTGAGCAGCAGCAAGGGCTTTGGTGTCAAGTCGGCGCGCTGGTTTGCTGGACTTCCATGTTGCCAGCACCTTGTTGTTCGAGGTAATTTGCTCGGCCTCACCCATGCGCTTGAGAATGTCTTGTCGCAGGGCGTCACATTGATCAGTGAGTTCAGAAATTTTGGCCTGTGTTGCTTTGTAGGTTTTCAATGACGCCAGCAGTTCATGATCTGCCTCGACCGCGTGACCTGAGACTTCTTTGGGGTACAAGGTGCGAATGTCTTCTTCAGTAACGGGCGATGGTGGAACCTTTGAGAGAACATGGTCAAACCAAAACTGTCGCGCATGGTCAAGTACCAGGTTTTCAAGTTCCATATCGCGGTGAATTTGGTAAATGCGAAAGTCTTGGTTGCCAAGCAAGACGGCCAAATCGGCACGCTTGCATTGCGTTATGGCCATGTACCAAACGCACTGTACCAAGTAGCTGGGCGGTACTTGATCGCTACCTGGTTCTCCCCATTCGTCTCGGTTGAAGACGCTTGCCGTTTTGCACTCGAGCAGGGTTTGGGCGTAAATGCGCTGGCCCTCGGCAGCGAGGTTTTCATCTTCAGCCAGAACCAGGCGGTCGACATGTGCGTACATGAAGCCGTGATCTGGGTGAAAAATCGTTGGCGCGTGAGAAACGGTTCTCAGCCCAGTTTGTCTTTCGTACTCTTGAGCGATGAAGGGCTCAACATGGTGCCCAAAACGCAAATAGATGGCGTCTTTGGCCGCGCTTGGGTTCAGTGAAACTTTCTCAGCCCAGAGTTGAAGAGGGGTTTTGTAGGGGGAAAGCCCGAGCAGCGGGCCTATGTCTGAGCCGCCTAGGCCAAATGGACGCCAATCTTTAGCGGTGCTTGCAAATGCGGTTGAAATGCTCTCGGTCATCACGATGCTCCTTTAGATCAAGAGCCATGATGTTAAGAAAACGGAAATAATTTGTCAATAATAGAGATACATGTATGTTTAATTTAAATTTTATGCATATTTAAGGATGAAAATAAAGCGTAACCTGTAGATATTCCAATTATTTCGATGGATTCGTTAGTGAGATTTTCAGTAGTCGAACTTGTGAGCGAATGGAATTTGAGTGAGGCGTTAAGGACTTCGGCGACGAAAAAATCTACCTTCATGTCCCTGTTACGACCTAGCAAAACAGACTGATTTTTTAGGGTCAATTCGGGTTCAATAAACACAACTGCCCCAGCAGGTATCAACTTACCTGAAATAGGTTCGTTTGATGTGGGAAAGTTGGTGCAAAAGGATCGCAAACTTGCGTTGCCGAATGGAGATGGCAGTGATTTTTTGCTTTTCTGGCAGAGCACCTCGATTTTTTCGTGGGAAAAATTCAATTGTGCGAATGGCACGAATGGCACGCCCGCAAAAGAGAAATCTGAACCCAAAAGTGCAGGCAGATCTTCACCCGAAAGTAAGTACTGAACACTAGTGTCAAAGAGCTGAGCTAGTCGTTCAATTTTTCTTGGGTCTGGCTGTGAATGACCTGCCTCCCAGTTTGAAACGGAACCACGTGAAATACCAAAAACATCACCCACTTGCTGCAGGGTAAGACCCTTGGCAAGCCTGAGTGCACGTATTCTTTCGTTGAGCATGACCAATGATATCAATCCAAAGGATTGCCCACATGAACGCAAAAAGCAGCGCGTTTAGCATCAAAAATGCAAGTAATTGTTGCAAATAAAAGATTCGCAAGGTGATCGAACTCAAAAAGCTTTGGATTCGGAATCTTAGAAAGCATTCAAAATGGCCATGAATGAATAGAGAAAAGAACACATTGCTTCAAAACTGCCGCACCAAACGTAAAAGACGTTAGCTCATCCATTGCGCCAAGGGCTGGATTCCTTGGTGAAAAAACAGGGGGGGGCTGATTCATGATCCACATCACAGGCAAGACCAAGAAAACTGGCAACACCCACAACTAACCTGCCCTTAGGAGCTTGTCGTCAACAACTCCATACCGTGAGCGAAGATCCGGATGTGGATTAGGACCTGGCAGAGTCTATATTGGTAATATTTTACTAATTTTGCGAAGGAAGGTTAAAAAAACATTTTGGAAAAACGAAATGCCCATACCAAACGTGCTGAAGGTTGCGAATGCTTAACCTGTGGAAATGCCAAAGTAAATCAAAACTATCTATTAAAAAATGACTGACCCAGTACCTTGCTTGGCTCTGAGAAAATTTTCAGCACAAAAATCAGTGCCAGATTCGAAGTTTTACTTTCGTATCTTTTTGAATCATGTCGATGATTCGCTGCTCGCGTGCCTGCGTGATGGTCGATTCATCAGGTTTTTGGTACTGGGAATGAAACTCGACATACAAAACGTTGATGAAACGAATCGAGTTGTCTGCAATCATTTTCTCTAACAGTTCAACTTCTGCTCCCTCGATGTCCATTTTGACAATGATTTTGTTGAACTGTGAGGCTTTGCTCTGAAGGTACTTTGAAAAGTCGACAAGCTTGACGTCAATCGAAGAAGCATCGCTAGCGCTGTAGTGATTTGAGTTGTGCGACTTCACAATGGAGCCGCCTTGTGAAAGAGCTCCGCCTTCGGCTTGATCGAGTCCAAAAAATTTCACGTCACCATCTTCGGTGCCAATTCCAAACGGGTTAAGCTTGACTTTGCCGTTGATGACGTCATTTAGCTTGTGCAGGTGCGCAAAGCAGTTGGGGTTGGGCTCAAATAGCTCGAAACTCACGTTAGGGTGGTGAAAGTATTTAGAGAACCAGGCGTAGCCTTGGCCCAGATTGGCACCACAATCTAGGAATAAAACCTTGTCGTTTTTTGTGTATGCAAATTTAGAGTCGAGAAAAGCATAGACAGGCTCCATGCGCCGATCGTGCTTTTCTTTTTGACGTTTGATAAAGCGTTGCAAAAACATAGACATCACCCGTAGTAACTTTTGAACCATTCAATAAACCGTTGCGCACCAACCTCAAGAGGTGTCGATGGGGTGAATCCAACCCAAGACTGCAATTCAGAAGTGTCGGCAAAAGTTGCTGTCACATCGCCTGGTTGTGCGGGTTTCATCACCTTGTGTGCGGTGATGCCAAGGGCTTTCTCAAGGGTTTGCACAAAGAGCATGAGTTGCACGGGGTCTGAATTGCCGATGTTGAAAACGCGGTAGGGCGCCCAGCTTGTGTGGCATGGTGGCTCTTGGCCTGGTGCTATGGTTTGTGGTGAGGGGGGCTTGTTAAGTACGCGCAAGGTGGATTCCACAATGTCGTCCACAAAGGTGAAGTCGCGCATTTGTTGTCCGTGGTTGTAGATGTCGATGGGCTGACCTTTCAAGATCGCGTCTACGAACTTAAATGGCGCCATATCTGGTCGCCCCCATGGGCCATAAACAGTAAAAAACCGTAAGCCTGTGGTAGGCAGGCTATAAAGATGGCTGTAGGTGTGGGCCATGAGCTCATTGGCACGCTTTGTTGCTGCGTAAAGGCTCACGGGGTGATTAACAGGGTCGGATTCTTGGAATGGCAGTTTTTGATTGCCGCCATATACGCTCGAGCTGCTTGCGTAAACCAAGTGCTGCACTTGCCAATGGCGAGACCACTCAAGAATATTCAGAAAGGCAACGAGATTGGATTGTGCATACACATGCGGATGGTCAATCGAGTAACGCACCCCAGGCTGGGCTGCTAAATGCAAAATAACGTTTGGTAGCCAGTCGCCTAAAGCCAGTTCAACAGCTGATTGGTCAACAATATCAGCTTCAATAAGGCGAAACTTTGAATGCTGAATCAGTTGCGATGCTCGCGCTCGTTTGAGTTTGTCATCGTAGTACGGGTTGAAATTATCAATGCCTACCACTTCATCGCCGCGAGCCAACAATTGAAGCCCAGCATGCATGCCAATAAAGCCCGCACAGCCTGTCAGTAGTACTTTCATCAGGAGTCCCCACCGAATAAATCGCGTGTGTAAATTTTGTTGCGTACGTCTTGAAGCGCTTCCGTCATGCGATTGCAAATGATGACATCTGACTGGGTTTTGAAACTTTCAAGATCTTCAACCACCCTTGAGCGAAAAAACTCTTTTTCATGGAGTTCGGGTTCGTAGATGATGACCTCTACACCTTTTGCTTTCAAACGCTTCATCACACCTTGGATACTTGAAGCGCGAAAGTTGTCAGAACCGCTTTTCATGGTGAGGCGGTAAACGCCAACCACTTTGGGTTGTAACTTCAAAATTTCATTGGCTATGAAGTCTTTGCGTGTGGTATTTGAATCGACGATGGCATGAATAATATTTTGGGGCACGTCACGATAATTGGCCAAAAGCTGCTTGGTGTCTTTGGGCAAGCAATACCCTCCGTAACCAAAAGAAGGGTTGTTGTAGTGCATGCCAATACGTGGGTCCATGCAAACACCTTCGATGATGTCCTTAGTGTCAAGCCCGTGGGTGGCTGCATAGGTATCAAGTTCATTGAAGAAAGACACTCGCATTGCCAAATAGGTATTGGCAAAAAGCTTGATGGCTTCAGCCTCTGTGGCATTTGTAAAAAGCGTATCGATGTCTTTTTTGAGTGCGCCTTGTATGAGTAAATTAGCAAAGGTTTGAGCCCGATCTGAGCGTTCGCCCACCACAATGCGCGAAGGATGCAAATTGTCGTAGAGCGCTTTGCCCTCTCGTAAAAACTCGGGCGAGAAAATAAGGTTTGCGCACCCCATAGCAGCTTTTGTGCGCTCGGTGTAGCCAACGGGTATGGTGGATTTGATGACCATGACCGCGTTTGGGTTGATGGCCATCACGTCTTGAATGACACTTTCTATCGACTGGGTGTTGAAGTAGTTGGTCTCAGGGTCGTAATCGGTGGGGGTGGCAATGATCACAAAGTCGGCGCCTTGATAGGCGTCCACTTTGTCTAAAGTGGCGCGAAAGTTAAGGGGCATGTTGCGCAAATAGTGCTTGAGTTCAGTATCCTCAATGGGGCACTCTTGGCGGTTAAGGGCGGCCACTTTGCTTTCTAGTATGTCTAAAGCTACAACTTCATGGTGTTGCGCAAGCAGTACACCATTAGATAGCCCCACGTAACCGGTACCAGCGATGGCGATTTTCATGATTTCCAAGCGATTGAATTTGCTGAAGAGGGGTTGTTGAGGTGGTAGCTAAGACGATCTCTTATAGGTGATGTCGAAGTAGCTACCGACTTCGTGTTGTGCAAACTCGGTGCGCGAGTGCTCAATGAAATGATGCTTTTTCATAAAGTCGTTTATTTCTTCAAGTGTACAATTGCCACTGTAAGATTCAAAGTCGGCGACCTCTAATTTAATATATTTGAAACATTGAATGATCGACTCTGCGCCTTTGAGTACAAGCAGCTCAGCGCCCTGGGTATCGATGACAAGGGCTTGGTATTTTCCGATGTCAACGTTTTCCTTGGCAATCATGGTGTCTAGTCTTGAGGTGAGCAGTTTGATGGTTTGTGCGTGCTTGACCTCGGGCCACAACAATTTGTGCTTTTCAAGCTGAAAAATAGAAGAGGACTCACCGCCATTGTCGGTGACGTGAAAGTCAATTTGTTGCCCATCAATATCTGAAATTAAATAATTCAGCGCTTTTTGATCTGTGAAATTTTGTAGGTTGTGGGCAAGCTTTTGAAAGACATCTGGGATAGGTTCGACCCAAAGTACACAAATACTGTTGGCTAAGTAGAAGAACCTTTCTTGACCGGTGTTTGCGCCTATGTGCACAACTCCATGCACGTCGCAAAAAAAAGCATCACCATCCGTTGGCCGATATTTGCCACGAAGCCATCTGCTCAGATATCTAATTCGTTCAGCGATAGAGTTCATCTTGAATTTGAGGGGTAAATGGCGGGTAATGGCTGCGAAATAAAGAGGGCAAATGCACGGTCTTGGCTTGAGATGCTAGCATGCAGAACGTTAAGGACAAACAGCTGGGTCGAACATACAATACCTATGACTATGCGAAACGATTACACCATCACGTTTGCCTGCTACAACCAGCTCGACTATACCCAGCAATTTATTGCCAGCTTAGACAGAAGCGTGGTGGATTTTTCGCGAATTGTGGCCGTGGACAACGGCTCAAGCGATGGAACGCGGGAATGGCTGCAAGCACAAGGCTTTGGCGCAGTTATATTGAACAATCGTAATTTGGGCTGTGGTGCCGCATGGAATCAAGGAGCGTTGGCGATTCAGTCAAAGTGGACGATTGTCATGAACAACGATGTGATCTGTGCAGCTGGCTGGTTGGAGAGTTTGCTGACCAATGCCGAATTGCATCAACTCAAAATTGCCAGCCCTGCGATGGTTGAGGGTGAACTGAACTACGATTTCCACGTTTGGAGCAAACAGGCTTCAGCAAAGCTTGAAGGTTATTGCCGAAAGGGTGCCCCGCATGCAGTTTGCATGGCCATACATCAAGACGTCTGGGATGAGATCGGCTACTTCATGCCTGTGCCAAAGCTATTGGGCTATGAGGATGGTATTTTTTTTCAACGAGCACATGAGGCTCGTATCAGGACGGGTACGGTTGGCGAGTCATGGCTTCACCACTTTGGCATGACCACGCAAAAAGCGCTCAAGTTAGAAAAGAAAATGGATGAAAAAGACAGCTTGGGCAACCGAAATTTGATGAGGCTGTACATGCACCAGACTTGGCTTCAAAGAAAGATGGCAAAACTTGAAAAGAAAAAGCGCCTCAATGTTTCGAGGCAAAAAGAATTGCAAAAATTTGATATGACAGTGCACGTATTGAACGATAAAGGCGCTGAGCAATGGCTGTGGGCGTAAGGTTATTGCCCGCCGCTTGTATGCAAAGGAAATAGCCAATGTGCGGAATAATTTTTAGCCACAGCAGGCGCAAACCTACGGCTGAGCAAATAGAGTTGGCCAATATCTCTGTAGGCCGGCGCGGCCCTGATCATGTGGGGGTGTCACAGTACAGCACACGCGGTGGTCACTGGGTCACAATGGTGCACAGTTTGCTGGACATATCGGGCCATGCCACACAGCAGCCGTTTTCTGAGTCGGGCGTGCCTGATCATTATTTGATTTTCAACGGCGAAATTTATAACCACAAAGATTTTTCGGAGCATGCCTCTGACACAGCTGCAATTTTGCCCAGCTTTCAAATCGCTGGCCCTCAATTGTTTGAAAAGATCCGAGGTGAATTTGCGGTATTGATTTATGACAAAAAACAAGAAAAACTTGAAGTATTCACAGATCCTTTTTTAACCAAACCGATTTTCATCGGGCGATCAGATATTCCAAGTGAGTTATGCATTGCAAGCTACCCTTCGGCGCTGCAAGCATTGGGTTTTCATCAAATCCAGATGGCTGAACCTAATACCCACTATTCATTTGAACTGAGTTCTGATGGGTTTGCAGTGAAGCAGCGCTTCCCGGTGGTTTCATTTGCTTTGCCGCAAACTCAATTGAGTTACAAAAAATACTTTGAATGTTTGATTGAGTCTGTTCGGCTCCGAGCCACACATGGTGCGCACGAACCTGCTTTGTCGTTGTCTTCGGGGTATGACTCTGGCGCTATTTGCCTCGCCATGAATTTGCTGGGCTTACGATATCAAACAGTTTCAGTGAATTCTGGTGAGAACGAGGAGATCATGCGCCAAAGATTGGTGATCAATCATGGACTCAACATTCCTCACCATTCAATCAACCCCTTGGGAAAAGCTGAAATCAAGCGTGTCAAACACGATATACGATCCAGCGTTGAGCCCTACCGCTACACACACCAAGACGGTGGCGGTATCAACAATGATCTCAGTAGTGATTCAGGAGCGATCGGCGCTTATGTGGTTGCAGAGCGACTTAGGAGCCTGGCAGTGTGTGTGAATTTGTCGGGCAGTGGAGCTGACGAGATTTATTCAGATTATGGCTACGGCGGACAAAAGATTTACCCGCATTCTGAATTTGGTGGATTGTTTCCCGATCAGCTAGAGGGATTTTTCCCCTGGAAAAAATTCTATGGAGACACGCAACGCAGTTATTTGTTCAAAGAAGAAATCATATTTGGTCACTTTGGTATTGAGTCGCGCTACCCCTTGTTAGACCGTGAGCTTGTTCAGGAGTTTCTTGCACTTTCCCCCGAGCTGAAAAACCAAGAATACAAAGCCCCTATCGCGGCATTTTTAAGGGAACACAATTACCCATTTGAGCCGAATAAAAAACGGGGATTTTCAGCAAGAGACCTGCCGATTGGAAAGAAGATTAGGCGAAAGATTAAGTCGTTATTTTCTTGACTTTGCCTTGATGATTCGAATCTTTTGCTTTGTACGTCTGATCCAAAAAAGCAGGCGGGCGTAGATTGAAAAATCAATGCCTCGCATCAGTAAGGCAAATGTTAAAAACGTGCTGTTGCTCGTATAGAAAAGTTTGGCTTGAGAGAGAACCATCAAGTCGATAATTGATTCTTTGACGGACGCAGCATCACGTAGTACGTTGAAGTTAAAAGCTCTGTCCTGATCGTCGATGATTTGTGCATTCCAGCCTTTGTCAGCATGAAAGCGTTGTGGAAAGTGCGCTATTTTGCGAGATGTGACATTTGGTTTTGAGAAATAAGCATCTCGCACCTTGACATCGTCGGTGCAAACCACAATAGGATCAGTGAATAGTCTGATAATCGTTTGCCAGCGCTTGAAATACTGATGGCTATGGCCGAAATCGGTGCCTCTGATATGTAGACCCCAGTAATTAAACGGTTTGAGTTGCTGCGTTTGCAGAAATGCCCAGGCTTGTTGTTGGTAGGCAGATTTCCAAGGTAGTGATTGTGCGATTTTGGATGCTTCTTGAATGGAGCAACACCACGGTATGGTGGCATTGAAATAAATGACAGATTGACTTTCTAAGGAGTTTGCAATCAGTTGAAGCAGACCTTGCCAAGACTCTTCTAGATTAGGATTCAGTAGTGGTCGCGCAGAAAATGTTTGTTGCTCGTGAGCCAACAGCACATATTGAGCTAGGTTGGTGTTTAAACCGTTTATGTCAATGGGCTCGGCAACAACTTTCGGCGATTTGTCGAATATCTCGTCATAGGCAAGCTGGCACCAATTGTTTGTAGGCCATGCAATACGCAGATCTATTTTCAGTTCTTTGGCAATTAATTGGGCAACCAATAATGCATTGAGCCTATTGCACAGGCCGCCATCACAAAAGACGATGAATGGGTGCTTAGCCATGCCAATGGGCGGGCAAAACTAAGTCGTCTCTATCAGATAGATTGGGCCTGTCCAATGGATGGGGGAAGGTTTGGTGATGCCCTTGAGGTGTGGCCCTGTCTTTTCGATGCAGGGTTAGCTCAAAAACTCTTGGGCCAGAAAACTCATGAAGTTGGACGATTCCACAGCAATTGTTGGGATGATTGTGAACAACCCAAAAGTGCTGAAGAAGCATATTGAAGAAGGCCTCGACCACATTGAAAAAATGTGGGTTACCCCATGCCTCAACATCGTGAATTTCAATGATGATGATTCTGAAGCGCTTGAGGACTTCGGTAGACAATCTCAGCAATGAAATGTATTCAAAACCCTCAATGTCCATTTGTAGCAATAGATCTTGATTCTTAGAGAGTTCGTTTGTATTCTTAGCCCATGTGTCCATGGTCATAAATACATCGTCGTCTGTCGCGCCAATGAACTTCTTTGTGAACGACAGAGGTTCGAAGCTATTCGGGGGCCCGGGAACGCTGAAATCGGCCAAGTGAGAGCCAATTCCAAATTTCTTCAGCAGGTCTTGTTCAAAACTGGCATTTTCGTTGACGCCTGGTGAGAAGCAAGCGCTTATTCCCGCTAAATCGTCAGGCAGCAGATAACCACCGTCAAATTCAGACCCTATGCGGATGAGTTGGTGCTGGGTGCGAACTGGCTTGAGGTTGTTGGCTAGGTTGTTTAACTTCTCGGTAGGCGTCATTTGGTCGAGATGAATGCCGCGCTTGTAATGTAATTTTTTCCAGTGTTTCACATTTATCCCCTATGGCTAGACCAAATTGCCCAAAGGCTTTACCCCAAAAGCGCCATTGTAGATTGTCAACGCTGTGCCTATGGCTGAATCTCCTCAAGTGGGTAAGATAGAAAGGATAGAGAAAACACCTCTTAGCCTTTCATCAATAAACACCAATAAATTCTGATGTTCAATAAATTACAAGTGGTCTCACCAGCAGGCGCCCAATCGGGTGGGCCTGAGTCTTTGCATAATTTAGCTAGTTTGGCCAAGCGCCTAGGGTTCGATGTGGAAATGGTGTATTTTCCGTACGGCAAGGGACATGAAGTGCCTGACCGTTATGTGCAATACCAAGTGCCCGTTTCAACTTTGAAGGATGATGTTGGTGTTGTGGTTGTATTTCCAGAAATTTATTGCATGCAGGCTCTGAAGTTAAAAAATGCCAAGCCTTTGATCTGGTGGCTGTCAGTAGATTTTTTTCAACGAATCAAATACTACTCTTTTCGTGACAAGCTGAGGTATTTTTTAATGGCATTGCGCGGAGAGCGTCCTTTTTCAGGGGTTAAGGCGTTGAAGGGACTGACGAATATAACCAAGGCGGCATATGACAGGGCGTTTCTAGAAAAAAATGGCATTTCTGGGCTGCAACTCGCAGGCCCTATCAGCGGCTTTTATTTGCAACCGAGTCAACCTGAGCTGATGGGTAAAAAGCGGAACGTCATCCTTTATAGCCCTCGACGTGATTCAAAAGTTGCCCCGGCATTGATGGCTCGTTTTCCAGAATTCAATTTTGTGCCGTTATCGGGCTTGAATGAAGTACAGCTAAGAGAACTCTACCAATCATCGAAACTGTATATAGATTTTGGCAATCACCCTGGTAAGGAAAGAATGCCTCGAGAGGCGGCAGCTTGTGGCTGTTGTGTCGTGACAGGTTTGCGTGGCTCAGCTGCAAATGATGAGGATGTACCCATCCCAAAACGATTTAAGTTTGACGTTGCTGACCCTCAATTCTTTGATAAGTTCAAAGCGGTTGTTTCAGAGGTTTTTGACCATTTTGAAATCACAAGCCAAGAGTTTGAGGCTTATCGGCAAGAAATTTATGACGATCCCGCGCAGCAGGAGAGAGATTTCTTGAAGATTGCAGAGAAAATTAAGCTCGAAACAACTAAACGTAACCTGTCAGGTGTGATATGACCATTCTCGTCACCGGCTGCGCCGGCTTCATTGGCAGCAATTTTGTGCACACTTGGTTGGACAAGTCTGACGAGGCAGTGGTCAATTTAGATAAACTGACCTATGCCGGCAACCTGGCTAATTTAGAGGCCTTCAAAAACGACCCGCGCCATGTGTTTGTGCAGGGCGACATTGGTGACGTGCAACTGGTGACAGAATTGCTGGCCAAGCACCAACCGCGTGCCGTGCTCAACTTCGCGGCTGAAAGCCATGTGGACCGGTCGATTCATGGGCCGGGTGACTTCATTCAAACCAATGTGATGGGCACTTTCAACTTGCTGGAATGTGTGCGTGCTTATTGGCAAAACTTGCCCGAGGCACAAAAACAAGCTTTCAGGTTTTTGCATGTGTCGACCGACGAGGTGTATGGCACGCTGTCGCCGACCGACCCACCGTTTGCCGAAACCAAAAACTACGAGCCCAACAGCCCTTACTCGGCCAGCAAAGCAGCCAGCGACCATTTGGTACGTGCATGGCACCACACCTATGGCTTGCCGGTGCTGACCACCAATTGCAGCAACAACTATGGGCCATATCACTTTCCAGAAAAGCTCATTCCCCTGGTGCTGCTCAACGCTTTGGCTGGTAAGCCCTTGCCCATTTATGGCGACGGCCAACAAGTGCGTGACTGGTTGTATGTGCAAGACCACTGCCGTGCCATTGCACGCGTGCTTGAGGCTGGCAAGGTGGGTGAGACCTACAACATTGGCGGCTGGAACGAAAAGCCTAACCTCGAGGTGGTAAACACCTTGTGCGCAGTGTTAGACGAGCTGAAACCCCGCGCCGATGGCAAAAATTACGCCGAGCAAATTACCTATGTAAAAGATCGCCCCGGCCACGACCGCCGCTATGCCATTGATGCCCGCAAGATTGAGCGCGAGCTGGGTTGGAAGCCACAAGAAACCTTCGAGACTGGCATACGCAAAACAGTAGCGTGGTATTTGGCCAACCAAGACTGGGTGGAGGGGGTGACCAGCGGTGCGTATCGCCAATGGTTGGGCAAACAATACGGCGAAAAGGCCTGAGCCTTTTTGTCGATGAGCATTTCAAAGATGAACATTCTTTTGCTAGGTGCCAACGGCCAGTTGGGCCACCAACTCAGTACCGAACTGTTGGCTTT
>JACCED010188487.1_pt1 | contig 17153 bp, 15 predicted proteins | sample 7455021 | NCBI WGS metagenome assembly JACCED01 (sample SAMN15323456, study PRJNA562643) | freshwater metagenome | isolation source: river surface water | place: USA:Blue River Watershed | collected 2017-08-19 | reverse complement strand
TTCTAATATTTTTTTACTAGTTAAAATAGCCATAGAATGATGAGGTATCATACCGGTAAAATATTGATATCTATTAATTAAAACTTGTTTTCTGATTAAATATAGAATAATACAAATAGCTATTCCACTTAATAAAATATAATCAATATTAAGTTGGAATAAACCCATAAAGAAAAACATCCAAGAAATCATCAAAGTAATCATATAGAAATCATTCAAAGACAATCGAATATCTGATAGTTTATCACTCCAGATATACATAGATGATAAGAGACCACTAAATAACATAATAATAGTCATTGTAAAGTCATTATGAAGCATTTATAATTAAAATATAAATTATTTATTGATTTAGTTAATATTGCATTCCCCATCTTTCAGCAATTTCTCTTCCATGTTTTTTCATAAATATTCCATCTGGTGAGTAAAAACGTTCTTTCCAACCCCTCTGGATAGGTCTAAGTTTATAACCAAGTTGTAATGAAATGATATTAATAAGTTTATTTCGAAGTTCCTCTATAGTAAATTCTTTAAGAATATAATGATTCCATATTATCCATACTTTTTTACTTTCTAAATTACTATAATTATATAAATGAACTCCCCAACATTCTTTAATATTCGGTGGTAATTCTAAATATCCCATAAATTGGGAATATTCAGATTGTACATTTGCCAGTAAAGCATTGATAATTTTATGTTGATTAATCTTCAAAATAATATCTAATTTTTCTTCTAATTCATTAACCATTTTATCATAGTGTTCTTCTGATGTAGAATCCATTTTATATATTATTTTGCTAATATGTATTAATTCAATTTGATTTTTATATTTATTTAAAGTTCTTTAGTTAGTTCATTAGAAAACTTATAGGCATAATATTCATAGGGATGTTCATATTGACTTTCTCCTTTAATATCTATTTCATCTAGAGAAGATGGATTGCTACTAGTGAATTTAGCCATATAAACCCTTCCATTTCTTTCCCAAATATCCAAATCCAAATCAGGATTCATTCTTCTTCTTTCTATTTCTTTAGGCTTTAGTACTATAGTCCAAAATTCTTGTTTAAGAAATCCATCGTATATTCTTCCATTATTTCTTTGATAAATATGAACAATTTCATGAATAATTGTTCGTAATACTTTTTTAGGATTATCTCTATAGTTATCTAAATAATCTGTACTTAAAAATATAACATTTCCTCTTGTATGTGGATAACCATTTTCATATATTTTTCCACTAGTTAATGCCAATCGAATACCACGAAGCATTTTTAATCGTTCTTTATTAATTCCATATTCTAATAGTTTTTTACTAGAAGTACCTAGAATTAATTTTTCAGAATCATTCATTGCTTTTTGTAATAAATATTTATCTTCTATTTTAAAATCTGTTGCAGCTTCAACTATTTTATCTAAATAATTATAAATATTTGTTTCTCCTCTAGCTTTTTTATTAATTATATCTAAATTATTAACAAAATTATCTTCATCTGCACTTAAATAATCTGCGGTTTCTCTTTTATTCATAAATAGTTTTTCATTTATTTTAATTGATTTATCAATATTATATTTTTTACTTTTCTCTTTAGAATCTATTAAAAGACTTTGTAAAAATATTGCTAAAATAATTATTAATAATATATCTAACATTACTATTAATAATTAATAATTTAATTATATTATATTATATTAAATGTCCTTAGCTTATAGGAAAAAAATTTATAAAGAAATTATATGCGAAAAAATTAGTCATGAACTAGGACGTATTAGAACACATGAAATTAAAAATTTACATATCTATATTATTAGCAAGGTTATGTATAATAAATATAATTTAGTAAATGATAAAATGAATCAATTAGAACATAACCCTGTTAAAGATTTAGATACTCTAAATAGTAAAATTATTGACCAATATAATTATTTAATTACTAATACTTATTCTAATACTGGAACTATAAATAAAATTAAACATATTAAGGATATTTCTCCTAGTCAAAAAAGATTTATTGTTGTAGATGAAGATGACCCTAAAAATCCCCAATTAATATTTATAGTGGAACTTGAAATAAATAAAAATCAAGTATTTCATCAACAAGCTGAAAAAGATATTAATAATACGCTTATAATATGGAATATTTGTAAATCAAAAAATCCATTATATAAATATGTTAAAGTTAATAAATTAATTCAAATTTATGTAGAATCGTTATTTACTAATAAAAGTACTAATATTATTGATAGATTTTGGGTTGCCTTAGATTTCAAAAATCCTGATTATGAAAAACTTCTAGAAACCTTTTTAAGAGCTAAGTTTTCCATTAAAGGAGTAACAGCATTACCCGGAACTACACATCATAATTATCAATTAGATAAACGTTATTTAATAATGGAATCAGTTTATAATAAATATATTAACTATAAAAATGTTTCTAAATTAGAAGATTTGAAACAATTGAAAACTATTGGATTTAATATTAGACAATTAGAGAATTCAATGAAAAAAACTGATTATTTTATTCGATTAGCTTCGGGTAATTTAGCAAGTGTTTATGAAAATGTTATAAGTAGAAATGGGGAAATTAGTGGTGGTGCTAGAATAGAAGTATATAGAACTAATATAAGTTTATATATTGAAAATGGATTAGATAGAAATCTAATTCAAGATAGTACATTTACAGAAAAACATAAAGATAAATCAAATATTTGTTCAATTAAAACAGATTTACATAGAATTAATTTTCATACTCATCCCTATACATGCGCTGTTGCAGGTGGTTATGATGGTGAATTACGTTCATTTGAACCACCAAGTACTGGTGATCTTAAATTTATTATTCATAATGATTTTTATGTAAATTATTTATTTCATTTAATATTTGCTACTAATTGTATTTATCTAATACAATTACATCCTTTTTGGAAATATTATATAACATCAAATAAACATGATTTAAATCTTTATTATTATTTGAAATTTATTCTTTCTAATTTTAAATATAAAAAACTTGACCCTGTGTTTGAAAAATCTAGATTAACAACTCTAAAAGGTATTAATGAACATTTATTTATTCTTAATAATAATACTACTATAAATGAAATGAGTAAAAATATAGATCACACTAAGTTTACAGAATATAAAGGTTCTAAGATGACTAGTGAAGAAATCAGGAAAGAACTAAAAGAACAATATTTTACTAATAATGTAATTAGAAATATTAATATGTGGTTTGTTACTACTATTCCTTATCCAATTAATGTTAAAGTAGACCCAAAAATGCCTAAAGATTCTAGTGGAACTAATTATGATATGAGTGAATTTAATAAATATATTGATAATATATTTAAAAAATATAATTATGATTCTAAAAAAGTTTTAGAACATCTACATGTCAATAAAGATTTATTTAATAAAGATATTAGTATACCTTATTATTCAATAGATGATTCTATTATTGAAAATATAATCAATTAATATTTTTTATAAATTTAATTAAATCCTCACAAAGTAAATCCTTATCTATATAATTATAATCTTCAATGAAATCAAATATTTCATGTGTTATTCTATTGAATTCATTAAATTTACCAATTTCTGTTTTATTTAGATTATATTCGATTCTATAATAAAATTCATCTGAAGTTTCATCAATATTTTTAATTTTATAAACTTTACAGATTTCATCTATTTTTAATTTTTCTTCTTCATTAATAAAATAATTACTATCTTTTTTATTAGTGAATTCTGAAACTTCTTTGCCTCTTAATTTCATCATAGCACCTAAAGTTAATTTATTATCTACTAATTGTTTATTATTATCAGATTGTTTATTCGAATCTTCACTATCAGTATCATGTTCATTAAAATAGAAATCTTCTCTACCATTATGATTAACTATTTCAACAATATAATTTGGATTAATATCTGATAAAAATTCCATATTTTCCTTACTAAGTTTAATTTTTCTTCTTCTAAATACTTCAGCTATAATATATACTAAAAGTTCTTTATCTAATTGTTTATTTTCAATATAGGGTTTAAAAAAATCAACAATATTATTTAATATTTTATTTCTAGAATATCTTCTAGAAAATGATGTAAATTCAATAAAATCGTATAGATATTGAGTTTTTTTAATTTTATTATCAAAATCTAATGATTTTTTATTTAATAAATATTCTATTCTTTCTTTATTTTCAAAATTATGTTTTATAGTATTTAATAAAATAACACTATAAATTCTATCTAGGTATTTAATATTTTCTTTCTCTTCTCTATTTTTTAAATAATCTAAAAATATAGAACTATATGGTTCTTTATTTAATCTATTAAATAAATAATCAACATCAGAATATCTAATAGTTTTTTTATTTTCTAAAATCAATCTAAATATTTCAATATTTTTAGAAGTAATCGCTTTTCTTAAAAATGGGTCAGTGTAATAATTATCATCAATTAATTGTGATATATTATGATTTTTAAGTAATTCTGTTAAATTAAGAATATCATGTGATTTTATAGCATTGATTATATTATTTTTTATTTTATTATTCTCGGTTTTAGACATATTTAATCTAAAATATTTACGCATATTTTAGTTTAAATAATAACGCATTTAATTCAAAGTTGTTTAATATTAATTTTAATTTATAATTTATTTTAACTTATAACTTATTCAGTGATAATCTTGAGTCTAATTATAACTTATTCAGTAATAATCTTGGGTACGATACTAAGACTCATAAGTTCTTGAGTAAGTAGTTTGTAAGCATAGGGAAGATGTACTTCTGCGATATTTGTACTATTATTACATGTCTTACAGAAATAGATATTCTTATAGGGATTACCGGCAGTAACAAACATACCACATTGTTTACATACATAAACTCTGAATTTATCAGACATATCTAATAGACGTTCTTTAACAAACTGACCAGTACCATGAGCTAGGAGACAATCGCGCTCCATTTCACCTAGACGGAGACCACCTTCACGACTACGACCTTCAGCAGGTTGACGTGTAAGAATTTGAAGAGGACCAGTAGAACGAGAGTGAATCTTGTCTTCAACCATATGTTTAAGACGTTGGTAGTAAGTAGGACCAATAAAGATTTTAACTTTCATTTGTTCACCAGTCATACCATTATACATAATTTCGTCACCGAGTTCATTGTAATGATAGTATTTCTTAAGATATTCACTAACATCTTCTACTTGAGTACCAGTGAAAGGTGTAGCATCACTTTCATGGCCATTAAGAACAGATACTTTACCTAAGAGACATTCAAGAAGTTGACCGATAGTCATACGAGTAGGAATAGCATGGGGATTCATAATAATATCAGGAGTAATACCATCCTTAGTGAAAGGCATATCTTCTTGACGATAGGAAATACCCATAGTACCCTTTTGAGCGTGACGAGCAGCAAACTTATCACCAATAATAGGAACACGAATAGTACGAACACGAACCTTGGCGAATTTATATCCTTCACCATTACGATTCCAAATAACTTTATCTACAATACCATTTTCATTACCACGAATAGTTAGAGATACATCGCGATATTTCTTACCATTAGGGTCTTCTTTCTTAAGATGAATAGATTTACCAACAATAACATCACCACCATTGACAGGGGTATTAATCTTAGCAAATCCAGATTCATCTAGGGCATCATATTTACCGTTCTTTCTACCGGCTGTTTCAGCAGCAGGAGGATTACCGAATTTTTCTTCTTCGCCACTAATAGCATTCTTCTTTTCTTCATCTTTATAAGTTCTATAGAATACTGAATGGAATAGACCGCGGTCAATAGCAGATTGATTAAGGATAACAGAATCTTCTTGATTGTAACCTGAATATGTTGCAATAGCAACAATACAATTACAACCAGCGGGTACTTCTTTAGAATTAGTATAAAGGGATGTTCTAGGATTAACTAGAGGTTTTTGAGGATAGTGAAGTACGTGGCCTAGGGTATCCATACGACGAGTGAAATTAGTTGAATATACACCAAGAGCAGACTTAGCCATAGCACATTGGAAAGTAATACGAGGAGCTTGGTTATGGTCAGGGAAGGGAATATTAGCAGAAAGAACAGATAAAATCATGGATGGGTGGATTTCACAATGAGTATAATATTTGTATTTATTGTCAACAATAGGGTCACCAATATTAACTGGTTTATTGCGACGTTCTTCTTCTTCCATGATATCTTGAAGATTATTAGCAACAATAGCTTGTTCAGATTCCATAGCATCAATAAACTCAATCACACCACCAGCATATGAATCTTTAGCACATTTTTCAAAAGATTCCATAGAATCATTGGATTTTCCAATAATATATTTTTGCCATGTATTACTAGGATTTTTAGGGTCAAACTCCTTAAACTTCTCAGTAATTCTAAGTTTATTATTCTCATCAACAATGAAAACTGGACGAATAAGACGACCACCATCTGTCCAAATTCTAATTTCTCTATCAACAATATTCCATTGAATACCAGTGTGAATATGAAGAATACAGCAACGCTTAAGATTTCTAAGTGATTGATAAAGGTCTTTAGGATTCTTATGAATACCTACCCAGACACCATTAACAAAAACTTTAGTAAATGTATTATAACTTCTAATAGAAGTATTATTAAGAGGAATGAGTTCAAGACGTTTAAGTGCTTCGTGAACTACTTCAGGATTAGTATCAATAGTAATAAAACATCCTAAAGCCATATTTTTAACAATACCTACAGTATGACCTTCAGGAGTTTCAGCAGGACAAATATAACCCCATTGAGAACTATGAATCTTGTGAGGGTCAACAATCTTAGAAGTTTTTTCTACAGGAGTAGAAATACGACGAAGATGGGATAATGTACCTAGATAAGTAATACGTTGAAGTACTTGAGCAATACCTTGTTGAGTAGATTTAGCCATACCTTTAACACCCCAATTACCAGTAGAAAGTGCGTATTTAATACTAGTTTCCATAATTGTAGGTTTAATGATTTTACTAATATTAGTAGAAATATCCATAAGTGATACTTCTTTACTAAGTTGACTACGCATTTCTTTAATCATTTTTTGGAAATTAATATTGAATAGTTCGGCAAGTTTAATACCAACAGTATCTACACGTTTATTCATATAATGGTCACGATTATCTAGTTCACGTCTACCAGCGATAACATTAAGAAGACGATTAGCCATATAACCTAGATAAATTGCCTTATTACGAAGGATATCACCAACATGAGGTAGTAATTGGTTAATTAGAAGGTCCATGACATATTTATGACGATGAATCTTTTCTTTTTCTTTATCACCAGTACTATCTTCAAGATATTTAGAAGGAATATTAATGAATTTAGAAATATATTCAATAGCATCTTCTTGTGAAATAATATCACAGGATTCTTCAATACTAGGATAGAGGAACTGTGTAATTTCATAATCATTGACATCATAAACGCACATTTCAACAATTTCTTTATCACTCATAACACCGAGAGCTCTAAAGAGGATAAATAGGGGGATTTCTTGTTTAAGCATGGGAATACCTACATGGAAAGTATTACCAATAGTGCGTTTACTAGTAATATCTTTAAGATAACGAATAGATGTCTTCTTTGAGTTACCAAAACGATTAGGATCGGCAGAAGGACATTCAACATAATATCTATATTTAGCATTTTTAGATGAGAAGACAAATGCGGTATTATTAGCTACTCTTTCTTGTGAGATAACTACTTTTTCATTACCAGAAATAATAAAATAGCCACCTTTATCATAAACACATTCATCTAGGTCTTGAAGATGTTTATTAGAGACATCAGAAAGAATACATAGTTTAGATTGAAGCATAATAGGGATTTTGCCGATATAATATTTAGGCATAACTTTAATACTATCGGGAATAGGGACGCCCTTTTCATCTAGAATAGTTTGTTCGATGTCTACATAAATATTAGCTGAATAGGTATAATTTCTAAGACGAGCCTCGCTAGGATACATAGGCATAGGGTTAGAACCGGAGTCGTGAATTTCAGGTCTAGAGAAGTAGACTTGTCTAAAATTAAAAATGTATTTGTTGTTGAATTTTTGTTTGGCAGGGTCGAAATTTCCTTGAATGACGAGAGGATTATATTGACGAACAATTTTAGGAAGAAGATTTTCAATAAAATCGTCATAGGAGGTAATTTGATGTTGAACTAATGTCTTAGATTTAAGGTACTCCTTATCTAAGATATCCCAAGCTAATTTTTCAAAATTTTCCATTCTTCTATAAATTACTAATATATTTTATCCAATATTTAAATCAATTTTCAATTTTCTTTTTAGTCAATTAATTCAAAGTAATTTTATAGTTTATTTTGAATTAATATTTTAATTAATATTTTTAAGAATAAGTCATTAAGGCAGTAAGATTTTCGGGAAGTTCTTCAATAGTTGTAGAGTAATATCTACGAATATTTTGAATAATATAGAAATCGTTAGGAGTAATAAAGTTAATAGCTACACCTTTGCGTCCATAACGACCACATCTACCGATACGATGGACATAACTTTCAATATTATTAGGATTGGGTAAATCGTAGTTAATAACGAGGTTAACACCTTGAATATCAATACCACGAGATAGAAGATTGGTAGTAATAAGAATTCTACATGTACCATTACGGAATTCACGCATAATTCTAGAACGTTCTTTTTGTTGCATAGAGGAATCAATATATAGAACAGTGTGATTTCTACGAATTAATTCACTAGCTAACCAACAACATTTATTTTTACTATTTACATAAACAATAGATTGTGAATACATATATCTTTTATAGACATCTAGAAGAATTTCTAATTTATATTCATCTTTAATACAATTAACATAGAATTGTGAAATACCTTTAAGAGTAACAAATTCTTGTTTAATAAGAATTTTAAGTGGTTCTTCCATAAAATTATTACTAACTTCAATTACTTCTGGAGAAAGTGTAGCACTAAAGAGACATACTTGAATATCATCAGGAAGTTTTTGGAAAATTTCATAAACCTGAACCTTAAAACCTTCACTAAGCATTTCATCTGCTTCATCCATTACTAACATACGGATTTTAGAAACATCAATACTTCCTCTATTAATACAATCAAATACTCTACCTGTTGTACCTACAACAATTTGTGATTGTTTAATATTATCATCTAGTCTCATTTTACCTACACATAGTGAAATCTTGGCACCAGTATAATGTGCTAAAGCACTAATAACTTTATGAATTTGGTCAGCAAGTTCACGAGTAGGTGCTAGAATAATTGCTTGACAACTTTTAATTTCAAAATCAATGTTTGAAAGAGTACCAATAGAGAATGTAGCAGTCTTACCAGTACCTGATTGTGCTTGAACAATACAATCTTGTCTAGTCTTTACAGCTTTAATTGCTCTAGATTGAACAATACTAGGTTTATCGAAACCATATGAATAAACACCATGAAGAACTCTATCATCGAGTTCCATTTTTTCGAAGTTTTCACAATAAAATTCACTCTTCTTTGCTTCTTCTTCTTCAATCTTTAAAAGAAATTCTTGTTTATCTTCCCAACTTAAATTTTGTAGTTGTTCCATAGTGTAACTAGGTGTACTAGGTTTAGTTTCACTAGAAGTTCCTTTAGGAATTTCCTTAATTACAGGTTCAGTATCATTTTCCCAACTATCATTAACTTCCTTTTTAGGAATTACTTTGGTAATAATAGGAGTTGTAGCTGACGTATCAGCAGCAGTTTCCCAATCATCATCTACATTAGATGGTTTTTGTTCTAGTCCTGATTTTTGTTCAAGGCTATTTGCTAAATTTCCCCAATTAACAGGGGTTGATTTCTTAGTATTCTTTGCTTTTTTCATTTATATCTGTTTATTAACTAGAAGTTATCTTTAAGTTTAATCAATTTCTTATTTTTATAAATATATACAAAGTAAATAAGTAATAAATTATTAAAATATTAATGAATAATTAGGTTATAATGCGCATTTTCTTTAGAAATATCAAGTAGAAGATTAATAGTTTTATTAAATAATTCATTTTTTTCAATAGGAATTCTATATTCTCTTTTATATCCTAAACTATCTTCAGTATAAACATTAATTTCAATATGAAAAATTTCTGCTATAGCAATAATTTCTGGTAATCCACCCCAATTTTTACTAGTCATTCTACTATATTTTTTATAATAATTATCTACATCCATATCATGTGTTAATTCAATTAAATCATAATATTTCATTTTTAATCCATTAGGAAGGTCTAATAGTTTATTTTGGTGTATTCTAATATATTCTCTAGTTAAATTCATTAATGATTTTTTATCAATAACTAAATCACTATTAGAATATATTAGACCTCTAGAAAGACATTCATATAAACAAGCGCCATCCTCATCTACATCTTCTAAAATAACTTTATCTTTTTGTAAATATTCATCTAGTTCCATTAGTGTATTAGAATCTTTTTCAGTAAAAACATTATGAAAATCAAAAATATCTTCATCTTTACAATCTAAATTAGTATTACTATTTACTACTTTATCTTTCTTACAATCATCTTTCATATTAATTTCTTTATCAATAATTTTAATAGGAGTATTAGAGGATTTATCTCTACTTCTTAAATTATATCTACTCATTTTATAAAAGTTACTACTTAGATATTAATTAAAGTATCAATTTAAAAACTAATAATAATATAAATGACTAGTAAAATTATTTGTGATGATGCGTTTAAATGGCTAAACAGACAAAAAGATAATTCATTAAATACTATAGTTACAGGAATACCTGATTTAGATGAATTAGAGAACTTAAATGATAAGGAAATGTCCGCTGAAGAATATAGAGAATTCTTTAAAAAAGCTGTAGAACTAGTAATGAAAAAAGTAAAAACTAATGAATATGTAATATTAATGCAAACTGATAGAAAAATGAAAGGTCAATGGATAGATAAATCCTATTTAGCAAATAGTATAGCAGATAAATTAGGTTATAAATTATTATGGCATAAAATTATTCAAAATAGAGAAGGAGTTTATATTCAAAGACCAACATATAGTCATTTATTAGCATTTAGTAAAGAAGCAGGACCCGGTGAGGCATTTGAAGATGTTATAAGTTGTGGTCAACATTTATATAAAAATGGAAGTAGTCCTAATGCTACATGCCATATTATGAACTTTTTAAATAAAAAAGGAATTAATAATATTATAGACCCATTTAGTGGTAGAGGTACAATTCCCTATATCGCTAGTTTATTTAATGTAAATTCTATAGGAATAGATATAGACCCTGAACAATGTCAATATGCTAAAGAAATATTTACAAATAAAAAAATAATGGATATTGTTAGTAAAACCGATTTTTTTAATTCTAAATAATAAATAGTATTAAACATGGAATTATTAATTAGAATATTCCTAATATCATTTGTAATAATGATAATATTAATAGGTATTTATTGGAAAGGTGATTATTATAAAGATGATAAATTTAGAGTATTTCTAACATTATTAAGTGCTGTAGCAGTAATTTTTGGTATTATTGCCTTAATAATACAAGGTTTAAATTATAGTGATACAGTGAAACAAAGAGATAGCGAATCATTTAATAGTTTAACTAAAGAATTTGTTCATGATACATTAAAATGGTTTACTATGAATCCTGATATGAATTATTATTATCAAGATTTAATGGATATAAAACATATAGATAAAAACACTAAAAGAAATCTCCTAAAAGAACATCAAATTAGTATGTTAATATATGCTAAATTGGCATCTATTGCTTATTATGTTCAAGTTAATAAATATAATGAATTAACTAAAGGAATAATATCAAGAGTAAATAATATATTAGATACATATTTTAAAAGTAAAACATTTAAGAATTATTGGAATGATTATGATGTTTTATTAGCAGGAGACCCAATTAGAATATATTTGAAAAAAAATTTTAATCTAGATTCAAAAAAAATAAGAGAAAAAAATTAAAAATAAATTAAATAATTATATATAAAGTTTATAAAATGGGTTGTGATTATTATATAGTTAAATATTTATTAGTTGAATATAAAGATGATGAAGGGGAAATAATTGAAGAACGTTTAGATGAAGAAAGGGAAAGATGTTATTATCCAGAACATATATATCCCAGTGATTATGATTCAGATGAAGATGATGATACAAGATATGAAAAATTAAATAAATTTTGGAAAAGCTATGTAGAACAATTTAAAAGACCCAATAAAGTATTATTTGAAAATGGACAATGGATAAAAGAAGGTTATAGAAAGAATTATGAGAAAGAGTTAGAGGATGAGTATGGTATTAAGGATTTAATAAGGTTGGTAAAAGTACATGATGCCTATGAAAGATAATTAGATTATTCAAATTCCCAAGTTAATATTCCTTGAATAATAGCAAAAATAATAGTAATAATAATAATTTTAATCCAATCTATTTTAGAGGGTAATTCGAGGATAAACTTTTTATTACTATGACGACCTATACTATAATAAAAAATATTTTCAAAAAGGTTAACAATGAGATAAATAATAGCAGAAATAAAGATAATATGAAAAGTTTTCTGTTGAACAAAGAACATTCTATTTTATTATAGAGAAGAATTAAGGGATTATTTATTTGTTAAATGCGCGCTTATTTTTTTTCTTAAATGCGTAAAAGATTTAAAAATAATTTCTTATAGTAATATGAAGTCTAGGTGGCTGAGTGGTTAAAGCGCTGCCCTGCTAAGGCAGTACCGAAAGGTGCGCAGGTTCGAATCCTGTCCTAGACGTTTATAATTTTATATAATTAAAATTTATATAAAATTATAAATTATTTTATTATTTTATATTAGAATAAATGAGCGTTTCTAATTCTACTGTAAATAGATTAAAAGAATCTAAAAAATCAATCGTATTTTCACAAAATAGTACTACTTCTGGTGCTTTATTTAAATATCTTTGTGGTAATACCTTAGTTTATAATAATTATACCCTTGAAGACAATGGTCAAAATTCCCAATTCTATCAAAGTGGTTCTGAGGTCTACCTCAAATCTACTCAATTAAATCTTGGTACTAATACCTTTATTCGTTCAAAAGGTTTAACTGGCGATCAAGGTTATACTGTTGGTTATCCTATTACTAAAGATATGGATACAACAGATGAACCTGATGAACTTTCTAGTGATTATGCTCCATTCAATGTTCCTATTTCAGGTGCTTTTGAAACTTCCTATTGGAGAGATTGGGGTAATGATATTTTTGATGGTTTTGGATTCTTCTATATATTTGATGTTGCTACTCAACAATATTATTTCCCTATTTTATCTCCTGAAAACTTAGCTGATGGCACTTTTACTACTCAAAACTTTAGTGCTTTTGGTAGAACTTATACTATAACTCATGGTTATCCAGCTGAAGGTATATTCAAATTTGATATATCTTGTAGTGATAATAGTGAATTTATATTTGGTGCTTATGGTGATATGGGTAGTGATGACGATACTGAAAATACTAACCTTACTCAAAATTATACATTAAATGGTGGTTCTTTCACCTTATATTATAATCGTAATATTGAATCAGGTGATTCCATTGAACGTCTATTCTCTTATTTTATTCCTTATGAAAGTCAACTTAATAATATTAAAACTTATTCCGACTTTTTAACTAACGAAGATGAACTTTCACTATATTCTGTACCTGTTCGTAGTGGTTTAACTGTTTATTTCTCTAAGAAAAATGATGTTAAAGATTGGGTTATTAATGATTTAACACTCAATCAAACTAACCTTAGAGTTAGTGGCGATGTTCTTGTATCTGGTACTTGTTTAAGTAGATTAAATTTAACTACATTAGATGATTCTGATTATACTGCTGATGCTCAAGAATTAATTGAAGGCTACTTTATTACTCAAACACTAACTAATAATCGTAGTTTAATAATACCATCTGCTTCAAGTATTATAGCAGCAATAAATAATTGCCAAGTTGGTACTAGTTTTAGATTTACTGTTAATAATGTTCAATCTAATTATTATGCTAGAATTTTACAACCCATAGATGGAAGTATTGTATTAACCAATGTTTCTACAAATAGTATTATTCAAAATAATATAATAACTTATATTGGTTATGTAAGTAATATTAATTCTGGTTCTGAACAAGTTTTAATTCTTCAAGAATCACACTTTAACACAATCGTTGTTTAAATAATTAATAATTTATAAATTTAGTATTATATTATGAAAAATATAAAACTAAATGCGTTCTATATATCTAATAAATTCTTAAACTAATATAGTAATGAATAAAACTATTTTATTAACAGGTGGTTGTGGCTATATAGGTTCACATATTTGTCTAGAACTACTAGCTAAAAAATTTCACATAGTAATTATTGATAATTTTTCAAATAGTAGTCCTGATGTTTTAGAAAAGATAAAAAAGTTGGTAGGAGATGAACTATATGCTCTAGTTACTTTCTATAACTTTGACTTATTTACTAATAAAGATGCTTTAGATAATGTTTTTAAAACTCATAAAATAAATGCGGTTATTCATCTAGCTGGTTATAAATCTGTAAAAGAATCAATAGAAAATCCTAATAAATATTATTCTAATAATATCGGAATTACTATGAATCTTTTAGATGTTATGAAAAAATATGATTGTAAAAGAATGATTTTCTCTAGTTCTGCTACAGTCTATGGAGATAAAAACTCACCCTATAGAGAAACTATGGTACTTAATGGAAAAGGTATTACTAATCCATATGGTAAAACTAAATGGTTTCAAGAAATGATTCTTAGAGATGCTACAGTAGCAGATTCATTTTTCAAAGTTATCTGTTTAAGATATTTTAATCCTATTGGAAATGAACCTAATGGTATTTTAGGAGAAAACTTTATTACTAATCCTAATAATCTATTTCCTTGTATTTTAAACGCAATTTATAATAAAAAACCATTTTCTATTTTCGGTAATACATATAAAGAAAATAAAAAAGATGGTACACCTATGAGAGATTTTATTCATGTTAGCGATTTGGCAACCGCCCATGTACAAACCTTAGATTTTCTATTTGATTCTAGAGGTAAAAAGAATTTTGATGTATTTAATATTGGTTTAGGAACTCCTGTTAGTGTTTTAGAAGTTGTTAATACTTTTACTAAAACTAATAATATTCAATTAAATATACTTATGAAAGAAAAACGTCATGGTGATTTAGCTTGTTATTATTGTAATAATAATAAAATTCTAAAGAAAATCAATTGGAAACCTAAATATACTTATCAAGATGCTTGTGTACATGCTTGGAAATATTATACTAACTATTATTCTAATAAATAATACTCTAAATAACTAAATTTATAATTAATATTTTATAAATTTAATTAATTGTAATTTTCGATAATAAATTTGAACATTTCTAAATATTCAATTGGAACTACAATAGGTCTATCAATAGTTATTAAATTATTAGATAGATAACTATTTGCTATATTATTTTTATCTATATCAAAAATTAAAGGGTCATTATTATTTTTTTGAAAATAATCATAAATAGTTTTATAAGTATTATTTTCTTGTTTTTCGATAGCGATTGATTCTAAATCATTATGTTGTATTGTTCTAATGAATGTTAAAATTAATCCTTCAAAGTTAGATATTTGATATATAAATCTATTTTTATAAATAATTTGGTCTTTTATTGTTTTAATAAATTCTATTTTCCATTGAGGATATTTTTCTATAAATAAATTATTAATGGATTGTAAATCTGACATTTTATATTTATAGAATATTTTATTTACTATTTGTAAACTAAAGATAATCAAGTTAACTACTTAATATCTTTAGTCTTAAAAGGAAGACCAATTAGTTTAGGATCTTTAGTGGCAGCATGTCGAAGTGTATATTTAGAACGACTCTTCCAATCTTTTCCTACTGCTTTTTCGCTCATAAAATAAATATCACCATGATGTAATGTATGTTTAAATAATTTACCTACTGGCTCACTATTTTTAAACCATTGATAATAAATATCAAAATTAGCTCCTAGACGAATTGCAATAACAATTTCTCTTTCTGAATCACCATGGAAACCAATAAAAGTATTATCTACATCATAATAATAATTTCCTTCGCATTGTAGATTAACTACACCAGTATTATTAGGAATCATCTTTGGAATTTCAGCACGCATCTTAGAAATTAGTGGTACATCTTTGAAATCAATAACAGTACCTTTACCTGATTCATAATCAGGTTCTTGGCTAAAATCACTAAAACAATTATTATGTCTAGCTTTCTTATTTACTACACGGCCATACATAAATGCCTTACTATCTTTAGGTGTAGCTTCTACCTCAGCATATAGTTCATCAGGATTCATAATATATTTAACACCATTTTTAATAATTAGTAGTTTAGCATCAGGAATACTATCTTTACCTTCTACATCTCCTAGATAGTCTTTAAGATTAACTGTAACAGTAGTAGCACCTTTAGCGATAAAGTATTTCTTAGCAGACTCAAGGTCATCAATAGAAAGACCATGTTCTAGTTCTGTACCAATCATCTGCATTCCTTTATGATTTTCAGCACGATTTCCGAAAGTTAGAGTAAAAGTTTGCTTGTCCATTTCTATTTTATTTTTAAAACTTCTAGATAATATTAATTCAATTTTTTTAAATTACTAAAAACTAAATCACTATAAATCTATAGGAAGTTTTCATAAAAGTAACTAGTGGCTCTAGAGCGGACCCTTACCGGAAACATTTGAACTCCTCCAAAATTCTAAAGGACTAGTTACTTTTGTGTAAAATTTCTATAGGGTTTAGATTAAATTGAATAACTTTCATTATAGATAATTAATAATTTTATAATGAAAATCACAAAACATCTTAGTGAACCATGGTTTACTCTAGTAAATCTAGAATTAAAAAAGATTGAAGGTAGGATATCTGGTGGTAGTTTTTCTATGTTAAGATGTGGCGATATTATAGAATGGTTTAATGACGATTTAGGTTATAGAAGAACCATTGAGACTCGAATTTTAGAAATTATACAATATAATTCTATAAAATCATTTTT